>WNFC01004190.1_pt1 | contig 22808 bp, 24 predicted proteins | sample 5400541 | NCBI WGS metagenome assembly WNFC01 (sample SAMN13153342, study PRJNA577476) | soil metagenome | isolation source: 120 cm saprolite under Douglas fir tree site 2 hole 2 replicate 1 | place: USA:California | collected 2015-04-18
TTGGACTCAGCGCATCCAGCGAGCACGCGCTCGGCGGGCGGCTGATCGACTGGCGCCGGTCACACGCGCCGGTCTGTCCCGAGTGGCCGCGCTGGGCGGCGAACAAAGGGCTCCGACTCGACGAGCGCGGGGCGCTGCTCTATCCGAACGAGACCGGCCCGTACGAGCCCAAAGTGCGTGGCAAAGCGGAGGAGGACGGCGAAGACGACGAGGACGTGCTCGTCGAGGAGCCGCCGGTCCCGCGGATCGACCTGATGCAGGTCGCGGCCGAGGATCTCGAGCAGGCGGAACTCTTCTAAAGGGTGCTCGGACTTCACCAGCTCATCGCCCAGGCGCTGGTCCTGTACTACGCCCTCGTCGGCCTGTGGGGCGTGTTCCTGGGCCTCCGCAAGTCAGAGATGAATGGGGCGTATCGTGGTGCGCTGACCATCGGCGTAGTCATGGCCGTGGTCCAGGCGGCTATTGGCGTCGGGCTGCTGCTGTCGGGTCGCCAGCCGGGCAGCGACCTGCACTATCTCTACGGTGCCACGGTGATCCTGACCCTGCCGCTGGTGGCGTCGTACATCGCCAACAAGAAGTTCCCGCGTGTGCTGGCGTTCGGTCTGGCCAGCTTGTTCATGGCCGGGCTGGCATTGCGCGCGATGACTACGGGCCAGGCCTGAGCTCGGCGTCCTGCTGACGGGCGGTCGCGGCGAGCTCTTCCTTGTAGTCGAGCAGTCGCTGCAGCAGGTCCGCATCGCTGGTCGCCAGGATCTGGACCGCCAGCAAGCCGGCGTTGGCCCCGCCGCCGATGGCGACCGTCGCGACGGGCACGCCGCGCGGCATCTGGACGATCGACAGCAACGCGTCGAGGCCGTTCAGCGTTGTGGTGGAAACCGGCACGCCGATGACGGGTAGTGGGGTGTTCGCGGCGAGCATGCCCGGCAGATGGGCGGCACCGCCCGCGCCGGCGATCAGCACTTTCAGGCCGCGCGAGACGGCGTCGCGAGCATAAGCGGCCATGGCTTCGGGGGTGCGGTGGGCTGACAGCACCCGCAACTCATGGGCGACGCCGAAGCGGGCGAGGATGTCGGCGGCGGGCTGCAGCGTGGGCAGGTCCGAAGCAGAGCCCATGGCGATGCCAACCAGCGGGTTCATAGGTGGATGCGTGCGGCGGCCGCGCGCGCTATCGCCAATGCTTCGGAAGACGAAGCGGCGAGGGCGGTGACGTGGCCCATCTTGCGGCCAGGCCGGTTTTCCGCTTTGCCGTACAGATGAACATATGCGTGCGGTTCGGCCAGCGCGGCGGCCAGGTCGTCATCGGACGGCGGGTTGGTATGGGAGCCGAGGAGATTGACCATCGCCGCGGCGGGCGCGCGCATGCCGGGATCGCCAAGTGGTAGGCCGAGTACCGCGCGTACGTGGTTGTCGAACTGGGAGGACCAACACGCCTCGATCGAGTAGTGCGCCGAGTTGTGCGGCCGCGGCGCGAGCTCGTTGATGCAGACCTGTCGATCGGGCAGCAGGAAAAGCTCGACGCCGAACGCGCCGACGCCCCCGACGGCCTCGACGGCACCGCGGGCGACTGCCGCGGCATACTGGGCCACATCGTCGGGCAGCGCAGCCGGCGCGAGCACCTCGCGGCAGATGTGCAGGGTCGGATCCTGCCGGGTTTCGACGACGGGGTAGTGCGCCACCTGGCCATCCTGGCCACGAACGACCAGCGAGGCGAGCTCGCGGTCGAACTCGACGAAGGCTTCGGCGAACAGCTCGCGCGCGGGCCAGCCGAGTTTGGCGAACGCAGCCTCGGCTTCTGAGGCATCGCGCACCACGACGTTGCCGCGGCCGTCGTAGCCATCGCGGCGCGCCTTGAGCATCAGCGGCCAGCCCAGCTCCTGGGCGGCGGCGATCAGTCCAGCTGGATCGGCAACTTCGCAAAACAGGGGAACGGGCAGTTCGGCTCGGGCCAGGGCCTGCTTTTGCAGCAGCTTGTCCTGGACGACCCCAACGCACGCCGGCGATGGCAGCACGCGCACCCCGCGCGCTTCGAGGGACTGCAGAACGCGCCAGTCGACAAACTCGTTTTCGAGCGTCACCACAGTGGCAAGTTCCGCCAGGCGATCAAGTTCCGCGGCATCGTCCCAGCCGTTCTCGAACAGCACACTCTGGGAGGTGAGCCGCGCCGCTGGCGAATCCGAAAAACGTTCGGCAATGACAACGTCAAGGCCGAGCGCGCTGGCCGCCTGCAGGGTCATCCGCCCGAGCTGGCCGCCGCCGAGGATGCCCAGCGGGCCCATATGCGCATCCTAGCGGATTGCCCGACCTCTGAATCTTGTGTGTGCGCGTTGCTAATTCCGACCAAAATGGTATGATTTCGGCGTGCTCAGGGTTGATGCCGTTCGAGATACATCCGCGCCGATCGACATCGCGCGCGTCCGCGCCGACTTTCCGATCCTGCAGCGACTGATCAACGGCCGACCGCTGATCTATCTGGACAATGCGGCCACCACCCAGAAGCCGCGCCAGGTCATCGACGCGCTGGTCGACTACTACACCAACATCAATGCCAACGTGCACCGCGGCGTCCACACCCTGAGCGTTGAAGCCACCGACGCCTACGAGGCATCACGCGAGCGAATCGGCCGCTTCGTCGGCGCCGAGCATCCCGAAGAGATCGTCTTCGTGCGCAACACCACCGAAGGCCTGAACCTGGTCGCGGTGTGCTGGGGCCGAGCCAATCTCAAACCCGGCGACGAGATCCTGGTGTCGCTGCTGGAGCACCATTCGAATCTGATCCCGTGGCAGCGCGTGGCGCACGAAACGGGCGCGAAGATCAGGCTGATTCCGCTGACGCTGGACGGCACGGTCGACATGGCCAGCTTCCGCGACATGCTCAGTCCGCGCACCCGCGTCGTCGCCATTGCGCATGCGTCGAACGTGCTGGGCACGATCTCGGATCTGGGCGAGATCTCGGAGTTAGCGCACGCTGTCGGCGCGATCGTGGTTGCGGATGGGGCGCAGAGCGTCCCGAACCTGGTCACCGACGTGCGCACACTCGGTCCCGATTTTCTGGCGTTTTCGGGGCACAAGATGCTCGGACCGACCGGCATCGGCGCCCTGTGGGGCCGCCGCGCATTGCTCGAGGAGATGCCGCCATTTCTGGGCGGTGGCGGGATGATCCGCGAGGTGTGGGAAGATCACGCCACCTGGGCGCCGCTGCCCGAAAAGTTTGACGCCGGCACGCCGAACATTGCCGATTCGATCGCGCTGGGCGTTGCCGCCGACTACCTCGACAGCCTGGGCATGCCCAACGTTCGCGCGCACGAGGTCGAAGTGACGGCCTACGCGCTCGACCGCCTGGCGAGCGTGCCCGATGTGAGCGTGTACGGTCCACTGAATGCCGAGGCGCGCACCGGCGTGGTGTCGTTCAACCTCGACGGCGTCCATCCGCACGACGCGGGCACCATCCTGGATGAGGCGGGCATCGCCGTTCGAGCCGGGCATCACTGCTGCCAACCGCTGCATCGCGCGCTGGACGTGGCGGCGACGCTGCGGGCCAGCTTCTACGTGTACAACTCGCGGGACGAGGTCGACGCTCTGGTCGACGCGCTCGCCACCGCGCGCAAGGTCTATCAACGCAAAGCGTCGTAGCCGCACATAATGCCCTGATGAACGAAGGGCCGCCGGCGATATGCTAACCGCGAGTGTTTGACGCCCAGTACGTCTTCGGGCCTGCCACGCGACTGCAAGCCCAGGCGATTGGTGAGCCTGGCCACCGAACGTTTCGCCTGCTGATCGAGAGCGATGATGGGCGTGCCGCGGCGCTGTGGGTTGAGAAGGAGCAGCTGCAGGCGCTCGGCCTGGCCGTCGAGCAGTTGCTGGCCGAATTTCAGGGTCGGGTTTCGGCGCGTCTGCCGCGCCAGCCGGCCGTTGAGACATTCCCGCCCAATCCGACGGTCGATTTCAAGGTTGGTCGGCTTGCCCTTGGCCAGGACGAGAGCGAGCTGGAAAGCGGGCCCCGCTACGTTCTATTGGTCTACGACCTGGAGGGCAGCGGCTCGGAAGAAGAAGAGCCGACGCAGCCGGCCACGTTTGCGTGTCGGGCCACGCGCGAGCAACTGCGCGCGCTGGGGCGCAACATCTCCGACGTGGTCACGGCGGGGCGACCGCGCTGTCCGCTGTGCGGCGAGCCAATGGAGAGCGCCGACAAGCCGCACGGCTGCGTGCGCACCAACGGGCACCATACCTGAGGCTCATCTCAGCTTTACGGGAATAGCTTGCCATCGCGGAGACCCGGGGGTAGGCTGAAAAGTGGGGTAGGCCGGAAGTCTTAGACGCGCTTCAAAGGAGGGCTCAGCGTGGGCCGCATCATCGTCGCCAACAGACGCGGACATCAACTCGTGGAATGGGATGCAGACACGGACACTGAGGAGGCGCGCGAAGGCATCGTCGAAGCCGAGCGTATCCTGCGCGAGGCTCACGACAAGGGCTGCGCGGTCTCCAAGAAGGTCGGCGGGCAGCACGTGCTCGACGATGGCGTGTTCGATCCGTACGCCGAGGAGTACCAGATCATCGCGCCCATCGCGGGCGGTTAGCCGTTAGCTGTTAGCTGTCAGGCCATTCGTAGTCAGCCTCGGTCTGAAATGACGGAGTTGCCGATTGCCAATGGCTGACAGCTAAAAGCCGTGATCGATTTCGTCGAGCCGCTGCGAGCGCTGTGGCGGCGGGTCACGGCGTGGGATTTGTTGCCCACGCCTGGCCCCGAGGGTTCCTTACGCGACGGTCCGGTCGAACGACCGTGGCGCTACTACTGGGACCACCTGCCCAAGCGCACCGCCGGCGCCGATTTTTCGGCGCGCGACTACCAGCAGGCGCGGCAACGGGCCGAGGAAGTCGCACGGACGACGCTCGGCGACGAGCTTTTTCAACAGCTCATGATGGATGGCCACCTCGACGTGCCGTCACACCGCTACAACGGCGTGACGTACCGCTTGCGGGTAGGCCATCGCATTGAGGTGGTCTGCGCCGCGGGTGCGCGCTCGCCCTGGCCGTACGCGTATCTGTGCATCAATCCGACGTACCCGTTGCCCGAGCTGGAGTTCTTCGCCCAGCTGTACCTGTACGCACGCGATCGGGAGGACACGCTGGTCCGCGTGGCCGCGCCGCAGCCGTGGGATCAGCGCCTCGGCCGGACTTTTTAGCCCGCTAGGGCTGAAAAAAGAGCCTTTCCCGCAGGATCTCTAGCGCGGCCATCGAATCCAGGTTGGGCGAGGTGCGTAGCAGGTCGGCAAAGAGACGGCCGGCGTCGCGGCCGCGGGCTTCGGCCATATCGACCAGGCGGCCTGCTTCGGACTGCAGGTCGACCCAATCCGGCGGCGGGAGCTGCTCGACGTAGATCCGATCGAGGTATTGCTGCGCGCGCATGTCGCCGGCGCGGTCGAGGAAACGGTAGAGATCGAGGAGCTCAACCGGCGGTAGACCGCGCTCGAGGCGCTCCTCAATGGCGAAGCGGCGGATACGCTGCTGCGCTTCGGCGTCCAGGTCGATCAGGTCGGGCTCGCGATCGACGAGACGCTCGTGGAAGGCATCCAGCGCCTCATCGTCTTCGAGCTCGTCGAGGTCTTCGGGATCGTCGAAGATCGACCGTTGGCGCTGCGCCGACGTGCTGCGGACCCCCGCCAGGCGGGTCAATTGCTCGAGCGCATCCTGGCCATGCATTGCCACGCCGCTTGCCCGTCGCCAGGCGGCGGCCAGATCGAGCCCGCGTTCGCGCGCACTCATCTCCAGGTCGACGACGCGGTTTTCGAGGTCGCGCCAGTCCGCCGGGACTTCACGCAGCATGAAGCGACGATCGGCATAGCGCACGGCCAGCTCGTCGCCGGCCAGATCGGCATACAACGCAACGACGGCCGTCGGTGCCACGCCGTGCTCGAGCGAGCTCGTGACGATGTAGCGCACGATTCGCCCGCTGGATTCTGGGCTCAGATCCTCCAGACTCGGCTGCGGGGCAATCCGTTCGGGCGAGTCGTCGAGCTGGGGTTCTTCCAGTGGGCGGGGGTCGAGATCGCGTGCGGCGTTCATGGCGCCTCTGGGCCCGTTATAGCACTCTCTGGGCCACAGCGAACCGTTTTGACCAAGATGCGACCGCCCTGTTAATTAGCGGCGCTTACGCCCGGTGCCGGTTCGGGGACGGGCTGCGCCGCTGGCGGAGCTGGTGCGGCGCTTGATGAACGGAGGGACACGGCGACGTGGCTTGCGATCGCGTGCCGCCGGGACGCCGGCTGGCGTTTCGTCCTCGGGCAGGATGCGGATCTCCCAGTCATCGTCTTCGCCTTCAGTCGCCTCGGGCAGGCCTTGAACGGCCCACTGGTAGCTGGCCTGGACGACACCACGGCGCAACAAACCGTCGGCCTCGTCGAGCAACGGCACCAGGTTGGTGCCCAACGGACCCTTCTGGGCTGCGTCGCGCAGCTGGCCGATCAGGTCCAGCGTCTTCTGCAGCGCGCCGACCAGGTCGCCCTCCTGCATCCGCGCGCGTTGTCCAATCGTCGCCAGGTCGTGCCCCTCGGCCCAGGCCAGGGCAACGCCGTGAAAATCCACGGGCAACGGCCGCGACATCTGCAGGCCGTGCCGCTCCTCTTCGCGCAACACGCCGCCGTGCAACGCGTCGAGGATCTCGCGCAGGCGATGGAGCCGCCGGGTCAACGGCAGACCGCGGACCGATGCCTCGCGGTCCATGGCGAACCACGACAGCGCTTCGGCAATTTCGGGCGGGTCGAGGCCCTCGAGCTGCTGGTTCGTCAGCAGCTCGGACAGGGTCAGTGCGTTGGTGTCGAACAGGCTGCGCAGATACGGCGCCTTGTGCGTCGGATGCGCATCGCGCAGATAGTCGTAGCGCTCGAGCACGCGGGCGAGACCTTCGACCGTGCGCCGCGCTTCAACCGTGGCGGTACGCCGGGCGCGACGCAGCTCGTAGTCCACCCGGCTCAGCTCGGCAGCGTGCTCCCCGATGTCGCCGCGAGGAATACGTCCCGCGGCGCGCTCCGCTTCGTAGGTGTCCTCGAGGCTCTGCTTGAGCTCGGTCAGCTCCTTCAGCGTGCGGTCGTGCTGGAAGCGGCGTAGTGAGCGCGCGTACAGGTCGGCCAGACGCTCCTCGTCTTCGGGCCGCAGCCACAGGTTCATCGCCGTCGAATACGTCGGCCGGAACGCACTCTCGAGCGGCAGGGTGTGAGCAGGCGGCGACTGGTGCCGTCGAACTTCAACATCTCGCCGATCACGACGGTGCGCGCGGGCATGTTGATCCCGAGCGCGAGCGTGTCCGTGGCGAACACCGCGCGCAGCTTGCCGGCTTGGAAGAATTCTTCGACCAGCAGCTTCACTTGCGGCAGCAGCCCCGCATGATGGACCGCCACACCGCGTGGCAGAAATCGGCCCAGCAACAGCGCTACCTGGCGCAGGTTGCGGTCGACCGGCGACAGATCAGCCAGACGGCTCTTGGCTTCGCGAACCAGCTCGGCGGCGTGCGGCACCGGGCGCAGTGCGACGCAGCTCGATGCGGCTTCCTCGGTTGCCCGCCGACTGAACAAGAAGTAGATGGCCGGTGTCAGCGCCTCACCTTCGAGATAGCGCACGACCCGCCACGCCGCGGGCTGCTCGCGTGGGTCCTGGTCCGCACCAGGCGAGCGCTCCTCGCCGCGCAGGCCCTGGCTGGAGACGCCGCCCCAGCGGACGCGCCCCGCCAGCTCGCCACCGACGTTGCGCAGCTTGCGCGCGTCGTTGGTCAGGTGTCCGTCGGCGTCGACGACGGTAGAGACCTTGAACGGCTGTTTCGCCTCGTCGGCATCCTTGCCCGGGAGCCAGTAGCGATGCTCGAGCGGCACCGCGCGCTGGTCGTGAAAGATGCAGGTCAGGTCACCGTGGGCGTCCCGGATCCATTCGGCGATCTCGGCGGCATTGGGCACCGTCGCCGACAGGCACACCAAAGGCACGTGGCGCGGCGCCAACAGGATAGATTCTTCCCAGGCGGTGCCCCGCTCGGCGTCGCCCATGTAGTGGACTTCGTCGAAAACGATGGTGCCGACGTCGTCGATGCTGGCCCCGGTGACCAGCATGTTGCGCAACACTTCAGTGGGCCGCTCTAACTCAAGTAGCTCAGCTGTTGGCGGCTTGACCGAGCCGAACGATCGGCCCGTGACGAGGGCATTTCGCAAAACCTCGGTTGTCATGACCAGCACTGGGGCGTCGCGGTTGACCACGATGTCCCCCGTCACCAGGCCGACCTCGTCGTCACCCCAGCGCGCTCGGAAGTCGCGGAACTTCTGGTTGGAGAGAGCCTTGATCGGTGTGGTGTATAGCGCACGCTGGCCGTGCTTGCGCGCCATGAAGACCCCAAATTCCCCGACAACTGTCTTCCCCGTGCCAGTAGGCGCGGCCACGAGCACCGAGTGCCATTTGGCGAGCGCCTGGATCGCCTCCAGTTGGAAGTCGTCGAGCTGATAAGGGAGACTCGCGATGAACTCCTCTATGAGTTCTTCGGGTGCCATTGGTTTATGAGTGTACCCATGCAAGGTTCTCGCCACCGAAAGGGGCCTCGCTGAGCATGGGCCTCGGCGTTACGTCCGTGCAGGAAGCGATTCGGGGCGGCGCTCGCACCGTCGATGCATAGTTGGCGGACCGCCAGGTCCGTGAGGGGCTCAACCACGAGAGCCAGCGATTCTGTTACAGGGCGTGGCTGGCCGGTGAGGGACGGCGCAAACCCGAAACACAGGACACCCGCCGCGCGATGGCTGCGCTCCTACTCGAGCTCGTCAAGCCGCGCCATTTCCTCTGCCCTGTCCAACTCGCGCGCCTCGGCACGCGCCCGCTCACGTTTTGCGCGCTCGTTAAGCATTGCCCGCCGAGACCGGATCTCGAATGGATACAGGCCGACGTACTCGCAGTCTGGGTCGTGCTGCCGCTTGTAGTCGATAGTGTCGACAGTCACTTGGCAGCCGTAGCACGTCATCGAGTCTGTTGGCTCAATGGGCGCGGGCGGCGTCAGTACTACAGCCGCAGACAACGATCGTTGGTGGGCGGTGCTCCCCTGTTCATTTCTAGAGTCGGCCTTCTCTTCCTCATCGGGGGCGTGCCCCGCAGAGCACGCCCCGGTTTATTTTCTAGTTCCGTCTCTTTAACGGTTCCCGGAGTACCGGGTTCGGGTGACGACACCGGTACGATTTCCGCCCCTCCGCGACCGGTACCGGTCTGATTTCCTGGAAGTCCGACCGGTACCGACGGGACATCTTCCCGTACCGGTAATGAATTCCGCTGATCGCCGGAAATCGCGACGACACCGGCACGATTTCTCAGGGCGCGCTGGCGCCACTGGTCGGGCCGCAGGCACCACGTACTCGGCCGGGCCTGGCCTGGCGTCTGCCCCTTTCGCGGTCGACCTGGTCGTCGACCTTGATCGACGCGCTCGATATAGCGCTCGCGCTCGAACAACCTGAGGACGCGCTGGACCTGGCGCTCCCACGCACCGGCCATTTCTGCGATCGTTGCGACACTTGCCCAGCACCGCCACTCGCGCGTCGGCCCATACACCTGGTCGCGGTTCGGGTTAGTGAACCTTGCCATGGCCATGAGGACGAGTCGTGCGTGATGTTGAACGGTTGTGGTTACCAGGGCCAGATCATCATTTCAACGGAGCCGTGGCCCTATCAACCACGGTGACGTCCTGGTACTCGCGGGTCCGCACGGCCACCAGGCGACTCAACCGAGCCGTGGCCTGGCACCCGAACAATCCGGCTCTGGCCGACCCCAACTTTGGCGCGCTTGAACGGAGCTGCGGCCTTGATAGCCACAGTGACGGTCGAGACGAAGGACGGTCGCCGTCCGCTCAACCTGCTTCAACGGAGCCGTGGCCGCGACAGACACGGGAGACGCGCTCAAGGTGGATGTTTTCACCAACCGACAGTAGCTTCAACGGAGCCATGACCTTACTAGCCATGGTGACCGTACGACGTCGGTGACGATCGTCCGCATGCCCAGATAGGCGCTTCAACGGAGCCATGACGTCGGTCGCCATGGTGACTTGACGTACGTGATCTTTGAGGCAGTCGCGCACTTGCTTCAACGGAGCCATGACGTCGGTCGCCATGGTGACGGTATGCGCACTATTAGTGGCGTCTATAACTGAGTTCACTGGCGGTGTGTTCGGCGTAAAGGCATTGGAAATAGATTTGGCTTTTGCTATTGGAGCTTTGCCACGCTAGGCTTCCCTACGCATGCCGCGAGAAGCGAAGTTCGCCGGGAAGGCTGGTTTTGCGCGCGAACGCATAGCGTGCGAACGCGGCGATCTTGGTCCGCGCGGCTCGCTTTCGGGCGGTTGATCGCATTTGCTTCAGTGCGTGCTTCGACTCGGCGGTGCGAGCGACGTGGGTACACCCGAGCCGCAAGTCGGTTCGCCACGCCCGATACTGGTGTACTTGCCGGCGCGTACTCGAGCTGCTCGCATAACCTCGGCAACGCCGAGCGCCACCAGCCAGCGTGGATCAGGGTGTTCTGTCAGAACGGCTGGGTGTCCGAGCAGCACTTCGATGGCTTCCCGCGTCAACGGCACGGTCCAGAGCGGCCACACAAAGTACAGCTCGTTTGCAGCGGTACGAACCACCCCCTTTGTCACGAGGTTTCGACCCGCAGGACAGGTCATCATCGAGAGAAAGCCAGCTGCTGCGAGGCGCATCGCCCCGATCTCCGTCCGCGCGCCTTCCTTACTCGGTTCGCGAAAACGCAGAGCGTGCCGTCGGTCTTCCACTGGATCCCAGCGGAATCCGCCGCGGGCCTCGGCGCGCCGCCAGGACTGAAACAGCGCTCGGACTATTTCAAGGATTCGGTCGGCGGCGGCCAGTCCCTTGCCGGCGGGAGGATCGACGCTGAGCATTGCGAAGACATCCTCGAGGAACCGTTGATGCCCCTGTCCGCGCGTCAGTACGTATGGCGACACGGCTACATATCCCTCACGACCGACAGGGTGTTCGCCAGCCAGAGCAGCGAGAAGCAGGCCTGCTACGGCCTGATCGCCGCATCCGGCCGCGAGGTCGCGGTACAGGCGTGGTCGAAAGTTGACATTCCAGATGTCCTTCACGCCCTTCTCGTCCGCGATACTGGAGTTCGTAGTTCGAGTATTCCTGGCGCTGCTCTTACCCTTGGTCGGTGCAGGCGCGGCCATCTCCACCGCATGCAGCTCGTGTCCAAGTGGGGCCAGGGCATCCGCAATCCGCTCGATTCCAGCATTCGCCGCCTGGGCGAGCCCGGCTTCGTCTACTGACGCTGCGAGGTGTAGCCGGGCTGTCCACGGCGGCTGATGCCAGGAGACCCGGGGTGCCCACACTGGCTGAGCCGTCTCCAGCGCGCGCAGCAGCCCGAGCAGTGCGACAAAGGCCAGGAGGTTATCGGCTTCCAGACCCTTGAGATCGAGCACCGCGCGATCTGACACCGTGGTGGCCGGCGCAGCACTCATTGCGGCATGTCTTCTCGCGCTTGCTCCCACTCGGATTGGCGATGGTCGGCGAGCCGCAAGACTGCCTCCATGCGCGCCAGTCCCCACGGTCCGTAGCGCGTGTTAAGTCGTTCGAACAACTCTATCCATCCGCTGTCCAGGCGCTGCAGCTCCAGTCCTTGTCGAGCCGTGACGCTCCCCTCGCCGAGGTCCAGCTTGAACGCCGTCGCCGGATCCGGCCAGCATACGGGCGGGAAGCACGGCCGTCCGTGGCCGTGGTGCGCTCCGACCAGGTAGAGCACGAGCTCTGAATCATGCGCCTCCACAAGCCGTGGATGCTCCAGAGCGACCAGCACGGAGCCCACTTCGTGGCGTGCCCCATTGGGCAGCCCCGCCCTGATCCGTGCCGCACGATCGTTGAGTCGGACCAAACTGCTCTTGGCCAACAGTTCGCCACTCCACGCGGCGAGCTGGTCGCCCCCGCGGAGCCAGGCCTGGAAGCATGGCTCGGCCTTGCCGGCGTCGTGCAGCAGTCCCGCAAGCTCTAGGTCGTCCAACTGGTCTGTGGAGAGCCCAGCCTTGGCGGCGTACGTTCGTGCTCGGCTGGCGACACCATGGGAATGCTCCGCAAGGCGCACGGCGCGCCTTGGTGCATAGGCACTGCTGTCGTCTTCCGTCCAGGCATCGCTGTCCGCATGGCCGATCAGTGTGGGTTCATCCTCGACGGCGGGTTGGTTCGAGAACCAGGCTGTCACCAAATCCCTGACGCGTTCCCGTGGCAGCTGTCGCTGCGGCATGAGGATGAGTTCAGGTGGATCATCGAACCACGTCACATCTACGCGCCCGCGCGTCTCGAGCATCGCTGTGAGCCAGGCTCCCCATCGCGCCGGCAGGTACGACCGTCCCTGCAGCGCCGAGACGATCTCCATGGGCGAGCTATCTCGAAGCGCCTGCAACTCAGGCAGGAGGCGTTGCCATGTCGTGCCGGCCTCCACGGCGACGCCCGCACGTTCCGCTGAGACCATGCTGTTGACGTCTCGATACCACTCATCGACGAGCATCGCCTCCGATACACGAAGCGCGGCGCGACCGCGTGCACGGAGCCACGCCAATTCACCGAGGTCCGCGACGGGTTGCGTGACGCCAGGGTTCCACCCCCAACGATCGCTCCCGCCGTAGGATGCAGGCACTACCAGGATGTCACCCGGGCGCACCTGGTCGGCGCGCAGTACAGTGCTTTTCGGATCACCAGCCCCTGCCCAGCGCAGTGCCAACCGTCCCCTGTCTGACTCCGCCTGGCCTGGTTCGGGAAGTCCTTCGAGGTCGGCAAGATCATCGCCTGGCGCCGCTCCTTCGCTCCGCAGAAAGCGGCGAGCCTCCCAGATAGGAACAGCCAGCGCCTCCAGACTCACGGGCGGGCAAGCCTCGATCCGAGGCAGCCAACGGCGCGCGGCCTCGTCGTGGCCGCGTACCACTTGGAGATCCGCCCGCCACACCAGGGACACCTCCGCCGGGCCGGCCTGTGGTCCGTGCAGGAATAACGCCGGTTCAGGATCGACGGCGGGGATCGGCGATGTTTGGCGCCATGAGGCCAGGTAAGCGGAGAGAACTACAGGCGCATCGGCTCGCGGCGCCAACAGCTGAGTGAGCACGTGGGTGCTGGGGACTTGAAATGCGTCGACGCCGAGATCCACCACCTGCTCCTTGCGGTGGTCAACCTCGCATGTCTCAGCGATTTCCTCCAGATACGCCCAGGTCGCGGCCGGCGCACCCCCATACACCGCATCGTTGAGTCGTTCGCCGACCTGATCCTTTGCGGCCACGATCACAGCCTCAGCGTTGATTGGTCGACCTAGACGATTTAGCCGCCCGAAGCGTTGGCGGAGGCTATCTAAGGGCGCGATTTCGGTAACCAGCGCATCGAAATCGAGATCGGCGCCCGCTTCGATGCACTGAGTCGCGATGACAAACAGCTGCCGTGCGAGCGGGTCAGCGACACGGCCCGCACGGAGCCGCGGCAGGTATGCCTGCAGAGTGGCGTCCCGGTCCAGATCCCGCACACGCCCTGTGAGGAGCACAACGTCCGAAGCGACCTCAAGTCCCTCCGACGCGAGTCGAGCGCGCATTACCTCGAAAATCGCGCGAGCCCGCTTGACGCGATTGACGACCACGGCCACGACAGGCAGTCGACTCGCGCGTGGCGGAGCCGGGGCAGCGGCCGCACTTCTGTTTTGTGCACCGGCGTCTACTTCAGCGTCGGCGTCAGTCAACACACCAGACAGCGTCAGGGCCTTCTCGACGTATGCCGCGGCGACACCGTCTTCAACGTCCAGCCTTATCGGAAGCAGGGCGAGACGAGTGGGCTTTGAGACGGCCAGTCGGGCATGGAGGGTTGGATCCTGACGGTCAGCTCTGTCCAGGCCGAACGTGCTCGTCCGCGGTGCAGCTGGGGTTGCGCTCAGCGCGACCACAGTCAGGCCGCTTGGCTTGCCGGAGCGACGTACTACGTCAAGTGTCTGAGCGAACGGCTGTGAGAGATGAGCTTCGTCCAGCAGCAGCAGGGTGTCCACGCCGAGCAGGCCGGCGTGGACCGGCTTCATGCTGTCGGAGACACCGTAGCCGCGGAACAGCACGCGCGAACCAACCTGGTCCACGGTTGAGATCAGCACCGTCGGCTGGGCGGGTGTCCGCGCCCAATCGGGCTCTTTAGGCATGCCGCCACGCAGTCGCGCCACTCGCAACGGCGTCCCGCTCGGCTCCGCGAGCGCCCCGAGGCGTGCTGCGACGCGTCCTAGCACGGTGGCGCCCGCAGGGTCATTCAGGGCAGCATCCGCAAGACAGTGGGCCAACGTTTGAGCGCGTTCATGTGCGCTGTCGACCACGAGGCGACGATCGACTACGAACGCAATGCGTACGGCCGCCTGGCGTGCAGTGCCACGGTCCGCGGCCCACGCAAGGTGGAATACAGCGATGTCGATGGCAGCTGTCTTACCCGCGGCCGTTGGCAGATCGAGCACAGCCGGCCATGCGTCGTGAGCGCAGACCTCGTGCGCCAGCCGGACTTGCCAGGGGAAGGGCGTCCTGTCCCAGAGCGCCCGAAAGTAGTCGGCGAATTCTTCAACCTGAAGCGGTGGCAGGCTCATTCTCGCGACTCCTGCGTCATTGGCAGGCACAGACCGAGGCCCTGATAGCGTCCAGCACCCAGAATCACTGGGCCGCAGACGGGAGTGTCGAAGCGTAGCACCACGTGACGGCGTGGTCGGCCCGCTAACCAGGATCCTGGCGGGAAGCTCCAATCCGCCCACGCTGGAGTGTGCGCGCGCTGTTTTGCGGAGGGTGCACCGCGCACGGCGGCGTGCGCGTGCAGTTCGAGCTCAACGGGCTCGGGTAGCCCTACGTGGGTGCACGCCGCGGCGATGATCTCCGCTTCCTCGGTCGGGTCCCCGGATTTTGGGAACCTGTCCAACACCACTGGCAGCGCGCTTGCCCAGCTGGCCGACGTCGCGCACCAGCGATCCGGTCGCAAGGATGCACGCGATGGTGCTGCGGTGCGGCGCAGGCGCCATTCACCCGCTCGACCGAACGTCAGCCGGCCTTCCAGATCGTCACCCGTGCTGCTGCTGCGAGCAAACCGAGCGATCGCCTCGAGTACTACCTGTCGTGAGTCGAATTGGAGGTGGCGCGGAAGAATGAAAGCCAACCCGAGCAAACGCCCGGCTGAGTGCGGCCAGCCGAGATCAGCCAGGGGCACGATTGCCACATGCGGGCGTTGGCTTGGGTTGCCACCCTCGCCGTGACCGGAAAGCACTTCAGGAGCAGGCTGTTGGGGGCTGTATGCCAGCAGCGCATTGCGTGCGACCTGGGCTACGCGTGGGTACGCGACGAGGTCTGGGCAAAAGCCGCCAACGTCCTCGAATATGAACCAGTCATTCACATCGCCAAAGACGCTCGCGATCGGCTCGTCGGCAGATTGCCCTCCTGGTGGCACGTATGGCACCGTCACACGGGGCTGGGGGCGTTCGCCGCGTGCATAGGCGGCCTCGAGGTCATCCAGGCGTCCCTCGAACATGACTCGCAGACGATGGATTCCGTCTAGTGACGACGCAGCTGCGTTCAGGGGTTGCCAGCTCCGGGTTGGGTCGGGCGCGGCCTCGACGACGGCACAGCGCACCAGAGAGCCGGAATGCCCAAGACTCGCCACCCGACCGGCCAGGGTTGCCAGACCCATGCGGACCGCCGGCTCAGGCGTGGCCGTGGGCCAGAAGAAGCGCACCAGCGGCTCCGCGGGAAGGCTCGCCTCGAACTGCCGCGCCGCTCGTTTACGGCTGCTGGGTAGCGCTGTCAACGTAGCGCCTGACATGCCGTTGGGGGGGACGAAAACTATGGGATCGTCCCGTGTCGCGACATCGGACAGCCCGTCCGCCTCAATGACTGGTGGCGGTTGACGTTCGAGCCAGAGGAGTGCGGCGCGCTCTTCGTCGGGTTTGCCGCTCTCAGCCCAGGCCAGCACAAGCGCCGAGTACAGGCGCTCAGGGTGGGGTGGCCACTCGGCGCCACCCCAGGGCGATGAGGCACGGTACGCATCCGTGAGGAACTGAACCTCGAGCGCAAACACGGGCCGCTCCTACGAGGTGTCGGATGTGTCGTCGTCCACAAGCGCGAGGCGGCGACTTGCGCGAATCAGCTCTACCAATTTGCCCTGCGGTCGCAACAGGACATCGGAGCTATTCCATGACAGGCCCTGCACCCGGGCCGCCTCGGCGGCCTCTTTCAGCAGTTCCTCGGCCGACTCGAGGCTAAGCTCCCACGTGTCAGTACTCCCATTGGCGTGCAACAGGGTGAGGGGTGCCTCGACGCCAGGATCCGGCACAAGATCGCACCGCGAGCGCAAGAAGTATCCCTGGCGATCCTGCACAAGAATGGCAACGAGCCCCAACGCCGCGAGCGCAGTGCGCGCCGCCAGGTCAGCGGCTGGACTGGGGTCTTGACTACCCTCGCCCATCCGCAGGCGACGGAGTGCTGCCAGCGAAAGGACCACGATGTGACGGGCGGAATCAATACTGACGCCGAGTTGATCGACCGAAGGCGCGATGTTGCTGTGGTTGACGTCTGATGGTTTGCCGGTGGCTTTCTGGCCTGTCGGCGCGTCGAGCGTCCAGTCACCCCCTTTGGGTTTGTACAGTCGCACTCCGGCGCGGATGCCGAGTGGATCGATACGGCTGCTTACCCGGACGCCCGATGGCCGTTCCTCAACCGTTCCTGTTCGACGGTCGACGATCGGATCGGTGGCCACGCCAATGCCGACGATCTCGGAGACGAGACAGCGTGGAAAACGCGCGCCGAATGCGCCTGCCCCTCCCGTGCTGTTCCAGGCGCCAAAGAGCAGAGCGGTCGGCGACAACTCGAAGAGGGCTCGTGCTCGATGTTGCGTCGCCTGGAGTAGACGGCGGCCCGCTTCCGACTCACGAAAAACGGTGCCTGCTCCGGTCGCCGTCGGCAACTCCGAATCGCGGATGATCGCGTCGAACACACGGTGAGGTGCATCCAATGACGTGATGGAACCAACGTCTGCCACATCGGAGGAAGCCGAAAAGTCCACGGTGATGACCGGGATGCGCACGCGCCTCGCCGCACACTCCTCTCGTAGCGCTTCTTCCAGACGGTTGGCTTGGGACTGCACGCTGTCGAGTAGGACGCACAGAACGTTCTGACCATCGATCCGCCGGCGTTCGAACGCGTGTCGTGCCGGCTGATTCGCGCCATCCCCCGGGTAGGTGGGAGGGAATAACTTGTCCCCCTGGCCCCCTGTAGGCTGCAACTGCCGAATTCGTCGAATGGCAGCATCCTCGTCCACAGCTTGCTGGAGTCGCTCAAGGGTTAGCTCCATGGGGGCCTCCGATTTTCTGTAGTCGTGGCACCAGCTGGCGCACGAGCGCGCCACATCCCCACGCAGAGGCGTTCATAGCGAATAGCCCGAGTTCCTCGGCGCACTGGCGACCGCCAGCAACCAGGACCATCGTCGTCTGGCTCAGGTCGGGCCATACCCCATTCTATCCAAGGGGCAGAACGTTTGTTCCCCACGGCTGGCGACACTCGCGTCAGTCGCGCGAACCAGAATTACCGCGTTCACGTTCGAGGTTCGCGCACCGAGCGGCTCCGCGGCGGCGACACGGATTCGGTTTCTCGCGGTATCCATAGTCAAATAGGTAGACCGTGGTGTGGCAAGATCCGAAGCGCTACGCCGCAGCCAAGCTTCTGGTGCCTTCAGAGGCTTTTTCGTTGTCATCAGCCCATTGGACAGTCAATGTTATCGATCTCATCTATAGTGCGCGAGCAGTCATCGTGGTCGATGAGGCCACGGCTCCGTTGAAGCCACACCAGGTCAACCTCGATTGCGTTTGGGATGACGGTCACCGGGTCGATGAGGCCACGGCTCCGTTGAAGCATGGCCGCGATGAGCTCGCCCTGCTTGCGGCCCACGTCAATCACCGTGGTCGATGAGGCCACGGCTCCGTTGAAGCTCGCCACGGAAGTTGTTGTGCCAGAGTGGCCGACCAGTCACCGTGGTCGATGAGGCCACGGCTCCGTTGAAGCTGACCCACGACGGCGTCCGAGAGCGCCTGGATCATGTAGTCACGTGGCCGAGTGAGACCACGGCTCCGTTGAAGCTAGCCGTTGGTAAAGGCCGCCTGCTTGTAGTTACCGTGGTCGATGAGGCCACGGCTCCGTTGAAGCAATTGGGCGCATCAGTGATACGTTCAGCGCAATGTTGTCGGCAGCGCTATGCGCAAGTCACCGTGGAGGATGAGGCCACGGCTCCGTTGAAGCATGTCTTGGTTGGGTTTGAGCGGGAAGACCCCGAAGTCACCATGGCTCTTGAGCCCATGGCTGCGTTGAAGCATGGTGCCCTAGAACTCATCACCCAGGACCATCGTGCCGTCACCCATGGTGCGAAGTCATGGCACCATTGAAAGCTCGACCGCCCCGCCGCCGCCTGGGGGTCTCAGGCCGGCGTCACCATGGCTAATGAGGTCATGGCTCCGTCGAAGCGTGGTGCCAAACGTGGCGACGTAGACGATCTGGTTCGTTACCGTGGTGGATGAAGCCACGGCTCCGTTGAAGCCACAGCGGTTTGAACACCGGTACCGGATCGCCCGTCTCGTCACCGTGGTGAAAGAGGCCACGGCACCGTTGAAGCGTGCCGTGGTTGATGACCAGCAGCTCGAGGCCCGGTCACGGTGGTGCGTAAGGCCACGGCTCCATTGAAGCACCGGCGTAGTCTTCACCACCGCGGCGTACAATGCGTCACCGTGGACGATGAGGCCACGGCTCCGTTGAAGTAGGACCTCTATCGTCTTCAGCTCGGTGTCGAAGTCCAACCGACCGTGGGATGAGGCCACGGCTCAGTTGAAGCGTGACGCCGGCAAAATGGATGCGCTGCACCTTGGCCGGTCACCGTGGTCGATGAGGCCACGGCACCGTTGAAGCTTGCGCCATAAATAATCGGAGGGGGTTGTCCCGCTTACTGTGGCCACCCAAGCGGCAGTTCCATTTAGGCTCAGGTGCGCAAGCCGGCAATGACTACATGCGCTCAGCCGATTCGCCGCGGGCGTGGCAGCCGCGAGTTCATCGAACCGCGACAGCGGAGAACACCCCTGTTCGTCGCCATCCACCTGATGCTGGTGTGAACCATAACCGCTCCAGCTCAGACTGGCAGATAGCGCGCCGAGCTGTCGGTCGGCCGAGCGTGGAGGTAGCGACCGGTTGTGGCCACCGAAGCGTGACCGAGGGTGGCCTGCACCAGGTGGATGGCGGCGCCGCGCTCGAGCGCGTGGGTAGCGTGGGCGTGGCGCAGCCAGTGCGGCGACGGCCGCCCCTCGAGAGATGCGGCCGCGGCGGCGGCATACACCAGGCGGCGCACCTGCGTGGAGGTGAGAAAGCCACCACCGTTGCGCGAGGCGAACACCGACGCATCCGGTGGTGCGCTCTCGCGGATGGACACCAACTCGCGTAGCTGGCAGCAGGACGACGCGCGTCTTGCCGCCCTTGCCGTAGGCAGTCACCTGGCCGGCATCGCCACGTTCGCGCAGGTCGCGCCAGGCGAGATGGGCAATCTCATCGACACGCAGGCCAGCGGTGTACAGCAACCGCAGCAGGACGTAGTTGCGTCGCGCCCGTGTTTCCTGCAAAAGGCGTGCGTCGGCGAGCTGGCGGCTGCTCCGCGGCGACAAACAGCCGGTGGACGTCGCCTTCGGACAGGATGCGCTCCGCCAGGGTGTCCTTGAGTTTGGGCCGCTTGACGACGCGGCCGACATCGAACGGCAGGTAGGCGAGGCGGTGGCCGAAGCCAAACAGCGATTTCACCGACGAGATCTTTCGCGCGCGCGAACCGGGGGCGAGGTGCTCGAGGGTGTCCATCCAGGCCTGGACATCTCCCAATGTCACCGTGCGCAACGGCTTGCTCACGAAGGCGATGAAGCTGTCCGCGTCGGTACGGTAGGCGCGCTGGGTGTGCGAGCTGCGGCCATGCAGCCAGAGCTCGAGCAAGTGCGCGTCGCCGTCGACCTGAGCGACGGGCGCCAGCACATCCGCAGAAAACGGCCCCCCAGACGACCCAATTATGTCGAGCAAATCTGTCACTTTACGAGGTAAGTGGCTCGCTTTTTGACGCGCTATTTGTCGCACCCACCGCTCGTAGAGGCGATGCCAGCGAGCGGGGAGGTCGCTGGAGTGCGAGCCCCTCGATCGCCTCGCGCAGCCCAGGTCGCAGCCGGTGCTGCCCACGATCAGACCGTTGATCACGGGCGAGACCCGTCAGTCCCTCTCGTCGATAGCGGGTGAGCCAGCGTTGGACGGTCCGGCGTGGCAGGTGGAGCTCACGGGCGAGTCGAGCAAGTGGTACGTTGTCCTCGAGCAGCGGCCGCAACTGCTCAAACCGAGCCAGGGCTGCCGCGCGCTGGTCTTCAGACAGTGCGGACAGGAGTGGCGGCCGCGGCGATGCCACGCGCTTGGCGCTCACAGGCATCCACCTCCCGTCAATATCTACTAAATAGACTTAGCAGCGATCCTTACCCGATTTGACTAGGGTAGATGTCTGCTAATGCGCCGCGCAAGCTCCTTTTGCCATGTCTGCTAATACAGTGCGGTGACGAGAACCTGGATGCTCTATCCGTGAAGCGACCCGCGCAGCCATCCCTGTCGGTCGCGGGCGAAGCCGCGATGGCACCGTATCTGGCCCACATGCACGACGAGCAGGACCTCAGTGTCGCCAGTCGTCGCAATTACGCCAGCGACCTTCGCCAGTTCGCAGCGTGGTGTGAGTCGTCCTGGGCCGAAGGCCAAGACGACCTGCGCCCGTTTGCGCCGACAGCGATCAGCACGCCAACCATCACGACCTACCGCTCGTATCTCCAGACGGTGGTCAATCTGCGCCCTGCGACCATCAATCGGCACCTGGTCAGCCTCAAGCGCTATCTCGGTTGGGCCGTCGACGACGGCCTGCTCACACGTGATCCCTCCCGCGTGGTCAAACTTATCCCGCGCACGCCGCAGCCCCCGCGCCATCTGACCGACCAGGAAGAGGCGGCCCTGGTCGCAGCGGTTTCGCAACATGGCACACTGCGCGATCACACCCTGCTGGTGCTTGCGCTGCACACCGGCCTGCGAGCTGAGGAGCTATGCCGGCTCCAGCCCAAGCATGTTCATGTCGGCCGGCGCAGCGGGCACCTGGCGATCTACGGCAAGCGCAACAAATACCGCGAGGTCCCGCTCAACACCACCGCGCGGGAGGCGCTAACGAACTACCTACCCACGTTGCCGTCGGAGACGGCCTATGTCTTTCCGTCGCGGAAGCGGGGGCGGGCCGGCGAAACGGCTGGCCGGCTTGGCGAGCGAGCGCTGGTCTACATCATTAGCAAGTACGCCGGGCAAGCACGAGTTGTGGATGTCTCGCCGCACGATCTGCGACACCGGTTCGGCTATCGCATGGCCCGTACGGTCCCGCTCCATCGCCTCGCCCAACTCATGGGACACGACTCACTGGATACCACCATGCTCTACGTGCGCGGTACGCAGCAGGACCTCCAGCAGGCGGTTGAGACGATTGCGTGGACATAACACCGGCTGAGGGCACCCATACGGGAACTGTCATTCTGTTGAATGGAACGTCGAGTGCCGGCAAGACCACTCTGGCGCGCGAACTGCAAGGTCTTCTTACAGATTCTTACCTGCACGTTGAGGCCGATACGTTCTCGCGCATGATGCCGCATGGGCGTTACGACGCAGCGACCTTCCTGGCCACTCGATGCGCCATGAACTCGTTTGTGGCGGTGCTGGCGGCAAGCGGACTGAATTCTGTGGTGGACACGTTGCTGACCACGCGAACGTGGCTGAAGGACTGCGTCGATAAGCTTGCCGAGTACCGCGTTATGTTCGTTGGCGTGCTATGCCCGCCTGACGAGTTGGAAAGACGAGAGCGTGCTCGAGGAGATCGACGGATTGGACAAGGGCTTGACCAACTCCCCTTCGTACACGCTCATCGCCTTTACGACATTGAAATCGACACCTCGCAAGCGAGTCCACGCACCTGTGCCGAGCGAATCCTCCACCGGCTTGAGACAGGTCCACCGCCAGCAGCTCTTCGGCAACTTCGAGACTCCCCATTTCTGCACGACGAAGAGGCCTATGGATGGGTGCTGATGCTCGGCTCGGAAGGTGCCGGGGTGCGCCGGCTGCAGAACGATCTGCGTTCCCTCGGGTTCGACCCTGGCCTAACGGATGGACGGTTCGGGTGGCGCACCGAGGCCGCAGTCAAGAGTCTTCAGGCCGCCAATGGCCTGCAGCAGGATGGCGTCGTTTTGGCCCCGTACTGTTACCGCGTTGATCCGGGGCTTGCCGCAGTAGGATGCCGGCCCCTTCTTCTGTTCCGATCTCGCCCTTCCGACGGAATTGTCCCGTTGCTATCGGAACCGTTTCACCCCTTGAGCATCGCCAGCACCGGCGCAAGCACCAGTTATGGTGCGACAAATAGCGTGTCAAAAAGTGCGCCACTTATCTCGTAAAGTGACACCACGTCCATACCAGGACCGCAGTATATAGCATGCGGAAATGAATCTTTTCATAAGCTATTTAGCATCTTGTCATACCCCTGCGTTGTTGTCACAATCTTGGCCGACCCATGGAGTCCTTTTCGGCCCTCGATCAAGCGCTGCGACCCTCGCCGACGCCCGCGGCAGATGCGGCCCCTGTTGCTCGCGGCGCCGTGGCGACGCTGGCGCCGGCCGAAGCCGCCCGTCAGCTCGGCGTCACTCGCTCGCGCATCTATGCACTCGTGCGTCAGGGCGAGCTCGAG
>WNFC01002315.1_pt1 | contig 22806 bp, 20 predicted proteins | sample 5400541 | NCBI WGS metagenome assembly WNFC01 (sample SAMN13153342, study PRJNA577476) | soil metagenome | isolation source: 120 cm saprolite under Douglas fir tree site 2 hole 2 replicate 1 | place: USA:California | collected 2015-04-18
GGGCAACGTCATTCCGACCATTCTGATCACCGCCTTTCCTAATGACAGAGACCGGGCGCGCGCGCAGCGGGCCGGTGTATTTTGTTACCTGGCAAAGCCATTCAATGAGGACGATTTGCTCACGTCCATCCGGTCGGCTCTCGAGCACCCTGACGCGGGTGGGAGGGAGGCATGACGATCGTCGCCTCGACGTCTCTCCAGCACCCTCGATTTGCAAAAGCCCTTTGGCCGCATCCAACCCATCGCCGCCTTCCGCTCGAAGCCGAGAGCCACGTAGAGGACCGACACATCGACCAGCATCTGTCGATGGAAGCAGATCGGATCAATGGCTCGACCGCGAGCGCGATCCTGTTTGGCCCCTTTCGGCTGCTGCCGGCCCAACGGCTCTTGCTCGACGCGGACAAGCCAGTTCGTCTCGGCAGTCGCGCCCTCGATGTCCTGATCGCCCTCGTCGAACGTGCTGGAGAATTGGTCTGCAAGAACGAGCTGATTGCGCGCGTGTGGCCCGACACCATCGTTGAGGAGGGTAACCTCAAGGTCCATGTCTCCGCACTGCGCCGAGCGCTTCGCGATGGCCGGGCTGGCACTCGCTATCTGGTCAATATCCCCGGGCGAGGCTATCGCTTTGTTGCGCCGGTCACTCTCATGGAGGACCTGCGACCGTCGGCGCCGTCGGCCACCGCGACGAAGCGCGTGCACAATCTGCCAACTCTGCTGACACGACCAATCGGACGCGCCGATAACATCAAGGAGCTCACGGAGCAGCTGCCGCGTCGGCGCCTGCTCACCATTGTTGGGCCGGGCGGGATCGGGAAGACGGCCGTCGCCCTGGCTGTGGCCGGGAGACTGATCGACGCCTACGAGCATGGCGTCTGCCTGATCGATCTGGCATTGGTCAGTGACCCGCTCCTAGTGCCAAGCGCGCTTGCTGCGGCGCTCGGGGTCGCGATTCGCTCCGAAAAACCGCTCTCAGGCTTGATTGCCGCGATCAAGAATAAGCGGATGCTGCTCATGCTCGACAATTGTGAGCACCTCATTGCGTCCGCCGCCGCATTGGCCGCCGAAGTGCTGAGTGGCGCGATGGGCGCGCACATCCTCGCGACCAGCCGCGAGCCCCTGCGCGTGGAAGGCGAGCACGTACATCGGCTGCCGTCGCTCGCAAGCCCTCCCCTTTCGGCCCGGCTCACCGCGGCGGACGCGTTAGCCTTCCCAGCCGTTCAGCTGTTCGTCGAACGCGCGGCCGCGAGCTTGGGCGAGTTCGCGCTCAGCGATGCAAATGCTCACTTCGTCGCCGACATCTGCTCGAAGTTGGATGGAGTTCCGCTCGCCATCGAGTTTGCCGCGGCTCGTGTCGACGTTTTCGGGGTCCCGGGTTTGGCTTCCCGCCTGGATGATCGCTTGGGGCTACTGACAACCGGACGCCGCACGGCGCTGCCCCGCCACCAGACCATGCGCGCTACCCTCGACTGGAGCTACGAGCGTCTGCCCGAGCTCGAGCGCCTGGTCCTGCGCCGCCTGGCCATCTTCACTGGTGCTTTTTCATTGGAGGCGGCGAGCGTCGTGGCGGCGAGCAAAGAGATAGCCGCTTTGGAGATCGCCGACTGCATTGCGAACCTGGTCGCGAAGTCGCTAGTCACAGCGGATCTCGGCGACGCGGTGGTGCGCTACCGGCTGCTTGAGACGACGCGTGCCTACGCGTTCGAGAAGCTCACGGAAAGTGGCGAGTTCGAACAGCTCACTCGACGACATGCCGAATACGACCGGGATCTCTTCGAAAAGGCCGAAGTAGAAGCGGCGATGGGGCCTGCGGCTGAATGGCTTGCGGACTGTGGACCGATGCCCTTCGCTGAGCGTGATGGATCGGTCCAGCACTTGTGGTTTTACCGCGGTCACGCTGTGGTTGCAGCCGTCGCTGATGGCCGAGGCGCGCGGGCTCATTGTTACGAGCGCTCTTCGACATCGAGCCCGGATCGAGCCGAGCTGGACGCCACGAAACGCAGCTCATAACAGGATGCCTGTGTAATCGTCAAAGCTGAGGATCGCGCGCGATTAGCCGTGATCGTCGGTGATCGGAGCCGACCGCTGAAGAATTCGGATCGCTCGCGCCCAGCTCCTCCCAACAAACGGAATTTCACATCCGCCGGACTGGTTAGTGTCGCGCGCATTCCAGAGGCCGAGGTGGTCGGCGAATCCGTCGTTGCGACCGCCTTCTTGAGCCACCTGCTGCACCACGCCGTCGTCGTCGAGATCGAAGACTCGAGCTACCGGCTGCGCCAGCACGCCGATCTCATGCCTGGGCACCTGCGATCCAAGGCCCTGTTCATGTAACCGTTCCCGGCAGACCCACCCCGCCGACGCGGCCGCCGCTCCACAAGGTGGCCTTCGCCGGCTTTCAATTACCCACAAACCCTGCGCCGAGCAGGGCGCCCAATTTGATATCTGTGAGGCGCGAGAGGCCCCGCCACATGACGATGTTGCCGGGCGGCGGATCGCTCGCACGAGCGAGGTAGCCGCCGAGCCGTGCCGATGGTCCTTGTCCGGCACCAATTGGTCGAGGAGCGTGGTTTCGACGTCCGTCAAGGCGAGGCCGGGCTCGGCATTCGGGGCGGACCGATTGATCATGGTCATCCAGAACACCCGCCAGCTCAGGATGCAGAAGACCGAGATGAGCTTCACCAAGCGCTCCGCAGTTCTGAGCCGCGCCTCTTCGGCTCGGCAGCCCGATTTCAAGATCTTGTGAAACACCTCGATTTTCCACCGCAGGGCGTACCAGCGGAGCTTTTCGACGGCAGCCTCGTGGGAGTGGACAGGCAAGTCGGTGATCAGCTTCCAATCGATTCTTGGTCGATCGGTCGGCTCTTCCCGTTCCTGGGCATGGAGCACCGTCAAGGTGAGCGCAGGATAACGTTTCTGCTTTCCGATCGGCGGCAGGACGCGGATGCTGCGGTATCTGATCTCGACCGCCGCCGTGCCGACACGGCCCTTGCTGTCGCAAACCTCGACATGGCGCACGCCCGCGACCTGCGCATCGTTCATCTCATCGGCGATCGTATGGTCGCCATCCCCTGCCAGCCGGTCGACGCAGCTTCTGACCAGAAAATGCGTGCCGAGCTCCTGCGCCGTGCAGAACAGCTCGTAGATGTCGCTCTCCCGGTCGCCGATATGGATGCATCGCGCGGGCTCGCCGAACAGCGTCGTCGACTGGCGCATGTTTTCCAGCCAGCGGATGCTCTCCTTGTGTTCGATCGGAACCCGTGTCGGATTGATCTTCTTCTTGAGCGCGGCAGTCCCCTTGAACTTCTTCCTCGTCCAGAACTTGATGGCGGCCAAACCCAAAGGCAGCCCCTCCGTCGTGACGGCGAGGCTCGAGTGCATCAGAAGCCCACAGACCGTGTGCATCCTGAAACGGCCGGCTTTGTCCTTGCCGCTGTTGATCCGGTAGGTGAGACCGATCCCGTCGGGGCGCGCTCTCTGATACGAGAACTCCGTCGTGTCCTGAAGGACCAGGATAGGCCCGTCCGCCGCGGCAAAGCGGCCGCGGGTCGATTGGAAATGGCCTGCCAGGATCTCCGCCTCGTTGATCCGGTCGTTGGAGAAGAAGCGATAGGCCGCCTTCGTGTTGGCCCAATCCTGGCATGCCAGAGGAAGGCTCTCTCCCATGGCGCCGTCCATCCGCTCCAGCAGCTTGCGCAGCCGCTTGTTCAGACGCTCGTCCGCAAAACTGCAGCCAGCAAGCTCGCGATCAAACCATGCGCCAGTCGTCCCGTCCATTGGCACCGCTCCCCCGCGATTCGGTGCCAGACAAGGAATCACGACCGATTCCCATCACGCAACAGCTCGTATGCTCCTCAGCGCTCTCGACTAAATGTGGGTAATTGAAAGCCTCACCGGACGGGTACCATTCTTGGAGGATGACGGACTTCACCTCATCGCGCATTCTGCCGCATAAACGTCGGCGTGATTCTCGAAGATCGTCGCGCGCGTCACCTGCTTCAGCTTGCCGTCGTCGCCCTTGATCGTTTCGAGCAAGTAGAAGTTCTCGATCGGGAAATGGTTGGTGTTGAATTTGAAGCCGCCGCGGATCGAAGGAAAATCGGCCTTATGCATGGCGGCGATGATCGCCTCCTTCTTGCTCGGATCGCCGCCGGCCGCCTTGACCGCGCTGTCGATGAGCTGGGCGCTGTCGAAGGCCTGCGCCGAGTAGGTCGAGGGCACGTAGCCGTATTTCTTCTCGAAGGCAGCGACGAATTTCTCGTTCGCCGGGTTCTTGAGATCGACGTTCCAGAAGGCGCTCTGGAAGGTGCCGACCGCCGCATCGCCCTGGGCTGCCATGCTGGCCGTGTCGACCGTGAAGGCGGAGTAGAGCGGGATCTGCTTGGTCAGCCCGGCCTGGGCATATTGCTTCAGGAAGGTGATGCCGAAACCGCCGGGGTAGAAGACGTATAGCGAATCGGGATTGGCCGCGCGCATCTGGGCGATTTCGGCGGCATAGTCGAGCTGGCTGAGGCTGGTATAGACCTCGCCCACGATCTCGCCCTTGAACTGGCGCTTGACACCGGTCAGCGCATCCTTGCCGGCCTGGTAATTGGGCGCCATCAGATAGAGCCGCTTCACCCCCTTGTCCTGCAGGTATTTTCCCATCGCCTCGTGCGGCGCGTCGTTCTGCCATGCGGTCGAGAAGAAATAGGGCGAGCAGAGTTTCCCGGCAATCGGCGAAGGGCCGGCGTTCGAGGAGACGAGGATCGTCTTGTTGTCGACGATCGGCTTATAGACCGCCATCATGATGTTCGAGAAGATGATGCCCGAGACGATGTCGACCTTGTCCTTCTCGAGCAGCTTCTGCGCCGCCTGCAGGCCGATATCGGGCTTGAGCTGATCGTCCTCCTTGACCACCTCGGTCGGCACCCCGCCGAGCTTGCCGCCGGCCTGCTCGACGCCGAGCATGAAGCCGTCATAGAGATGCTGGCCGATGATGCCGCCGGGCCCCGAGAAGGTGGCGATGAAGCCGATCTTGAGCGATTTCTGCTGCGCCGGTGCCGGCGCCGCGACGAGCATGGAAAACGCCGCCGCGGCCGTAATGATTGCTCTCACTTCAGTCCTCCCCCCTGCGCGTTAAATACGTCAAGCGCCGGCAGCGAATGCCGAGCGATATGCAAAAAGCGCGGGAATTCCGCCGCTGTGAACGAACAGCACATTTTCTCGCGGCGCGAAACGGCCGCTTCGCACCAGCTCGATGCAGCCGGCGAGGCCCTTGCCGGAATATACGGGATCGAACAAGAGTCCTTCGAGCTCGGCCGCCAATCGGATCGCCTCGACTGTCTCCTTGTTTACTAGACCATAGCCGGGACCGGCATGGCCACCGACAACCTCGATCGCCGGGACGATGTTGTCCAACAGCGCAGGTGCGAACGCCAATCGCCTTGCCGTCTCCAGCGCGACGCGCTCGACGTCGGCGCGGACACGCTCGGGCTCGGCGTCGATGTCGATGCCGATCACCCGAACCTCCGGTGCCAGCGCCGCCAGGCCGACGACGAGACCGGCCTGTGTGCCGGCGCTGCCCGAGGCGAGGACGACATGGCCGATGCGCATTCCAACTGCATTCGTCTGATCGAGCATTTCGACAACGAAGCGGACGAAGCCCAGCGCTCCTAGCGCGGAGGAGCCGCCATAGGGGATGAAGTACGGCTTCCTGCCGTCCCGCCGCAGCGCATCGAGCAGGGTGGCGATCACCGCGTTGCGATCGACGCGCCAATCGACCATTGTGCAATGTGCGCCGAACACGCGGTCGAGGAAGATGTTGCCGGTCTCGTCATAATCGGGATCGGTGCGCGGCACCCGCCCGGTCATGATCGCGAGATGGCAGGCAACACCGAGCTTCGCCGCCGCGGCCGCGGTCTGCCGCACATGGTTCGACTGCACCACACCGCCGGTAACCACGGCATCGGCGCCCTCGGCCAGCGCATCGGCCATCAGATACTCGAGCTTGCGCACCTTGTTGCCGCCGAGGCCGAGGCCGGTGCAATCGTCGCGCTTGACCCAGATGACCGGTCCGCCAGCCGCCGCGATATGGGCCGACAGCCGATCGAGCCGTTCGAGCGGCGTCGGCAGATGCGCCAGCTTGATGCGTGGAAACGCCGCCAGGCGATCGAGCACGGATGTCATCGACGCAAGCTCCGACGATCGAAAGATCTGCTGGTTCCGTCAGCCCATCTTTATCCGCCCGGCTTCACCTGGATGTCGTTGCCGACGATGCGGACGGGGAAGACCTTGATATCCTCGTCCACTGGCGGGCCGAGCGCCTTGCCGGTGCGCACCTCGAACCGTCCGGCATGGAGGGGGCATTCGATGCAGTCGCCGTCGAGCCAGCCGTCGGACAGCATGGCGAAGGCATGGGTGCAGATATTGTCGGTGGCGAAGATCTCGCTATCGATATTGTAGAGCGCAATCGACTTGTCGCCGATCTCGACGCCCAGCACCTCGCCCTCGCCGACATCGGCGAGCTGCGCGACGGTTACCCATTCAGCTTCATCGGACATGCTTCTATCCATACTCGAACGGCGCATTGCACAACAGGGGATTAGCTAGCGCAATCGTGCGTTTCCCGCTAGCCTCGTTACGGTCGAAGGTTGTGGGCCGCTTGCGCGCCTTGGCGGCGTCAACTGGCGCATTATCGTCCCCGCGCTGCGTTGGCATCGCCGGGCGTCTTGGCAAAGTCGGTCCAGTATCGAAGGACGCGCCGTTCGGCGGGCGCGTTGGCGTGACGCAGCGCAATTGCTGTCTGTTGTCGATGACTCGTCGATCATGACGAGCACGAGATGGGAGGACCGCAAATGGCGACCTGGAAACCCGATGCCAGCTTTTATCCATCACCGCGCATGGCGATGAAGGCCCCCGCCGAAACGGTGGCTTATGTCGCTGCATTCGATCCCGAGCGCAAGAAACCCGACGGCATTGCCGTCGTCGACGTCGATCCGAAATCGCCGAGCTACGCCAAGATCGTCGACACGGTTGCCATGCCGAATCCCGGCGACGAGCTCCATCATTTCGGCTGGAACGCCTGCTCCTCGTGTCTCTGTCCGAATGCCCCACACCCGCATGTCGAGCGACGTTATCTGGTGGTGCCGGGACTGCGCTCCTCGCGCATTCACATCATCGACACCAAACCCAATGCGCGGAAGCCGAAGATCGTCAAGGTGATCGAGCCGTCAGAAGTGGCGGAGCGGGCCGGGTATACGCGACCTCATACCGTGCATTGCGGTCCCGAGGGCATCTACATAGCCGCGCTGGGAAACGCTGAGGGCAAGGAGCCCGGCGGCATTTTCCTCATGGACCACGAGAGCTTCGACATTCGCGGGCGGTGGGAGATCGATCGCGGCCCGCAAAGACTGGCCTATGACGCCTGGTGGCATCTCGGGCATGACACGTTGGTCACCAGCGAGTGGGGCACCCCCGATACGTTCGAGAACGGCCTCGTTCCGGAGATCCTTCTTGGCGCGAAATACGGGCGCAAGCTGCATTTCTGGGATCTGCACACGCGCAAGCATCAGCAGACCATCGATTTCGGCGACAAGTACCAGCTCGTTTTCGAGTTGCGGCCCGCCCATGATCCGACCAAGGCCCACGGCTTCGTCAACTGCGTCATCAGCCTGGCGGATCTGTCGTCATCGATCTGGACGTGGCACCGCGACGGCGACAGATGGGGCGTCACCAAGATCATCGATATCCCTGCCGAGCCGGCCGACCCGGACAAGCTCCCGCCGATGCTGAAAGGCTTCAAGGCGGTGCCGCCTCTCGTCACTGACATCGATCTCTCGATGGACGACAAATTTCTCTACGTGTCGTGCTGGGGCACGGGCGATCTGCAGCAATACGACGTCTCCGATCCGCTCAAGCCGAAGCTGACGGGGAAGGTGCGGATCGGCGGCATCGTCTCCCGCGCCTCGCATCCCGGCGCCGGGAACGGCGCGCTCAACGGCGGGCCGCAAATGGTCGAGATCAGCCGCGATGGCCGCCGCGTTTATTTCACCAATTCCCTCTACGGCGCCATCGACGATCAGTTCTATCCGGATGGGCTCGAAGGTTGGATGGTCAAGCTCGACGCCAAGCCCGAGGGCGGCATCGCCTTCGACGAGAAGTTTTTCGTCGCCTGGCCGAAATCGCATCGTCCGCACCAGGTCAGGCTGGAAGGCGGCGATTGCTCGTCCGATTCCTACTGTTATCCATAGGCCCAAAGCGACGATCCCCGACCTGACGACGGAGCGCGTCCCGAATGACGGAGTTTTGGCCCTGGCTCGCGCTGGCTGGGCTCGGTGCCTTCCACGGACTCAATCCGGCAATGGGGTGGCTGTTCGCCGTCGCGCTCGGTCTCCATCGCCGGAGCCGGGTCACCGTCTTCCGGGCGCTGCCGCCGATCGCGTTCGGGCACGCGTTGTCGATCGCCATTGTCGCGGGCGCGATGGTCGCGACGGGCGCCCTCGTAAACCGGCGCCTGCTTCTCGCCGGCGCAGGCTTCCTGCTGATCGGCTGGGCGATCTACCATCAGCTCTATGGTCATCGCCACCGCGTGCGCGTCGGCATGCGGACCGGTCAAATCGGTCTCGTCCTCTGGTCCTTCCTGATGGCGACCGCCCATGGCGCCGGATTGATGCTGGTGCCGGCCCTCATCCCGCTCTGCCTCGCGTCCTCTCCGGGTCACGAGATCACGGCGAGCGGATCGCTGGGCGTGACGCTTGCGGCGGTGTGCGTCCATACCGGTGCCATGCTGGCGGTCACCGCCGCGATCGCCATCGTCGTCTACGAGTGGCTGGGCCTCGCGATGCTGCGCACGGCGTGGCTGAACGTCGACCTCGTCTGGACGGCGGCGCTCGTGACCACCGGCCTGTTTCTCCTCCTGACGACGGAAGGGCGGCTCACCTCAACTCTTCACGAGCTCGGCGAGCTTGACGGCGGGGTCGGCGAGGCGGGCAGGATCGATCGGCCGGGCGTTGGTCGCAAGGAGCTTTACGAACCGCATGTCGCGCGCGTTGTTGACTGTGGCGCCGCCGACGGGAATGCCGCGATCGAGATAGAAGAGGGTGAAGCGTCCGTCCTCGGCGCGGCCGCGCCAGACCAGCTCGTCCCAGCGTTCCGGCGCCCCCGCAGTCTGCAGATTGACGTCGTACTGGTCGGACCAGAACCACGGCAGCTCGGCGTAGGGCTCGGCGCCGCCGGCCATCACCTTGGCGACGGCGATCGCCTGGTTCTGCGCGTTCTGCCAGGCTTCCAGCCGGATGCGGCGGCCGAGCAGCGGATTGAAGTGACGGGTGACGTCGCCGGCGGCAAAGATATGCGGATCGCTGGTGCGGCCATGTGCGTCGACCAGAATGCCGTCATCGACCGCGAGATCGGCCTTCACCGCCAGCTCGCTGTTCGGCACGGCGCCGATGCCGACGAGAACTGCGTCGGCGGCCAGCGTCTCGCCCGACCCCAGCGAGACCACGGCCCCGTCGCCGCGCGTTGCGATCGCAGTGACGGCGACGCCGGTGCGCAGATCGACGCCGCGGCTGCGATGGAGGGCGGCGAAGAACTCGCCGAGGGGCGCCGGTGCGACGCGCGCCAGCGGAGTCGCGGCGGCTTCCAGCACGGTCACCGCGCTGCCATGGCCGCGCGCTACGGCTGCTGCCTCCAGCCCGATGAAGCCGGCGCCGATGACGATCAACCGCTTGCCGGCGCCAAGCACGCCGCGCAGCTTGAGGCAATCGTCGATGTCGCGCAGGTAGTAGACGCGCCGGCCGGTGCCGCCCGGAATAGTGAGATGGCGAGCGCGTGCGCCGAGCGTCAGGAGCAGCGAGTCATAAGGCAGGGCGACTCCGTCGGCGAGACGCAGGCGCTGCGCCGCGCGGTCGATCTCGAGGGCCGGCGAGCCGAGATGAAGATCGATCCCCGCCGTGGCCCAGAACTCCAGCGGCTTCAGATACGTCTTCTCGACCGCGCAGGTGCCGGCGAGCAGCTCCTTCGACAGCGGCGGGCGCTCATAGGGCGGGTGGGTCTCGCTGCCGACCAGCATGACCTTGCCGGCAAAACCGGCGGTGCGCAGCGCCTCCGCCGCGCGCCCGCCGGCATGGCCGGCGCCGAGGATGACGATGAGGTGACCGGAATTTTGACCCAAGGAATCTCCGACCATCGTGGTGAAGCACGTCCGGCAATCTTTGTCATGTTCGCGGCAATTTCGCCAGCCCGCCCGCGACCGTTGCGCCGCCTAGCGCGAAATCGCGAGCTGCATGGCGAGCAGCTCGCCGGTTGTCTCATCGAGGACGAGGGACCATCTACCGCGGAAGGCAACGCATCAAAGAGAACGAACCCGCCTGAATGGCGGAGCACTTACCGGGAGGACGGCATGAGCACCACTCACCATGACGTGTTACGCTCCGCGCGCACAACCAAACGCGTCTCGCCTGCAAAGCTCGCGCATGTCGTGCTGCGGGTACGCGATTTGCCGGCGATGCGCGACTGGTACAAAATCGTGCTGCAGGCTGAGGTGACGCAGGAATCGGACATGCTCTGCTTCCTCACCTATGACGACGAGCATCACCGCATCGCGCTCGTCGCCATTCCTGGCCTCGAGGAGCGTGGCGACGTCAGGCGCGTCGGCATGGACCATATCGCCTTCACCTATGCGAGCGTGGGCGACCTATTCCACACCTATGAGCGCCTGCGCGACGCTGGCATTACGCCGTTCTGGCCGATCAATCACGGCGTTACGCTGTCGCTCTATTATCGCGACCCGGAGGGCAACCGCATCGAGCTGCAGGTGGACGCGTTCGCGACCATGGACGAGGGGAAGACCTATATGCGGTCCGATGCTTTCAAGACCAACCCGGTTGGCGTCGTCTTCGATCCCGAGGAGCTGTTGCGGCGGTTCAGAGCTGGAGAGACAGCGGCGTCCCTCCTGCGCCGGCCGCCACTGCCGCAGGGAAAGACACCGATGGATATGTTGCGGTTGTAAACCGAAGTCAGAGGCCTTGACCGGTTCAACATTAATTGCTTGGCTCACCGGTGAACCGAGATCGACATATTTTTGGGGGGAAGCATGGGCGCCGTCAGCAACCCGGCACGCGAGCGTCTCGAGCGCGGCGAATTGTCGATCGGACTCGGCATAAGGCTCAGCCGCGGCGTCGACATCGCCAAGATCCTGAAGACCAGCGGCTATGACTGGCTATTCCTCGACCTCGAGCACGGCACCATGTCGCTCGACACCTGCTCGCAGATCTCGGTCGCGGCGCTCGACGCCGGAATCTCGCCGATCGTCCGCGTCCCGGCGATGCAGCACGCGATGGCGACGCGCGCCCTTGACGGCGGCGCTCTCGGCATCGTCATGCCGCATGTCGACAGCGCCAAGGAGGCTCGCGAGATCGTCGATCGTCTGAAATATCCGCCGATCGGCCATCGCTCCGTCTCCGGCGCGCAGCCGCAATTCGACTACCGGGCGATGAAGATCGGCGAGCTCACGGCTTCGCTCAATGCGACGACGCTGACCATCGTCATGGTCGAGACGCCGAAGGCGATCGCCAATGTCGAGGCGATCGCCGCGGTTCCCGGGGTCGATGTCGTGCTCATCGGCACCAATGATCTTGCCGCGGAGATGGGCATTCCCGGCGACTTCGCGCATCCGAAGATCGCTGCCGCCTACAAGAAGGTCATCGCCGCCTGCAAGAAGCACAAGAAATGGCCGGGGATGGGCGGCGTCTACAACGAGGAGCTGCTGAAGAAATATGTCGGCATGGGCATGCGCATCATGCTCGCCGGCGGCGATGTCGGCATGCTGATGCAGGCGGCGACGCAGCGCACTGAATTCCTACGGCGCTGCCTTTAGCCGGAATTGCGGCCGCTGATCTCGGCCTGCCACGGCGCGACGCGCCGCTCGATCGCGCTGATCAGGAGATTGAGCCCGCTCGCCAGCAGCATCAGGATGATGATGGGGACGAACATCGTCGCGGTATCGAAATTGTTGGCAGCGGTGATGATGATGCCGCCGAGCCCGGAGATCGCCGTGAAGAACTCGGCGATCACCATGGCGACGACGGCGCGGCCGACGGCCAACCGGATCCCGGCCATGATGTAGGGGAGCGTTGCCGGCAGGACGATCCGACGCAATATCGTCGCATCGGAGGCGACGAAGGATTTGCCGAGCTCGATGAGGGTTTTCGGCACCGCGGCCACGCCGAGCCAGGTGTTGATGCAGATCGGGAAGATCGCCATCAGGAAGACGACGGCGACCTTGACGGCGAAACCGAGGCCGAACCACAGGATGAGCAGCGGCACCAGCGCGACCAGTGGCATCGCATAACCCGCCGTAATATAGAGACCGAGCGCGGCCTCGACGCTGCGAAAACGACCGGTGACCAGCCCGAGCGGCACGCCGACGAGGATCGCGAGACCGTAGCCCAGCGCGAAGGGTTGCAGGCTCTGGAAGAGGGCGGCGCCAAGCTTGCCCGAGCGGGTGAGGTCCCAGAAGGCGACGGCAATGGCGCTGGGATAGGAGCCGAACACCGGATTGATGTCGCGGCCGAAGAATTCCCAGGCCGCGAGGAACACCGCCAGCGAAATTGCGGTGATGACCGGCGACGGAACGGCGCGCGCCATCATCAATGGATCGACACGGTCTGCGCGTGCAGGAGTTGCCACACCCGATAGCGGGTCTCGGCGAATTCGGCCTGGCCGCGCACGGCACCGAGATCGCCGCGCGGTCGCGGCAACGGCACGGACATGATCTGCCGCACCATGCCGTCGCGCATCACGACGATGCGGTCGGCGATGAGCACGGCCTCGTCGAGATCGTGGGTGACGAACAAGATCGTCTTTCGCGTCCGCGCATGGATCTCCAGCAGCTCGACCTGCATGCCTTCGCGCGTCTGCGCGTCGAGCGCGCCGAACGGCTCGTCCATCAGCAGGACCTTCGGATCGATGGCAAGCGCCCGGGCAATCCCGACGCGTTGCTTCATGCCGCCGGAAAGCTGGTGCGGCCGACGGTTCCAGGAGTCCGCCAGCCCGACCAGCCCCAGGTAATGCATCGCCGTGTCGTGCAGCTCCCGTCCGCGCATTCCTTTCATCTCGAGACCGAACGCGACGTTCTGCAGGGCCGTCAGCCAGGGCAGCAGCTCCGCGTGCTGAAAGACCATGCCGCGGTCATGGCCGCAGCCGGTGACCTCGCGATCGTCGACCGTCACCCGACCGTCGCTCGCCGTCTCCAGCCCCATGGCGATCCTCAGCGCCGTCGTCTTGCCGCAGCCGCTCGGCCCGATCAGCACCACGATCTCGCCGTCGCTGACGGTGAAGCTGACGCACTCGAGGGCGCGCACGGTTTCCACCCCGGAGCGGGTCCGCAGCGCGAAGCGCTTGGACACTTCGATCAGGCTGACCGCGCCCATGACGTGCTCCGAGTCATTTGTCCCGTCAATTGCCGGCGAGTTCGAGTGCCTTCGCCCGCACGCCGCCGTCGATCATCTTGGTCAGATCGAAGGGACGCGGCAGAATGCCGTCCTTGAGCAGCTGCTGCTCCATCCATTCGAGCTTCTCGAGCGGAATGGCGAGCGTGGGATCGACCCCGGCGCTGCGCACGGTGTCATCGAAGATATATTCCGGCCGCTTGTCCTCCGGCTTGGCGCCGGCCACCTCTCGCGTCAGCTGCAATGTCTCGTCACGATGCGACAGCGCGTAACGCAATGCCGTCATCTCGGCGGCGACGAACCGTATCGCCTCTTCGCGCCGCGCCGACAGCGTCTTGCCGGCCGAAAAGATGCACAGCCGCATGTAGTTCGGCAGGATTTCACGAGCGGCCACGAGCAGTCTTATGCCCTGCTTTTCGGCGATCGGCACATATTCCGACGATGCGACAGTGGCGTCGACGATGCCGGCCGACAGCGCCTTGAAGCGGTCGAGATCGCTGCCGAGATTGGCAAATCGGATCTCGGAAGCCGGGACCCCGCTGCCGGCGAGCAGGGCGCGCGCCACCACATCGGGACTGGCGCCCGGCGCCGAGATCGCGAAGGTCTTGCCTTTGAGATCCTGCACCGACGCGATGTCGCCGCGGACGAAAATGCCATGTGGCAGGCCTGGCCAGTGACAGCCGACGAACTTGACGTCGGCGCCGCGCGCGGCGGCGGTGAGCGAGGCGGACGGGCCGCCTTCGAAGCTTTGCACCTCGCCGGCCAGCAGCGCCTGCAGGCCAATAATGTCGGTCTTGAACTGGACGATCTCGAGCTTCAGCCCCTGCTTCTCGGCAAACCCGCGCGTCACCATCATGAAAATGCCGGCGTCGCTTTTCGCCTCGATGATGCCATGCCGCCATGGCGCATCGCCCGCATCAGCCGGAACTGCTCCAACGGTCGTCAGCAGCAGCGCCACCAACGCCATCCCGACCTGCCCGATTCCCATCTTTGTTATCCTTCTTCGTGATTCCGGCGCCGCCCGCGCAGCACCGCCTCATCCTCCCATCATTCACCCAGCGCCTGGCGCTTCCACAGCGCCCATGGCCGCTCGATCGACTTGTCGTTCGACGCCGCGGCCATGGCGGCTTCCTCCGGCGAGAGGAACATGACGTCGCCGAGCCGCAGCGCCTCCATCTGCAATCCGGCATTTGCCGCCGCGTAGACCGAGCGGTAGACGACCTGCTTGATCGAGGCGCCGACCAGCGTCGCGCCATGGCCGCGCATCAGGATGATCGGCTTGTCGCCGAGAGCGCCCGCCAGCGCCTGGCCGAGATGCGGCGTGCGGATCAGCATATCGGTCATGCCGCCCGCTTCGCGGATCTCGAAGACCGGGGCGCCGGCGCCGAGGAAGCCGCTCATGTGGAAGATCGGCCGCAGCGGCGCCTTGGTCGTGCCGAACGGGATCAGTTGCGGGGCATGGCAGTGGACCACGGCATTGACGTCGGGCCGCACCTTGTAGATCTCGCCATGGATGAAACGTTCGCTGTAGTAGCGCGACGAGTTATCAGCGACCGGATTGCTGTCGAGATCGAAGATGGTGATGTCGGCGGCGGTCACCAAGCCGGGCGCGAGGTGGCGCGCCATCAGATACTTGGTCGGATCCTTGTCGTGGCGGACGCTGATATGGCCGAAAGCGTCGACCACCTTCTGGTCGAAGATGATACGATTGCCGACGACGAGCTCGTCGACGAGGTCGGCAGAAGGCGAGGGGACGGCGCTGGTCGATCGGGCCATGAAACACTCCTCGGCGTCGCTCTGAAACCCCTCTCCCTCCTGAGCATTCGTCGAAGGGGCGGGAGAGGCCCTTCGATGAACTCAGGAGGGACCCATGCGGAGCATGGGGAGGGTGAGGGGTATGGTGCCGCTGCACGGTAAGTCTTGCAACCGACCCCTCACCTTCCCATCGCTACGCCCCTTCGACAGGCTCAGGAGGGCCCCTCCCTCTCCCGCAAGGGGAGAGGGGCAGCCGCCCGCTCCCGCTCGATCTCGCGCAGGCGGAAGCGTTGGACCTTGCCGGTTTCGGTGCGCGGCAGGGACGCGACGAACTCGATCGCGCGCGGATATTTATAGGGCGCGATCTGCGCCTTGACGAAATCCTGCAGCTCCCTGGCAAGGTCGGCGTCGACGTCGGCGGGTTCGCGCGGCACGACGAAGGCCTTGACGATCTGGCCGCGTGCCACGTCCGGGGCGCCGATGACGGCGCATTCCTGGACCTTGGGATGGTCGAGCAGCACCGCCTCGACCTCGGGGCCGGAGATGTTGTAGCCGGCGCTGATGATCATGTCGTCGGTGCGCGCCTGGTACCAGAGGTAGCCGTCCTCATCCATCCGGTAGGCGTCGCCGGTGAGGTTCCAGCCACCCTGCGCATAGGTGGTCTGCCGCTCGTCGTCGAGATAGCGGCAGCCGGTCGGGCCGCGCACGGCGAGCCGGCCGATGGTGTTGCGCGGCACTTCCTTGCCCGCGTCGTCGACGACGATCGCCTGATAGCCTGGTATCGCCTTGCCGGTGGCGCCCGGCCTTATGTCGTCGCCGGCGGTGGCGACGAAGATGTGCAGCATCTCGGTCGAGCCGAGCCCGTCGATGATCCGGATTCCGGTCGCCTTGCGGAATGCGTCGAAGACCGGCAGCGGCAAGGTCTCGCCGGCGGAGACGCATTTGGTCAGGCTGGCGATGTCGTAGTGCGGTGCCAGCTCCGCCATGATGCGAAACATCGTCGGCGCGGTGAAGCAGATGGTGGCGCGGTGATCCTGGATCGCCTGCAGCAGGATCTCGGCGCTGGTCTTCTCGAGCAGCAGGGTCGAGGCGCCGAAGCGCATCGGGAAGAGCAGGATGCCGCCAAGACCGAAGGTGAAGGCGAGCGGCGGGCTGCCGACGAAGATGTCATCCTGCGTCGGCTTCAAGACATAGTTCGGAAAGGCATCGCAGATCGTGACGAGGTCGCGATGAAAATGCATCGTGCCCTTGGCCGGACCGGTCGTTCCCGAGGTGAAGGCGATGAGCGCGACATCGTCATGCGAGGTCGCGACATTGGCGAAGCTGGCACTCTGCCGCGCCATCAGCGCCTCCAGCCCGTCCGCCCCGTCATCGTGGAAATGGACGATGCGGCGCAGCGTCGGCGCTTTCTCGCGCGCCAATTCAAGTTCGTCGCATAGAGCCCTGTCGCAGAATGCAAATTCCACCTTCGCCTTCTCGATGACGTAGCTCAGCTCGCGGGCGCGCAGGAGCGGCATGGTGCCGACGGCGATGCCGCCTGCCTTCATCACCGCGAACCAGCTCGCGGCATGCATCGGGTTGTTGGCGGCGCGCAGCAGGACACGGTTGCCGGGAACGAGCCCCATCTCGCCGACCAGCACGCCGGCGATCCGGTTGGCCTTCTCGAGCAGCTCGCGGTAGCTCCACATGCCGCCCGGCCAGCGGATGCAAGGGCGCTCGCCGAAGTCGCGCTCGACCATGCGATCGAGCAGCTCGACGGCGGCGTTGAGGGATTTCGGATAGGCGAGCTCCGGCAGCGCTGCGTAATCCATCGCCGGCCAGAGCTCGCGCGGCGGCAGGTTGTCGCGCGCGAAGCTGTCGCGATGGGCGCTCGGGTCGAGCATCCGCGGCTCAGGCATGGCTGGGCTCACGGGTCGGCGGCGCGGAAAAATCGGGCATCTGCATGGCGACGGTGATGCTGTTCGAGGGCGGGCTGTGTCGCCCGGAGCTGTCATAGGCCATCACGTGATAGCTGTAGGTGAGGCCGCCGAGCACCGTGCGGTCGGCGTATTTAGTGCCTTTAACCGCCTCGACGATGCCGGCGCTGCCGCCGTCCTCGGCGCGGAAGACGTCGTAGCCGGCGATCCCGGCGCCGACCGCGCGCCGCCAGGTCAGGCGAACGGTCCCCTCCTCGACCGTCGCGGCTAAGTCGGCGCCGCCCTTGCCCCAGTCCGGGGCCGCGCCGGTGAGATCTTCGCGCGGCGCCTGGGTGGCGCCTTTCGGCCAGAGAAAACAGCTCACCAGCTTGAAGTTCTCGTCCAGCTGCTTGCAGACATTGCAGTAGATGCACCGGATGATCTTCTGCGGCCGCTTCTCCTCGACCTTGCGCACCCAGTCGGGATCGGCGAGGAGCTGGCGCGCCATGCCGATGAGATCGGCCTTGCCCTCCTGGAGCAGGCGCTCGGCGTCATCGGGATCGCTGATCTTGCCGACCGAGGCGACCGGCACGGCATAGCCCTTGCCGTTGATGTAACGTTTGATCTCGGCGGCAAGATTGGCATGCGGCAGGGCGGGGTACCAGTCGCCCGGCATGCAGCGGTCGCCGGAATAGCCGGTATAGGGGTAGAGCGGCTGGCCCGGCTTGTGGATCGCGTCCTCGAACTTGCCGCCGACCGAGAGCGAGATGTAATCGACCCCCATCTGCGCCAGCCGCAAGGCGATGCGCTGCGCGTCGGGCAGGCCGTAGCCGTCCTTGATCGATTCCTCGGCAAGAAAGCGCACGCCGATCGGGAAATCGGCACCGACCCTGGCGCGCACCGCCAGCATGACCTTGCCGAAGAGACGCAGACGTCCCTCGAGTGTCCGCCCGTCATACTCGTCACGCCGCGGATTGTGCCGCGAGAGGAAGGACGACAGCGTATAGGCGTGCGCCGAGTGCAATTCCACCCCGTCATAGCCGGCCTCGCGGGCACGCGCGGCGGCGGCGGCGAACATCTCGATGATGCCGTCGATCTCGGCGGTAGACAGGCTGTCGATCGTTTGCCGCCAGCCCGAGCGGGCGACTTTGAGGAAATGGATGATCTGCGGCACGATCTTCGAGTCGGAGGTCGCATGGACCCGTTTGACGAGGTCGCGGTGCCCGGCGATGAAGCTCGCGTCGGAAAGGCGCAGCAGCGGTCCCGACTTGCTGCCGTGGATCGCCGTCGCCTCGACGACGATGAGCCCGACATGGCCCTCGGCGTAGCGCACATAGCGGTCGATGACGGGGTCGTTGACATAGCCGTCCTCGCCCGATAGCCGCGTCACCATTGCCGGCACAATCACCCGGTTGGGGATCGTCATGCCGTTGATGCGAAGTGGCTCCAGCAGCTTCATCGCGCGTCTCGCAAAGAAGGTTTGAACCACGAAGACACGAAGACACGAACAGGGGTTGACGGCGCGAAGCGCCAAGAAAGCAACTTCGTGTCCTTCGTGTCTTCGTGGTTCAACATTTTTCCTTCACCTCTGCCAGTACCTGCGTGGCGATGACGAGTTTTTGGATTTCGGTCGTGCCTTCATAGATGCGCAGCGCGCGGATCTCGCGGTAGAGGCGCTCGACCGGAACGCCGCTGACGACGCCCATGCCGCCATGGAGTTGCACCGCCGCGTCGATCACGCGCTGCGCCGCCTCGGTCGCGTACATCTTCGCCATCGCCGCCTCGCGGGTCACCCGCTCGGCCATGCAGTCCTTCGTCCAGGCGGCCCGGTAGATCAGCAGCGCCGCGGCGTCGATCTCGGTCGCCATGTCGGCGAGCTTCTGCTGCGTCATCTGGAACTCGGCGAGCGGCTTGCCGAAGACCTCGCGCCGTCCGACATGTCCGATCGCCTCGTCGAGGGCGCGGCGGGCGAAACCGAGCGCCGCGGCGCCGACGGTCGAGCGGAAGATATCGAGCGTCGCCATGGCGATCTTGAAGCCATCGCCCGGTTTGCCGAGGAGCTGGCTGGCCGGCACGCGGCATTCGGTAAAGCTAAGGGTGCCGAGCGGATGCGGCGCGATGACGGCGATCCTCTCGCTGACGGTGAGGCCCGGCATCGCAGCGTCGACGACGAAGGCCGAGAGCCCTTTGGCCCCCGGCGCCTCGCCAGTGCGTGCGAAGACGACGTAATGGTCGGCGATGCCGGCATTGGAGATCCAGGTCTTGCTGCCGTCGAGGACGTAGTCCTCGCCGTCGCGCCGCGCCGTCACGCGCAGGGCGGAGACATCGGAACCTCCCTCGGGCTCGGAAAGGGCGAAGGCGGCGATCTGCCGTCCGGCGCAGACCCTTGGCAGGTAGTGGCGCTTCAGCGCCTCCGACCCGTAGAGCGCGATCGAGGCGCTGCCGAGACCCTGCATGGCGAAGGCGAAATCGGCGAGGCCGGAAATCCGCGCCAACGCCTCGCGGACGAGGCAGAGGCTGCGCACGTCGAGCTTTGCGAAATGGCCGCCATATTCCCGGGGGACGGCGTAGCGCAGCCAGCCGGCGTCGCCGAGCATGCCGACGAAACGGCGCGATAGGGCATCGACATCGCGCTCGTCATGCGCAAGCGGTTCGATCTCGGCGGTGGTCCAGGCATCGAGCCTCGCCGCGAGGGCGCGATGCCCGTCCTCGAAGAACGGCCAGGCGAGGAAGCTGCGGTCAGGCATCTATGCGCTCCCGCCATTGCCCCTCTCCCCTCGCGGGAGAGGGAGGGGACCCGCGTAGCGGGGAGGGTGAGGGGGCCGCTGCAAGACTACGACCAACGCGGCGGCATCCCCCTCACCTTCCCATTGCTGCGCAATGGGTCCCTTCCTCTCCCGCAAGGGGAGAGGCAATAAGGTGGGAAAGTCGCCCGTACCCATTCAATTGCCCTCGAACACCGGCTTCTTCTTCGCCGCGAAGGCTTCGTAGGCGCGGCGGAAATCTTTCGTCTGCATGCAGATCGCCTGGGCCTGCGCCTCGGCCTCGATCGCCTGCTCGATGCTCATGTCCCATTCCTCGTGCAGCATGCGCTTGGTCATCGCATGGGCGAAACTGGGGCCGGCGGCGAGGTCGCGCGCCAGCGCCTGAGCGTCGCCGAGCACGCTTTCCGGCGCACATAGCCGATTGAAAAATCCCCAGCCTTCGGCCTCCTCGCCCGCCATCGAGCGGCCGGTGAAGAGCAGCTCGGCGGCGCGGCCCTGGCCGACGATGCGCGGCAGGATGGCGCAGGCGCCCATGTCGCAACCGGCGAGGCCGACGCGGGTGAAGAGGAAGGCGGTCTTGCTGCGCGCGGTGCCGAGGCGCAGATCGGACGCCATTGCCAGTATGGCGCCGGCGCCGGCGCAGATGCCGTCGATCGCCGCGACGATCGGCTGCGGGCAGAGCCGCATCGCCTTGACGAGATCGCCGGTCATCCGGGTGAACTCCAGGAGCCCGCCCATCTCCATCCTCGTCAGCGGACCGATGATCTCGTGGACGTCGCCACCGCTGCAGAAATTGCCGCCGGCCCCGGTCAGCACCACCGCCCGGATTTCGCCGACCGCGCCGAGGCCGCGAAAGAGGTCGCGCAGCTCGGCGTAACTTTCGAAGGTGAGGGGATTCTTGCGCTCGGGACGATCGAGCGTGATCGTCGCGACGCTTCCCTCGATCTGCCAGCCGACATGCGCCGGCTTGATGTCGCCTGCCTTCATTGCCGCCTCTCGTCCTGCCGCGCCGCCGCCTTGAGCTTGCCGAGCAGCTCGAGAAGCCGCGCGAGCTCGTCCCGACTCATCGCGCTCATCATCCCGTCGATCCATTCCTCATGCGCCGGCGTCATTGCATCGAAGACGCGCTTGCCCGCGGTGGAGAGGCGCAGGCAGAGGCTGCGCCGGTCGCTTGGATGCGCAGCGCGCAGCACCAGCCCCTCGCGCACCAGCGCATCGGCAAGCGCGGTGACATTGCCGTTGGTCACCATCAGCCGCGAGCTCAGCTCGCCCATGGTCAGCCCGTCGGGCGCTCGGTCGAGCTGCGCCAGGAGGTCGAAGCGCGGCAGGGTGGTAGCGAAATTCTCGCGCAGGAGATTGCGCACCTTGCCCTCGATGAGATTGGCGCAGGTGAGCAGGCGCAACCACACTTTGAGCTCGAGCTTGTCGCTGCTCGCGACGGCGGATTCACGGTCGGCGCGAAAGATCTCGGTGGCGCTCATGTCATGACCTCGCCGCCGGCAACGACGATCGCCTGGCCGGTCATCGCCGCGGCGCCGGGCAGGCAGAGGAAAGCGACGGCAGCGGCGACCTCGTCGGGCGTGACCAGCCGTCCCATCGGATTGCCGCGCACGAGCTCGGCGCGCGCCGCCTCTTCGCTGCGGCCGGTCTTGCCGGCAATCGTCGTAACGGCGCGGGCGACGAGATCGGTGTCGGTGAAGCCGGGACAGACCGCATTGACGGTGATGCCGGTCCTCGCTAGCTCGACGGCGAGGGCGCGGGTGAGACCGACCAGCGCGTGCTTGGCGCCGCAATAGGCCGCGACATAGGGATAGCCGGTGAGACCGGCGGTCGAGGCAATGTTCACGATCCGTCCGCTGCCCGCCGCGATCATCGCCGGGAGTACCGCCTGGATGCAGTGGAAGGGGCCGAGGTAGTTCACCGCGAGCATGCGCTGCATGAGCGCCGCATCGCTGCGGCCGATCGGCGCGCTTTCGGCGGCGCCGGCATTGTTGATCAGGATGTCGACGCGGCTGAGCTTGGCGAACTCGCGCGAAACGGCGGCTTCATCGGTGACGTCGAGGCCGACGCTCGCGGTCTCGACGCCATGACGCGCGGCAATCTCCTCGCGCCGGGCCGCGAGCCTATCGAGGTTGCGGCCGAGAAGGGTAAGCCGTGCGCCGAGCCGCGCAAGTTCGCCGGCGATGGCGGCGCCGATGCCGCTGCCGCCGCCGGTAATCACGGCATGAAATCCGCTGAGTGGCCGCGTCTCCGCCGTCTGCACCGCCGCGCCCTCGGCTCGAACTATTTCAAGTCTAAAATAGTCTACTGGAGCGGAGAATGGCGGACAATCGTGAATATCCTCCCTCGCCCCTTGGGGAGAGGCCCTTCGACAAACGCTCAGGAGGGACCCATGCGGAGCATGGGGAGGGTGAGGGGGAGCATCCGCCTGGTCGGTGTTCGACTGGATGAGACTTTGCGAGCGGCGCTTCCCCCTCACCTTCATCCTCTCCCCGAGGGGAGAGGAGACTCACCACACCCCCGTATTCGGCATCGACGACCAGGGTTCCTGCGGCGCTTTGCGCTCGCCCTTCTGCAGAAGCTCGATCGAGATGTTGTCGGGCGAGCGCACGAAGGCCATGTTGCCGTCGCGCGGCGGCCGGTTGATCGTGACGCCGGCTTTCATCAGGCGCTCGCAGGTCGCATAGATATCGTCGACCTGAAACGCGAGATGGCCGAAATTGCGGCCGCCCGTATAGACCTCGGGATCCCAGTTATGGGTCAGCTCGACGAGCGGCGCGTGTTTCTCGCGCGCCCGGCCTGCATCGTCCGGCGCCGCGAGGAAGACCAGCGTGTAGCGGCCCTTCTCGTTGCGCGAGCGCCGGATCTCGACCATGCCGAGCTTGTTGCAGAAGAAGTCGAGCGATTTGTCGAGATCGGTCACCCGGATCATCGTATGCAGGTATTCCATGTCGCGTCCTCCGGTGA
>WNFC01001801.1_pt1 | contig 22792 bp, 17 predicted proteins | sample 5400541 | NCBI WGS metagenome assembly WNFC01 (sample SAMN13153342, study PRJNA577476) | soil metagenome | isolation source: 120 cm saprolite under Douglas fir tree site 2 hole 2 replicate 1 | place: USA:California | collected 2015-04-18
CTGTTCACGGTCGAGGAGTACCACCGGATGGGAGAAGCCGGAATCCTCGGCGAAGACGATCGCGTCGAACTCATTAACGGCGAGATCGTCCGGATGAACCCCATCGGGAGCCCGCACGCAGGCTGCGTCAACCGTCTCAACGCGCTGCTCTCGAGGCACTTTGCCGGCCAGGCCGTCGTTCAGGTCCAGAACCCCGTCCGGGCAAGTGACCTGTCCGAGCCTCAACCCGATCTTGGGCTGCTGCGATTCCGGAGTGACTACTACGCGGAGCGTCACCCACGCCCGAGCGACGTCCTTCTGCTCATCGAGGTGTCCGACTCGTCTGTCGCCTACGATCGCTCGGTCAAGGCGGCCCTCTATGCCGCCGCCGGCGTACCGGAGTTGTGGATCGTCGACCTGAATCTCCGGCAGGTCGATTGCCACCGCAACCCCGGTCCCGATGGATACGGTGAGGTTCGGCAGATTGCAGCCGATGGACGCCTGGCCCCCCTCGCGTTCCCGGAGGGAGCTCTCTCAGTGAGCGAGATCCTGGGGGCATAGATCCTCCCCTGGCGTTAGCAATACACCGTATTACGATTCTCGGGTGGACGGGATCCGGACTCCCCCGTCGAGCTACTTCTCGTCGGGTTCACGGGCACCGCGTGCCAGCACCAGCCACCTCATCAGTCTCCGGCTCTCCGACGAATTGATGCGGCGTCTCGCCGAAGTGGGCAACCACGAAGGCCTGGCGATGAGCGACACCATCCGCTTGGTGCTCAAGCGTGGGCTCGGGGCGACGAGGAATCCCAAGACGAGGGAGACGGCCATGAACGACACGGCCCGCCCGTGCACATCTACTTCGTGCTCGACGAAGATCCGATGGCGGGGCCCCCACCGCTGGCCAGACGGCTTCGCGACGTTGCAATTGCAGCCGAGGCCACGCAGAATAGGAGTTGCATGGATGTAGTTACGGCGCAAGGAAGTGGGCAGTGCAGGTCGGCTGCCCTTCCCGGCGGGCTCCTCGCCAGCCTCGACCGCTGCCGGTCCGGTTCCCCGATCGAGGAGGCCGGCTGCCCCGTGGTCAAGCATGCCTCACCCTGTGGGCGCGGCCCCACCGGGCCTACGGCCCTCGTGCCGCGGAAGCGTCCGCGCGCATCGACCGCGCCCGCCGCCGCAGGCACCCTACGGCGGGCTGGGAGGTGTGCATGAACCGGATGGACCGCCGCCAGTTCCATGAAGAGCTGGCCCCGCTCGGCAGCGAAGCCCTGAAGAAGGCCCTTTGGAACCTCTATTGGCGGGGCTCGGCGGCCATGCGGGAACGGATCGAAGCCGAGCTGGCGCCGGCGGAGGCGAAGAAGCCGGTGGCGCGGCCCGAGCTGGAAATCGACGCTGCGACGGTGCGCCTTGAGGTGGTCCGGTTCGCCGAGCTGGCCCGGTGTGGCGCCTACCTGGGCGGGGACCGGCGAGTCACACCCCGTGAACGGACCCGCTGGCGATTCACCTTCGGACGCCTCGCCGCCGATGCCCGGCTGGCGCTTTGCAGCGATGACATCGAGCCGGGGGCTGAGGCTATGGAGAAACTCATCGACCTCGCCTGCGAGCTCCGCAACTTCGACTACTTCCGCTCAGAAGACCCCGTCGAGGCCGCCCGCCTCGTCGTGTCCGACGCCGTGGCGCTGCTGTGGCTGAAGGTTCGTGACCAGCTCGGGTTCCCCACCTTCGCCAAGTGTGCCGCTGCCCAGCTCGTCAAATGGGAGTCGCCCTACGGGTGGACCCGGACGGGGTTCGGTTCGATGAGGCAGAAGGAGCAAAGCCTGGCCGCCGTTGTCACCCCGCTGCTCCCCACGATAGATGCCTGGATATTCTTTGCCGACTGCTACCTCCACGCGCTGGGCCAGGCCGCCCAGGATTCCCCCCCACAGCCGGGATGGGGCCGCGGCGTCCGGGAGCCAACCCCCCGGGAGCGGGCCGGCGCGCTGGCGGAGTGGCATCACCTCCTGCTAGACCGGCTCCTGGACTCCGGACGGGAAGACGTACTCGAGGCTCTGGCCACGCACCCGGCGCTCGGAGGCCCCGAGCTGGTTTTCTTTCAAGCCAAGCTGGCGCACAGGCGGGGAGATGCCGACGGCGCGCGGGAACTCCTGTACCGGGCGCTGGAGGAGCTGCCGGGGCACCACAACTTTCTGGCCTTTGCGGCCGACATCGATGCCCCGCTTCCCGCCCGAGCGCAGCAGGTCGCGGCGATGCGGGGAGGATGAAGCCCAACAGCGCGCCAACCTGGCCCCCCGGAGTTCAGGTCAGCCCCAGTTCTCGCCGAGAGCCGGCCTCACGGAAGCCACGGGCTCGGCGCCGGCAACGATGAAGCTTCACCCGTTCTGCATCCCCTTACGGGAGTCCCGGCCCATTCAGCCAGGCGAGGTCGGCCTCGGCGCCGAGGCGTGCCTGCCGGTCCCGCTCGAACAGCGCTTCGGTCTTGGTCAACACCAGGGTGTACGGCCGCCCGCTGCGGCGGGTCTCGTGACGAACGGGCAGCTCGGCATTGTCGATCCTGGCGTGGACGTGGCGCCGGCGCTCGGTAGCGAGCGGCCAGTCGAAGGAGCGTCGCGCCGGGTCGCCGAGGAACTCCTCGAGGCGAGCACACAGCTCACAGCTACAACCGGCCGGGAACTCGACTGACCAGTCGTCCTCAGCACGTGGGGGGCGCGCCAGCCTCGCGCTCAGGCGGCGGCGGCAGTAGTCCTCGACCGGTCCGGTCGCCCCCGAGTTCCCGGACGGCGCGAGCGCGCGGGCCGACCGCAGCACCTCCATCAGGCAGCCGATCAGGTCGTCGTTGCCCGGGCAGAGGAAGCGAAGCGCCTCCTCCGTCAGCTCGGGGGCTGCAATGAGCGCCGCGCTCAGGAGGACAGCGGCGATCGGCCGCCCGAGTTGGCTCAGCGCCTCCTCCCGACGGCTCGGGGGCGCCGCCGCAAGTGCCCGTACGACCGACTCCCTCAGCCAAGCCCAGGACTCGCGGATGAGCAGGCTGGCGGCCGAAACACCCGGACCGCCCGACCGCAGGAGCACCTTGCACAGCCCGAGCAGCGAGGAGACCCACTCCCTGCGATCCGGCCCTTTCGGGGAGGCGGGCGCCCAGAGCCGCTCGGCGGCGAACCATCGCTGCAGCAGATCCCGGGCCCACCCCTCTCCGTAGCGTCCGGCGAGCGCCGCCAGCGCCGGTGCCTCCCGGCGACCGAGCATCTCGACCCGGAGCGGCGTGACGAGCATGGCCGCGCTATCCGGCTCGTCGAGATCGCGGGCGATGCGAAGTGCCTTGCCGAAAAAGCCTCGGGCGGTCTCCGCGCTGGCGACGCGGGGCCAGAAGGGCGCCAGCGTTGCCGTCAGCTCCTGGGCCTCCGCCGCCCCTCCGGCGCCGAGGCGCGCCGAGAGGGTGCCGAGCGCCCACAGCGGGGAAGCCTCGGCGCGGGCGGCGAACGCCTGGTGCTGCGGCCACACCACAAGGGCGGCGCGGTGGTACCAGCGGTCCATCGTGTTGCCGTAGTTGCCCATGTAGCCCTCGTATTCGGAGGCGTAGGGCGGCAACTCCACCGACGGGACGCTGGCACAGACATCCGATGGGTCGATCGAGAGCGACACGGGCTTTGGCTCACCGTCGGGGGCGTCGATCCAGCAGACGAGCGTGACGTCCCAGTCGATTAGATCTTCGAGCTGGTAGCGATCCTGATCGCCCAGCGATTGCCCGCCGGCCCTGGGATCGTCCTCGTCGAGTTCGTCGTCCCAGTCGTCCCAGCGCCGCGGCTCCGACCCCCCGTACCAGGGGGACTCCCATGCAGTCCCATGTCTCGTGGATATCCGCCAAGGCCAGGACGACCTCGCAGCCGGCCTGGACCGCCGCTGCCTGCAGGGTCGCCGCTCGCATGGCGTCGGGCCCCTTCAGCCGGGACCAGCTCAGACCCCGGGCCGTGTACTCGTGATCGAGCAGGTACACCAGCCGCCGAGCCGGCTCGTGCGCGGCGGCGCCGGCCGTGCGCGGAGCGGGAGCAGCCGCGGTCTCGAAGTGGCCCAGGAGGCAAGCGGCCACGGGATCGACCTGCGTCGGCGGCGGATCCACCGTTGCGGCGTCGCCCTGTAGGAGCAGGTTGTAGGTCAGCGTCACGCGGTACCCGGAGGTGACCGGTCTTACCTCGTGGCGGCAATCGGCGTAGAAGGCGACGAGGGAAAGGGACTTCTTGGGCGATCGATAGGTCGCAGACATGCCGGCGTGGCGCACGACCAGAGCGCCGCCCTTGAACGAGGACGGCAATGTCACGACAAGGGAGCCGACCATCGCATCGGCCTTCTCAGAGTCCTGATGGGGGACGAAGAACTGCCCGGCGCCGTAGACCAGCATCGAGTGCAGCTCGGCTTTCAGCCGGCAGCCCGGGGGCAGGCCCAGGTCGGCCCGGAGGCAGTCGAGGGCCGGCACGAAGGCCTTGGCCCAGCGCCGCTGGTTGAGCTTCACCCGGCTGATGGGGATCTCCCAGGTATTGCGCACCCGGGCGTCGAGCAGCGTCTTGTCCCCGAGTCCGTACGTTGCGGGCCGGCCCACTCGGCAGAGCTGGTTTGCCTGCTCGGCCGACACGGGAAGAAGGACCCGCCCGACGCCTCGCACGTCGAGCTCGAAATCGTCCACCGGGGCAGTTCGCCGAGCGCTGAATGCACCCGGCGTGGCCACCTCGCCCAGCAGAGCGGCGAGCACGTCGTGGGAAGTCGTCACGGCCCTATCGCCTCAACGTGCTCCAGGGCCTGCTGGCTCGTGACGGCATTATCGCTGAGGGTCCCGGTCGCCACCTCAGCCCGCCAATCGCCGCTTGGCGAACGCTCGGCCGCGAGCGTCGGCGCCTGGAGAGGAGGGGGCGAACGGCAACGCTCTGGAGGTCAGAAGGAGCGATCCGAAATCTCCGGCAACCCGAGCGCTGCCGGGCCCGAGGTGGAGGGACGGTGCCCAGGCCGCGACGGCAGCCCATGCCCAACGACGCCGGGGCGCACCGAGGTACAGGTCCGCCCCGGTCAACGGCTCGATCAAGAAGGAGGAGAGCAGGGCGGCATTCTCTGCGACGGCTGGGATCGCCATAGGCACCAATTCTGGTCGTTCGCTCGGGCACCCTTGCGGTGCCTACGTCCTCACTGTGGCATTCGGGGCTCCGATCGCCAGGTACCGGAGCGATCTGGTCACCTCGCCCGCGGAAAAGGACTCGGGATCGAGCGCACCGCCGGCCCATTCCAGGTAATGGTGGTGTTCCGGGTGGGTGGGATCGGCCAGGATCTGCAGCAACTCCTCGTAGCCCCAGACACCACCGCAGTCGTCCGGAGGGGCGGCGCGTCGGCCGCCGAGGCACACGGCATGGAACGGGGGGGCGTCGGGCCGCATGACCTTCTCGACAAGGATGCGGTGCTCCCATGAGTCCCCGAAATCATAGAGGTAATCGAACGTGTCCCCGGCGGCGGGAGCCAGACGGCCCAGGGTCACTCGCCGCTCGTCTTCCACGGCGACATAATCGTCGGGGTGGGGCTCGCCGAATCGGGCCCCCCCGGCGTCGAACTCGTGGAGGTGCCCACCGTGCCAGTCGAACGCGGCGCAGATCACCTGGTGAAGATCCTCCAGCGTCGCGGCACTCGGGACCTGGAGGCGTCTCCAGACCGGAGGCTTGGTGCCCTTCAGGGTGACCTTGAGCTGGTGCACCGATCCCATGACGGAACCTCCCTGGATGTCAGCAGCCGACGTGGCTGGCCGAGAATGTTGGTGTGCCGTATTGCCCGCCCGGACCCGCGTAGCTCAGTCGAGCCATCTGGTCCGAGGGCCTGGAGCCACGGCCCTCGGGAGATCGGACCTCGCTACACCGGGCTCCGCTCGTCTCCGAAATCACATGCATGGGATTTCATTGTTGCCTATCGCGCAGCCCGGCTGCAAGCTGGAGGACACCTCGACAGAGGCCGCTCCAACCCAACGCCAGCTTGGCGTGTACGACGGCGATCCCACGATCGACCTCGTGTTGCCTCCCCCGGTCTTTCCTGGCGGTGCGGCCGCTGACCGACGATGAGATCGTCGTTGATCCTCAACAGCTTCTCACTGCAGAGGCTGACCGCCACCGGGCAGCCGGCGGCGTGGGCGCTGGCGGAGGCTACTGCTCGGACCTCGGAGATCCCCCACATCGTCGTCTCGCCACCTCGATTCCAGTATCGAGTCCGGCTTCCCCGAACGCTTTGTCACCGAACAGGTGGGCTACGCATGGGGCTCCACGACCTCGATCTACTGCTCGGTGAGCGACGACAAGAACCGAGTCCTACAGAAGGCGATTGCCAGCGCGTTCCGCCGGCCTGGCGAGGGAGACAAACCGTGAAGCGCAAGATGGGCATCCACTGGCACCTGCGCGCACTGATGGCAACCAAGGGCATGTACATGACCAGCGATTTGGTGCCCAAGCTCACGGAGCGGGGTGTCGAACTGTCGCGGGAGCAGGTCTACCGCCTCGTAACCCACCAACCTGAACGCCTCAACGTGTACGTCCTCGCAGCCCTGTGCGACATCCTGGAGTGCACCCCCAACGACCTCATCGAGCCGGTGGTCGAGCATGGCACTGTCCGCAAGAAGACGGTGGCCGAGGGAACGACAGCTGATGTCCGCACTCTGCGGCCTACAAGGGCGAGAATCAAAAACAAGCCGTGAGCCGGATCGAGCCGACGTACGTCTGCCCGAAGGGCCACCCCCTGGTGTGGCGCTGTGTGGCCTGGAAGCAATGCAGCGCCTGTCGCGTTGAAGCCGCCCTCGAGGAGGCCGTCGGCCTCGGGGCGCTTCCGGGCAGGCCCCGCGCGCTCATCAAACTGGCCAATCCTTTCCGCTAACACACACCCGGACACCTGGAACGCATCGCCCCCACGATCTACGGGGGTGGCATCGAGGACCATCCGGAGCTCCTCGAGCGATTCGCCGAGACGCTCCGGAAGCGGCCCCCGAGCACGCGCGGCTTCCTTTGGCAGCTCGTCGCCGCTGCGGGCTGGAGGAGCCTTCCCTGGCTCCGCAGCATCCCCCACCCGACATTGGTGGTCGCCGGGGATCGGGATCCCATCGTGCCGCTCGTCAACGCACGGCTCATGACCCGGCTGATCCCGAATGCCCGGCTGCACGTGGTGCGAGGCGGGGGCCACCTCTTCCTCCTGACCCATGCCGGCGAGGTCGCCTCGGTGATCGGGGATTTCTTGCAAGCCTCCGGTGCGGCTTCGGGGGAGGCTCCCGGCGCGTAGAGCCGCACACTGGGTTCACGAGCCCTGCTTGAGTGGCTCGCTTTGCACCGTCGCCGTCGACCGCCGCGCGTGGCTGGCGGCCTTGGTCGGCACTCGACTCCTCGTGTCCATGTCGGTACGGATGCACGACGGCGACCACGCCAGGAAGAGTGGAACGTTCGGATCCCAACTCCGCAGCGTACCGGCCCGACGAGCCACCGAAGCGATGGGGAGGGGTGCTCGTGGCGCTTAAGCCACCGCCGCGGCGAAAGCGGCGTACAAGTCCCCGGGAAGCGCGTGGGTAAGCTCCCAGGTGATCGCCATGGGCTTCTCGCCGACGTGGCTTCGATATGTCGCTGGCCCCAGGAACCAAAAGGCTCGTTCGTCGGCCCTCAGGCGGGTGAACAACAGGATCGAACGGCCCTTCCGCTCGTGGTTGCGGTAGCGCAGACCGGTGTCGCTGTCGGCGCGGGTATTCGATTGGCTCTCCCAGTGGATGAGCGTGCGACTGATGGCATAGTCGCGGTACCTCGTCTTGGGGGAAAAGCCGCCGCTGCTCTTGTCCAGAGTGAATGCGAGCAGTTCGGCGTTGGCACCTTTGGCTTCGTAGACTCCACTCTGCCAAGCGGCGACCTTCGCTCCTCGGCTCACCCCGACGGCGGCGAGGATCTCGATGCGGCTGTACCGCGCGTGGATCTGAAGCGGGACGTCCGAATGTCCAGGCAGGGGCACGTGCACGTGGTCTACGCGGTCGGCGAGCACGCCCAGCAGCTCGCGCAGCTCGGCCCGTACCGTCGGGTGCGCCCACAAGATGTCAGCCGCCCCCTGGATGGTCACGTCCCGAGAGATCACGCGATCGCCAACCGCTGCGACAAGCATGTGTATCAGCCGTCGATCGCGCTCACTCAGAGTGTCGATCCTTGGTGGAGGAGAAGAGAGGATACGTTGGTAGGCCCCGATGCGCTCCTGGTCGTCGATGTGCAGGAGCCGACCAATGGCTCGCCGCAACTGCACCTCATGAGGGCCGACGGCAATGCCCGACACTCCGGCTGCTTCGCGTAAGTCGGACCAGCTCTTGGCGCCGTCATAAATGTCCTCGAGTTCGAGACCTGACTCGTCAAGGAAACCGGCAAGGTCGATATCTGCGCGCTCCCGCCGAAGGGATCGCAGCTCCTCGACCTTGCTCGGCCACCGGGATGGGATCGCCTCGCGGAGGCTTCGGAGGACGACCTCAGAGGCCTTCTGGTCGAGCTGCATGTGGCAGCCGGCCGGCAGGAAAGGAAACTGCTGCACTACAGCTTGTTCGACGTCTCGTCGGGTGCCTCCCAGCAGTGCCCGATAGCGGCGGTCGAACCGAAACTCCTTGCGGTGAGTGCCGACAAAGTCGAGAACCGTGCAGGAGGTCTTCCCGGTCGAGCGGCGGAGACCTCGGCCGAGTTGCTGGAGGAACAGGGTGGGGCTTTCGGTCGGGCGCAGCATGAGCACGGTGTCGACGGCGGGAACGTCGACGCCCTCGTTGAACAAGTCCACCGAGAACACGGCCCGGACCCGACCTTTGGCAAGGTCGCGCAAGGCGGATTCACGCTCCACTCTCGGGCTGTCACCCCACACGGCCAGCGCCGGGATCCCGTGACCGCTGAAATGTCTGGCCATGAAGCGAGCGTGGTCGATGCTGACGCAGAACCCGAGACACTTCATTTGGGACGGGTCGGCGTGCTGGGCGACCTGCTGGACGACGAGGCGAGCCCAGGCGTCGGAGCTTGTGTAGGCGGCGGTAAGGGCCTGTTCGTCATAGCCTCGACCCCGCCTCCAGGGGATCTGTCGGAGATCGAGACCGTCGTGGATCCCGAAGTACATGAACGGCGCAAGGTACTGCTGGTCTATGGCGTCCCAGAGCCGAAGCTCGGCTGCGATCCGCTCATCGAACCAGTGCAGGATGGGCAGACCGTCGCTCCGTTCCGGTGTCGCTGTCAGGCCGAGCAACTCCACTGGGCCCAAATGGTCGAGCACGTGCTCGTAGGAGGTCGCGGCGGCGTGGTGGAACTCGTCGACGATGACGACGTCGAAGTGGTCGGCCGGTAGGTTGGCCAGGCTGTTGGCGTTCAGACTCTGGATCGAAGCAAAGACATGGTCGAAGCGAGTGGGTCGAGAGCCGCCAACCCACTTCTCGCCGAACGAAGCGTCACGCAGCGCGTAACGGAATGTGGCGAGGCTCTGGTCGAGGATCTCCTCCCGGTGGGCGACGAATAGCAGGCGCGCCCGGCTGAGCCGCTGTCGGAGCTGGCCGTAGTCGAGCGCGGCAATCACGGTCTTCCCGGTACCTGTTGCCGCCACGAGAAGGTTGCGATGGTGACCCTGAAGTCGCGACACGCCGATGAGTTCGAGCAGACGCTCCTGGAATGGTTCGGGGCGCAGCTCGATCGGGCTCAAGATGACGTACGGTCCGGTGTCCGATCGGTCGCCGCGGCGCTGCTCTTCCTCGAACTGCTCCAGCTCGTAGGGAACGAAGTCGCCGCCCTCCCAGTAGCTGTCGAACACGGCACCGAACTTCGCTACCACATCGGGGTTACGGGCTGCCGAAACCCGGATATTCCACTCCAGGCCGGTGACCTGCGCCGAGTGGGTCAGGTTGGAAGACCCGACGTACGCGGTGGAAAATCCAGAGTTCCGACGGAACACCCATGCCTTCGCATGGAGACGGGTCGTGCTCACGTCGTAGGAGATGCGAATATCGGCTCCCAGGTCGACAAGCTGGTCGAGGGCCCGGCGCTCCGTGGACCACGTGTACGTGGTCGTCAGCATCCGTAGCGAGCGCCCCGCCTCACAGTGGCGGCGAAGCGAATCCAGCAGGGGACCGATGCCGCTGCGTCGGATGAACGCCATGACGACCTGAATCCGGTCAGCGGACTCGATCTCGGACCGCAGCTGACTCCATAGGCTAGGCTCTCCCGGGGCGTTGGTAAGCAGCGTCGTGTCGAGCAAGGGGATGAGTGGCTCAACGATGACGTCCGGGCTGCCGTCGGGCCGCCGACGGAGGATGGCGTGGAGCACCACCGCCGGATCGACGGGCATGGCGGTCCGGTCCACCTCAACCAGGTCGCCAAGTCGGCTGAGAAGCGCCCGGGCGACCTTGAGCCCGACCTGAGCACGCTCGTCGTCGCCAACGTCGGCGAGTGCTCGCTCGATCTCGCGACTGAGGTGCCAGGCGATCCGGTCTGGAGTCTCCGCCGCCCGGAGGCTACGTCGCTCAGTCGAGAGCCGCAGCGCCAGTAGATCGAGCTGCGCCTTGAGACCCTCTGTGACGAGCGTCTCGTAGAGCCCGGGCCCCAGCTCGTCCACGTGCTAAAGCTACCGTCTTTGACCCGCGTCCGCGACCGGTCATGAGAAAGGATTACTGGCCACGCGAGGTATGGCATCGGATCCTCCTGGCGGGCGATCACTGGGGCGAAGTGCAAAGCCCTGCCAAATCCGGACATGGACGGCAGGATAGGCATCGCCTTCAGCGAGGCCGAGTCACCCCCAAGGTTGAGCGAGCATGCTTCACTGCCATAACCGCTCCGCTACAAGCATCGCCTCGTGGTGACCTGCTTGGGATTGATCGGCCAGGAGTTCGTGCGATTCCCGCCCCAAGCGGATGGCGCGTGGGAGCCCGAGTTGACCCATCGGCGGCAGCCTTTTACTGGCAGCGGACGGCATTTGTCGCACGTGAGCTGCTCAAGGCTCGGTAGGCACAATGGACCTCCGGCAATCGTCGAACCGACGACCATCAGAGCCCCCGGGCGGCCCTCGTCTCTGGGCCGGCTCCGACACCCCCAATCGACAGAAGACTTTACCGGGTGGTCTTGACTCGTCGACCATACGTGCCGCCGGGAGCGGCCTCGCTGTCAGACTCTCAGAGATCCGCCAACAAGAGATCGAGCACCAGCTCTTCTTCGACTTCGACCCCAGCGTCCCGCATCGCCGGGGCGAGAACCTCATCCCAGCACGCGGCCGGGACCTGGCCCTTGAGCGGCAGGCAACGGATACCGGACTCGGTAGCCCGGGCGAGGCCGCCGACGTAGTCCTCAGAACCGAAGCGCCACGGCTCGATCCCAAGGCCGCCGATCATCCGGTTCCCTATGGCGATGCCGCCTGAGCCGAAATCGCCGTGATAAGCGAGTCGCTGATCCTCCTCCAACAGCTTCCGGAGAAGCAGCACGGCGGCAACCGACGGGTTGCCCTCGGTGCATACCAAGGGGGGGCAACCCGCTCCGAACCGCTCGCTTGCGGCGTGCAGTACGGACGGGTTCTCGCAGACCCGTACCGTTGATGCCGCTGGCAGCTTCCAGGGCTCACGCTGCAGTGCAGCGAGGGGGACAGGAAGCGGGACCCCGCCATCGGCCCAGCGGGCAACGGCTTCCGTCAGAGGGCCAGAGACGACGGGGCGCAGGCCCAGCGTAAGCACGGTCGAGGAAGTCTCATCGTCGTCGACTCCGGCGCCGCCCCAGAGTCGCCGGCGGTCCGAGGAGCTCGCCGGAAGCCTCGTCCCAGCCAGATGGGCAAGGGCGGCGAGCACCAGCCGCCCGACCGACTCTGTGGCATTGAGAGCGTGGCTCGACCCGAGCACACCCGCAGAGAGCCGCCCCCGCCCAACGGGCACCGGGGACGGTAAGCGCTCCAGCACGTCGCAGGCCTGCGCCACGTGCTGAGCGAAGAAGGGGTCGCTTCGCCACTTGCCCGAAGAACGGAGGCGCTCCAGCCATCCTGCCAGATCGGCGTGGCGCACCAGCGCCGGGTGTCCGAGGGTGGCAGTCCACATCGCCGCCTCCTGCTCGGCGGCCGCAGCCCGCTCGCCCGGGCGATCCCGCAGTGGCCCCACGACGCTCTGCACGACACTGAGCAAGGTAGCGTCCACCCGCTCCCGCAGCACGGCGTCCAGACGTACCAAAGGAACGCGCAACTGCATGCTCCGCGAACGGATGCCAAGGAGGCGGTCGACGGCCAGGCGCTCGTCGTCGGTGGGTCTCGGCAGCACTGCGGTGACGCCGTCGATGCTTCCGCCGCTTGCCTCCAGCCGGCGGTGGGCGGCACGGAGCAACCGACTCAGCCGGGGATCTTCGGCGATGACCCGGGCAGCGGGGGCAAGCCCCATCAGCCGGCGTTCCTCCGCCCGATCGTGACCATCATCCGAGGCCCGAGGGGCACATCGGGTGGGGGTGAAACGGGTACCCGGACGGGCACACACCCGAACTCATCAGTCGCCCTCGAAGGGGCGTTCGGTTGAATCCCCGAACTCCTGCGCAAACAGGCCCTCGAGCGGGGGCTCCAGGGACTCAAGGAAGGGGTCATCCTCACGGCGTGACCGACCATCCCACACGAAACGCAGCGCCGCCACGCCCCGTTGGCCGTCGGTCCGTTCGAGATGGTAGATGGCCACCGATGGCACCTGGGGATAGCAGCCCCACTCGTTGTAGTTGGTAAGCACGAGATCGAGGCCAAGCTCGACCAGCATCCCCATGCAGTCCGCCCGCTGTTCGTCGTCGATGCCGGCGAAGGCCTCATCGAGGACCAGCAGCCGCGGACACGTTGGCGCGGCTGAGGCGTAGTACCCCGCCGTGGCGGCGAACAGGGGAAGGTGGGCGAGCTTGGCCTGCTCGCCGCCGGATCCGAGCCCCTGCGTCCGGGAGATGAAGGGATCCTCCCGGCCATTACCCTTGCGGATGACGACGAAGCGGTGCCAGCGCCGGTAGTCAAGGGCCACAGCCATCCGCTCCAGGGCGTCCGCGCCCTCGGCGTCCTCGCGGGCGGAGCGGACCCGCTCGGCGAGGAAGGCTGCCAATGTTGCGCGCTCCTCGGCGCTGAGCAGGTGCACCTCCTGGCGCAGCAGCTTGAGTGCCTCGCCCGCTCCGGTCCCCGCATCGGGATCGGCCTCCCAGCGAAGCTGCAGCTTCACCCCCGAGGGCGTCCCGTGCAGGTCGAGCTGGTCGTTCATCCGCCGCACATGCGTCCACGCGGCATGGATTCTCTCGCCGAGATGACTGCCCACCTCGGCAAGGAGGTGCCGCTCGATGACGTCGCGCTCCTCGGCCGTCAGCGTCTCCCGGCGGCGCTGGATCTGCTCGTCCAGGGCGCTGGCGAGGACGACCGCGCCCACACTCGCGCCATTCAGCTTGGCGAAGCACAACGAGACCCCGTCCCGGGAATCGAGGTGGGGATCGAAGTCGGCTCCGAGGCGCGCCCGCAGGTTCGCGAAGGAGTCGTGAAGCCGGTTGTTCGCGAGGTCCTGGGCGTGCTGCTCGATCGGCACCGTTGCCAGTCGCTCGGCCGACGAGCGGGCGAACGCCACGCCCGCGGTTATCTGGGTGAGGTCGCGCTCGGGGTCGAAGGGGCCGAGGGCCAGCGGGCCGAGCTCGGTCGTAGCGAGCACGGAAAGGCCTCCGAGGCGCTCTGCCCGCTCGCGCTCCCACTGCTCCCGCTCGTGCTCGGTGGCTGAGAGCTTGGTCTGTGCCTCCTTCAGCCGGTCGCGCACCTCATCCCGCCGCCCGGCCAGCACCACGAGCTCCTCGCCGACCCCGGCGAACGCCGCTTCGAGCTCGGTCTTCCGGGCCAGGATCGCCTCGACATCGGCGCCGACACTCTGGCGCAGCTCGTCTGCCTCACCCCGCCGGCGCGTCGCCTCCTCGCGATCCCGCCGGGCGTCGGCACGCGAGGCCTCCGCCTGCTTGCATCGAGCCCGTGCTCGCTCGTCGGCGGCCTCGGCTGCCGCCCACAACCGGGCCGCTCCCTCGATCTCGACGACGATTTCAGCCAGAAGGGTCCGCCAGGCCGTCAGGGCATCGAGCAGGGCGTCGACCGTGCCGGCCCGGCAGCCGGCGGCCTCCTCAGCCCGGCCCAGCACCGCAGTGGCCTGCTCGAAGCGGCTCTGTGCGGCGGCGAGCGCTTCCTGCGCACGGGCGGCCTCGGCCACGGCCTGGGCAAGGTTCCGCTGAGCCTGCGCCTCATCTCGTAGGGCATCGCGCAGGGCGGTGGGACCGGGGAAGTCCCGCTCCGCCTCGCCGGTCCGGCGCGCCAGATCCGCCAGTGCCGCCGCCGCCACCCGTGCGGCCTCGATGGCGGAGGCCAGCGCTGCAAGCTGGCGGTCGATCTCAGCGATCCGCCGGGCACGTGCAGAGGCGCGCGCGGAGGCACCCACAAACTCGGCCTCCGCCTTGGCCCATCGCCCGGATAGCGCGCCGTTGGCCCAACGACCATCCAGGTCGACCCACGCACCGCCAGCCGGACCGCCGGGGCCGGCGCTGATCGCAGCCAGGGCCAAGGCAACGGCAGATTCCGGCAGCGGTGCAGCGGGATCGGGCAGGAGCCATTCCCCGAGCGACCTGCCCCCGGCTGCAGGGCCAGCGAGGACGGTGTCGAGCGTCTCGGCATCGAGCAGTGCGCCCTCCGGCGTGACCAGGGCGTCGAGGAGGCTTGCCGCCTCGAGCGCCGCCTCCAGGCCCGCGCGCTCGACCGGGGTGATCGAGGGACGGAATTCGACGCAGCGCCACAGGCCGGCGCAGCCGTCCGGACGGTGCTCGGGCCGGCCCGCTGCCGGCGCGGGGGCATCGTCCCGCTCGGCGGCAATCGTCTCGCGCCGTGCGGCCAGCGTTGCATGTTCCTCGGCCAGCCTCCGCACCTCGGCAACGGCGTCGGCACGCTCGGCCGCCAGCGCCTCCCTGGCCGGGGCACAGACACCCCGAGCGATCACACGGACCGCGGCATCTTCGCCTCCGGCGGCCAGGACCGCGTCGAGGGTCTGGCGCCCCAGGCCGTCCGACAGGGCAAGCCGGGCCGCCACGTCCAGCGCCAGCGATGTGACCCAACCCTCGACCGCCGCGGCAAACCCGGATGCAGCCTCCCCTACCGCCTCCGATGCCTGCAAGGCAGCCGCCTCCGCCTCCTGCCGGATCCGGTCCGCCTCGGCGGCCCGGTCGTCGGCTGCTTGCATCTCCTGCCGGGCGCGACCCTCGACGCCGGCCGCTGCCTGCACCGCGCGGGCCAGCTCGGCCCGCCGGTCGGCGGCGCCCTCGAGGGCCCGCCGTGCCCCGCGGGGGTCCGCGAGCAACTGCGCCCGGTGGGCCGCCACGACCTCGGCGAGCCCGGTCTCTGCCGCCCGCCGCTCGAGCCGGCCCGCCAACTCCTCCCGGCGGGCAGCCGCTTCCTCCGCGTCCCGGAGGGCCTTGGCGCTGTCGGCCTCAGCTTCGAACGCGTGGCGTTGGTCGGCCCCGGCACGGCCGTCACTGGTGGCGGCCACCTGCTCGGCCTTGCTGGCGGCCTGTTCCACCAGATCCAAGTGGTGCACCTTGGACAGATCCAGGCCCTCCAGGTGGCCACTGAGGCGCGCTTCCTCGGCACCCAGTTCTGCGCGCCGGCGCTCGACGCTGGTGAGCTCGGCGTCGGCCTCCGCCAGCGACTCTCGCTGGAGACGCTCCACACGGGCGACCTTGTCGAACTCGTACTGGGCATTGGCGACCGCTTTCGCCCGCAAGTGGGCCTGGACCTGGGCGTAGTGCCTGTAGGCCTCCAGGAACGTCTCCAGCTCGGCCCGCGCACGCACCAGGACCTCTAGCTCGGTTGCGTCGGCATCGAGCCGGGCGAAGCCCTGGGCAAGCAGCTCGAGGCGGCCGCGCTCGAGTGGGGGCAGCGCATCGGACAGGACACCCGCCAGTTTGGTGACGTCGAGCTTCTCGGACAGCTTGGGCCTCCGGAGCTGCAGCAGGAGATGAACCAGGCCCTCGAAGCGGTCTGGCCCAAGGCCGAACAAGGCCTGGTCGACCGCTCTGCGGTGGTCCCGGGCGTTCGTCGAATAACGTCCCCGGCCGTCGAGCGCCTGCTTCAAGCGGTCCGGTGTCAGCAGGCGCCCGTCGGGAGTGACGAGTTCGAGGTCCGCCCCGATCCGCTGCGGCGTGACGGCGAACCAAGGATCAACCCGGCGTTCGGCCCCCCTCGTCGCCCGCATGCCGACGATGCAGGTCACGAAGTGCTCCTGTCCCTCAGTGTCGACCCGGCCGAACTCTAGCCAGCAGTAGCCAATCTCGCTGCGCCTGGTCTCGTCGAAGTCGATGAGGTTCCAGTACATAGTCTTCGACCGTCCCCCGAACGGATCGAGTCGCTCGGGCCGGGTCTCGCCGTCAAGGACGAAGGGCAGCAGCAACTCCAGGGCCTTGGACTTGCCCGCCGTGTTCGGGCCACGCAGGATCAGCCATCCGTCGGCAAGCCAGAACTCCTGGTTGTCGTATTCCCAGACGTTCCGGATGCCCGCCCGTAGCGGGCGGAAGCGCTCGGATGCCGGCTGGGGAAGGCCACGGGTTCCGACGGCCCGGACGGTGCCGATGCTGCTCATAGGTCCTCCTGGATGCCGGCCTGCACGGGTTTTGGCGGTGCTGTGAAGTCGACGGCGGCGAAACGTCCCGCCGCGCTCCGGCAGGCGATGCCATCCGGCTGCCTGCGGACGAGGCGCAAGGCCTCGAGGATTGCTAGTGCTTCATCGGCGAGCTCGGCGGCGCCCCCCGGCGTGTCGCAGCCCTGACGCCAGTAGCCGGCGTACTCAATGGCCAGGCCGGCGACGAAGCCAGCGACCTCCTCGTCCGGCCACACCGCAGGCGCCCCGGCAAGGCGTCGGCTCCGCAGCTCGTCGCAGATCCGCAGGGCAGCGACCTGCGGCGTGGCGAAGTCGGGCCAGGCCACATCGGTCAGGTCACCGTCCTCGTCCACGGCCACCCAACCCTCGGCCCGCACCTCAAGGGTGAGTCCGACCTGCTCCCGCAGGACCCGCTCGATGCGAGCCCGCTGCGAGCTGAGGTAGTCCCGCTCCTCGTCGGCCAAGTCATCCACGTACACCACGGGCTGCTCGACCAGGGCACGCATGACCCGGTGCCGCCGGCGGCGGACCCGGCCCTCCTCGGTGTCGGGGTAGGCGTCGGTGGGGAGTTGGTCCGGCGACGCGAACAGCGAGGGTGGGGCCGAGGTGGTTGGCAACAGGGCGAGCCGCTCCCGGTCGATCCGGTAAAGGGCGTCCGCCCCCTCCTCGCCCCGGGCAAAGCGTTCCTCCTCGCCCTCCGCCAGCTCGAGGACCCCGAGGCCCTCGACCGCTTGGACCGCCTGGACGAACGCCCGGCGGTCAGCACCCACGTCGGTGGAGAAGACGAAGCCGTCCAGCGTCGCCGCCCGGGCGGCGACCTCCCGGAACAACTGGGCAGCCGTCGCTCGCTCCCCTGCCCCTTCGGTGGCCGCCAGCACCAGGCAGACCAGGGCGTAGCGCCGGGCGTCGAAGCGCCGGCCGCTGCGGGTGCGCAAGCCGCGGGGCTCGTGGCCGGGGCCGGGGACCTTGGCAAGGCGGGCCAGGCCCGGACGGCTGGCGTCGAGGCGGTACCCGAGCTCGTCGCCGAAGAAGCGCTCAATGTCCTGGCGGTGCCGGCGCACCTCCGCCAACGCCTCCGGCGACTCGGAGCCGATGAGCGGCGAGGCCAGCAGCGAGCGGATCGCAGGCCGAGGATCGCCTCCGGTTCCAGCCCTCATCCGATCGCCTCCACCGCTGCTCGCTCCGCCAGGGACACCGATAGAACGTGATCGGGGCAGCGCAACCGGCCCGCACCCGTGCGGATGGTCGCCCAGGCAGGTGGGACGACCGGCCGCAGCGTGAGGACGACCATGGGCGTCACGGCGCTGCGCATCCCACCGGGGCCGGGCGGGGTGGCCAGGGCAGCGTCGATCAGGCCGAGGAACTGTGCAAACTCGTGGCGGTCGAGCAGTCGGAGGTCGGACAGGCGCGTCGGCGTGCAGGCAGCGAGGCGCTCGACCGCCGCGGCGGCTTGCGCGTGGAGCGCCCGCAAGGCCGCCACCTTCGCCAGCTTCACCGCCCGGTAGTCGGCCCCGGTCCCCGGCCGTCCCGGCAGGGCACGGCGCCCCGTTGCTCGCAGGCGGGGGGCGATGTCCACTGGCTGTGCCTCCCAGAAGCTGCGACGTCGCTCGACGTCCTCGTCGCCGGCGAGCTGCGTGAAATGACGGGCGCCCCAGAGGCCGAACGCCTGGTCCCAGAGCAGGTGCGGGTCGGCATCGCCCAGGGCACCGAACCAGCGGGCAAGCTGGACGAAGTCGGCCTCCCGAGAGGCCCGGCGCAGGTGACGCTCGTTGAGGCGGTCCACAGCGAACAGGATCCGGTTGAGCGCCTCCAGCATGGCGAGGCGGAGCGAGTCGGCAATCGGGAGTCGGTCGCCCTCCGTGAGGAACCACCCGACGACGCCCGACCACCGGTCCCGCAGCTCGTCGAGCGGCCCCTCGTCCGTGCCGGAAAGCGTCGGCGCAACGTCGGAGCTGGCGGCCGCAGCCAGGAGCCGGTCGATGCCGGCGTCGAGGTAGCCGACCAGCCACTGGATGCGGGGCAGGATCTCGGCGAAGCGGGCAACGAAGTCGTTCAGGTACGCGAAGACGGCCCGCTTGTACGCGAGGAAGCGGTTGTCGTCCCCCGCGAGGTCGCTCACCTGGACGGCGAGATCGCTCATGTACCGGGCCGAGTTGTCGGCCAGCTCGGAGAACACCGCGAACAGGTCCATGCACAGGCTGTAGAGGCGCGGCCCGTCGAGGGGATCCTCCGCTCCGGCGGTGCGGAGGGCCTCGAGGCGCTCGACAACGGCGGGCAGGAGCACGCCCGATAGGCGGCCGGAGGCGGCGAGCCCCGTCCGCTGGACAGCGCGGACCCCTTCGTGGGCTGCCCAGCCAGGCTGGGTGAGCTGGTAGAGGTACCGCTTGCCATAGAACTCGGCGAGGGTCTCGGGCGACGCGCTGTCGTAGAAGTGGGAAACATTGCCCCACTCTGAGAGCTGCTCGAGGGCGGGGCTGACCTCGTCGACGCTGCGGTCGTGCCCGGCAATCCGCAGTTCACGGACGACCTCGGATGGCCGGAGTTGGAGGCGGAAGCGCTCCCGGGCGACCATGAGCGCCTCGACGATCTCCAGGTACAGGGCTGCCTTGTCCGCCACCGCGTACGAGAAGACGCGGAGCTCCGTGGCCTGAGATTCTTGCTGCTCGCCCGAGTTCGCCATGCTCAACCGCTTTCTTATCCGGCGTGGAGCGCACCAGAGCCCGCTCCTGGGACTTACACCGATGAGATTACCGACGACCACCGACAAAAAGCGATCAATTTCGCCCGGGTCGCGAAGAAATCTCGCCAGGCGCAGTTGCCGCCGAGCTGCTCCGGTGTACGAAGGGCCAGCTCGAAACTGTGAGAGATCCCGCGCCCCTGACTGCGCTGGTTTGATATCTTGCCGCGCCGCCGCGGCAACCAGGCTGGTGGATATTGAGGATCCGTTGTCAAGAGAGCACGAGCGGACTGGCCCGCTGACCGCCCGTCAAACCTCGTCTGATCGCCAAGATGCCAATGCCAGCCCGGGACACGGGACGATACGGCTTACGGCGAGCAGGCAACGGGGTGCGCTTCCCTGACCGACGAGGGTCCCTTCTCAGGCTGGTGCTCGCGGCAAACCCAGAGAGGAAGGTCCGGCTGGCCCAGTGACTCAGTGTTTCGGAGTAGCGGCACTTTTGTCGCTCTGCTCGCGGTCGGCCACGTCCTCGTGGAGTCCTCGGGCGGCGGGGGGCGGCGGCCTCTCAGTCTTGGAACAACGCCGGCGTCGGGGCGGCGGCCAGGGGGATACGCCCGAGCGGTCCTGCCGGTCGTGCCTGGCGCTGTCTACGTGCGTCACGGTCGGGTCGGGGGCAGCGGCGGTACGGATGCATCGGTGAACGGAAACGCGAGGAGCTCAGTGCGTTCGTGTCGCCGACGGGGAAACCCCTCGTCACGGCGACCGGCGGGAGCCGGGGGTAACACGGTTGTCGGCCTTGGCGCCTCCGTGAATCCGCCTGGCGGACTGGGGCAACCGGCAGCGTCAACGCACCCCTTCAGGTCATGGGTGTGACCTTCCAGGCCGGGGCGCCCGGCGGCAGCTGCGGTCCGTGGCAATTCTGTACCCCACGTCCCGGTTCTGGCGCCGGCGGCATCGGCGGAGGGCCCGCGGGATTCGCCGGTGGCGGCGCAGGTGGCGAGCTCGCCCAGCCGTCGGCCGCTGGTTTGACAGGCGTGCCGGTCATGGCGGTGATCACACCGGTCTCCTGAGCGGCCGGCCCCACCACGGGTTGCCGGCTGCGCCCTCCGGCAGGCTGGAAAGAGCCTTCCGGGCCGCCGGCAAGCCCGTCGCCCGCGACGGCTGCCAACGCACGCAGGCACATCTGCGCCTCGGGCGTGCGGCGCTTCTGGGCAACCGGGACGAACCTGCCCCCGATCGCCTCGGCGGTATCGGCCTCGCCGACTGTCGGAGGGTTCGAGAACCTCCCGAGCAAGCGACTGACCCACATCTTCGCATCCAGCGGATTACCTGAGGCGAAGACCTCGCGCCCTTCCTTGACAAGCGTTGGCCGGCAGAGACGGTCGAAGACGGCAAGGGGATCGCCGCCCAGGAAGGTTGGGCGCAGGGTGATTCTCAAGTTGCGAGATCACTGCCTGCTCTTGCCTGTCCAACCCATGGCCACCTTCTCGGTCGTCCTTGGCCTTGAGGCTACGGCTCCGCTAACCGTCAGAGCCGAATTTCGGCCCAACCCCGAGCCTGTTCCCCGCAGGGGACCCATCCCGAGCCGGAGCTCCAGGCGTAGCCCGTCGAAGGCCAGGACCAGGCTCGCGGCCGTCGTTACCAGCACCGGGATGTCCGCGTTGACATTCCGAAGGCAGCAGTCGGACGCGCTTGTGACGGGCGATGCCAAGTCCTGCCCACCCATGGGCGGGGCTGCGTCGCGAGCACCCCAGGGATTTGTGGTTCGACGTGACGGGGGTGGCTGGGGCATCCCAAAGGCGCGAGCTACGCTGATCTGGTATGAGCATGACAAGGTCCAGGGTCTCCGAGTTCGATAACGACACCCGTCCACAGCCGAACGCCGCGAGCACGCAGCCTCGCGCATGCTGGCCTCCGCGGGAACCTGAGCAACGCGGATCCCACCTGGCCTGGCGCCAGGATGTCGAGATATCGGCCAGACCGAGCCCAGCCGACTACTCCCCCGGAGTCGCCACCCTCGACCGGGTCGAGGCCATCCTGCGAAACCCGGCCCTCTACGAGCTTGCCCTGCTCGTCCCTCGGCCGCGGCAGAGTGAGGGCGGCCGGCCTCGGGACTACCCGGACTATATGTATCTGGTCTACGAGGCGCTCATCAGCGTGTACGGCAGCGCTCGCCAGGTAGAGGCCGAGCTCGCCCACCGAGTGGTGTGGAAGGTCATGCGTCGAGCGGTCAAGAGGCAATTCCCTGACGACCCGAAGATGCGGCTTCCCTCCCGGCCGATGCGGCGGCACCACTACCTCTACGGGCGGAATCGCTACCTCTCCAGCCCTGTCGTGCTGGCTCGTCTCGGTATGACCCACCGTGAGCTTGCGGCGACCCAGGCTCGGCAGCTCGGGTTGCTCGATCCGAGTGGGGCGGGGTCGTGGACGCACCCTGACCTAACCCGCCTACTCCATGCGGACGGAAAAGTGATCAGTCCGCTCTTCAGTGGCCGACTCGGCGACAAGCGGGTGGATCCAAAGACCGGGGCGGTCCACCAGGTTCGCCATGAGCCAGATGCCAGCCTGCATTTCGAGGGAGGTGGGACTGTGGCATTTGGCACCAAGTTCGTAATCGTTGCCGCGCGCTCCGCCGAGGCGCGAGGACGGATCATCCTCGACATGGACTGGGTCCCGGGCAAACAGGCGGAGGCGGCCGCGGCGATGCAGTGCTTCGCCCGACTCCGGCCATTGGTCCCTGGCGCCCAAGGTGTTATCTACGACACAGCCCTGCGGGGCGTCCACCATCAGACCCTTCTGCGGGAGCTCGGCCTGTTGCCGATCAACCGCGTCAGCGGCTCGGCCGGCCGTTCGAAGGAACTCAGGAGCGTCAGAGGGCGCTACGAGAGAACCATCCACATCGAGGACCGGCCCATCCTTCTTGGCGACGGTTCTGTTCGGATCCTTCGGCTCGTGGCCCGCAGTGGCGCCATCGGCCTCGAGAACTCAACCGATGATGGCAAGCACGAGTTCGTCAAGCTCCGCCGCGTTCGAACCCTGCGTTTCCAGGACAGGTCCGGCCCGTACCGCTGGTACAACCAGGTGGCATTGCCTGACGCCTACGGCGGCAAGACGATCATGGTGCGGCTCCACGCCAATAAGGTCGATGCGGCTCGCAAGTTCAACCGAACAGAGCATGTGCGCCCGATCCCGCCGGATGATCCTGACTTCAAACGTTTGTATGGGCGGCGCAGCGATGCCGAGTCCATCAACCGGGGGTTAGAGGACAGTCTCTACCTCCGGCGAGCCCACAGCGTGGGGTATGCCCGGCAGCTCGTGAATCTTCTCGGGTATGCCCTCATGGTCAACTCGCTCGCCTTGGACCAGCATCATCGGCGCCAGCCCTTGTCGCTGGCTGCTTGACAGCCAGCGACCAGAAACCAGTGGAGAGCCGATCCGAACCCACGCGCCCGCGCTCAAGCCCTTGAAGGCGAGACTAGCTAGTTCTGACGCTTGACATGAGC
>WNFC01001803.1_pt1 | contig 22790 bp, 18 predicted proteins | sample 5400541 | NCBI WGS metagenome assembly WNFC01 (sample SAMN13153342, study PRJNA577476) | soil metagenome | isolation source: 120 cm saprolite under Douglas fir tree site 2 hole 2 replicate 1 | place: USA:California | collected 2015-04-18
GGGGTGAAGCAGAAATCGGTGGTCACCGCTGTCGGTGGGCGGGACGTCATCGTCAAGAAGATCCAAATGGACCGGATGAAGGAGGCCGACGCCCGGGAGGTGATCCGGTGGGAGGCCGAGCAGCACGTGCCGTTCGACATGGCGAACGTGGAGCTCGACTTCCAGATCCTGGACCCGGACGCCGAGGGCTTGCAGATGAACGTGCTGCTGGTGGCGGCCAAGCGGGAGCTGGTCGAGGGCCGGATGGGCCTGCTCACCGAAGCCGGCCTGCAAGCCGCGATCGTCGACGTGGACGCCTTCGCCATCCACAACGCCTTCGAGCTGAACTATCCCGACGCCATGCAGGGCGTGATCGGCCTCGTGAACATTGGCCATGAAGTAACGAACGTGAACATTCTCGAGGACGGCGTGCCGGTCCTGACGCGTGACTTGTCGGTCGGCACGCGGCGCTTTCGCGAGGACCTGCAGCGCGAGAAAGGGCTCGCGGCCGAGGACGCCGAGAAGGTCATCCAGGGCGCCACCCAGAGCGCCGACCTCGCGTCCTACGTCGAAGCGCGAGGTGAGGAGATCGCGGTGGGAGTGGAACGGGCGGCGGCGTTCCTGGCCACGGCGTCCCGGTCGGCGGGAGGGCTGTCGCGGGTGTTCACGACGGGCGGCGGGTCGCGGATCCCGGGTCTCAACGAGGCGCTGGCGAGCCGGCTGAAGGCGCCGGTCGAGCCGGCCAATCCGATCCAGCGGCTCGCGTACAAGGACACGGCGTTCGAGGCCGTGTCGGTGGACGAAGTGGCCCCGTTGCTAATGCTGTCCGTGGGTCTGGCGCTGAGGCGCGCCGCATGATCGAAGTCAATCTACTCCCAGGTCAGAAGCGCAAAGCTCCGGGCGCTGGCTTCAAGCTCCGTATGCCGGACTTGGGCGGGCTGATCGCGAACGTCAAGGACCCCTGGCTGATCGCCGCGGTCCTGGCGTGGGTGATCGTGGGTGGCGGTGCGGCGGCGCTCTTTGTGGTCGAGCGCGCGAAGCTGGCACTGGCCGAGAGCACGCTCGAGACGGTCAAGGTGGAGAAGCGGCGGTTCGACGTCGTGATCGCCCAGAAGCGCCAGTCGGAGCGCATTCGGGACTCGCTGCTCGCCGAGATCGTGGTGATCCGCAACATCGACGCGGACCGCTACGTCTGGCCGCACATCCTTGACCAGGTCACGAAAGCCCTTCCCCCATATACCTGGCTGAGGGGCATCACCCAGGTCGGGGGGATGGTAGCTCCGCCCCCTGCCGGTGTGGCGGGGGGGCCGGGGCCGGCGGTCCCGGATTCCCTGGCCAACGCCGTGCGGGTATCGATCGACGGCATCACCGTAGACTTCCAGGCGTACACGACGTTCCTGCGGCAGCTGCAAGCCTCCCCCTGGATCACGGACGTGACGCCGAACCAGTCTAGCGTGACGATGGAGGCCGACCGCCCCGTTACGGCCTTCAATGTGACGATGCGCTACAAGGTGGCGGACTCCGTCTACATCCGCACTGTCCCGCTGCTCCAATCGGTGAGGTAAGGCCATGGCCTTCGGACTGCCCACCGATCAGCGCAGCCAGATCCTACTGCTGCTCGTGATGGTGGCGGCGGCGGGCGGCTACTTCTTCTGGAGCAAGGTGCACGAGCCACAGGCAACCAGAATCGACGCCGCGCACGCCGAGATCGACAGCCTGCAGGCCATCGTGGACAAGGCCAAGCGGGACCTGGCCAGCGGGACGGTCGAGGACCTGCGCCGCAAGGTGGACGAGTACCGCTCCAACCTGCAGCTCATGCGGCGCCTGGTGCCGGAGCACAACGAGGTGCCGAAGCTGATGGACGACATCAGCACCAAGGCCAAGGTGCGGGGACTGACGCTGGGCAAGTTCCAGCCGGTGCCGGCCGAAGTGGGTCAGCCGTTCGACACCTACCGCTACCGGCTCGAGGTCTACGGCCATTACGACCAGATCGGCGAGTTCCTGGCCGACGTGGCGAGCCTGCCGCGCATCATTGTGGCCCAGGAGCTGACGTTGAAGGCGGCGCTGCCTAACACAGAGCGGCTGCTGGCGGACACGAGCGGCGGGCTGCTCGAAGTGGACCTGTCGCTGCGGACCTACGTGAAGTCCAACGCGCCACCGCCGCCGCCCAAGAAGCCGGTCGCGCACCCGCGGCCCGCAGCGGAGCCGGGGGGCGGGGGAGGGGGCAACTGATGCGCGCAATTAACCTGGCGCTCGGCGCCCTGCTCGCCGCTGGGGCGGGGGGCGGAGGCCGGGGGCTCCTGGCAGCGCAGGCGGCGCCGGCGAAGCCGGACTCCACCCCGAACACGGGTCTGGTCCGCGAGGTGTTCGTCTACGAGGGCGGCGGCCGGGATCCGTTCGTCTCGCTGCTCCGGTCTGGCGATGTCCGGCCCCTGCTCACGGACCTCAAGTTGGTGACGGTAGTGTACGACGGCGTCTATCCCGGACGCAGTGTCGCGGTGCTGCATGACATCACGAACAACAAGCGCTACCGCGTCAAGACGGGCGAGGTCGTGGGGCGGCTACGGGTCACCCAGATCCGCCCGCGTGAGGTGGTTTTCACCGTGCAAGAATTCGGCTACGAGCGGCAGGAAACGCTGTCGCTCGCCAAGCAGGAGGTACGGCCATGAAGCAGATCACTGCCCTCGTCGCGTGCCTGGCGCTCGCGACGGCAGCCCCGGCCCTGGCGGGCACGGGGGGGGGACGAGACGGCGAGGTCAGGGCCGTTAGCGTCGTCCCGGCGTCCGGCAAAGTGGAGGTCGTGATCGACCTTCAGGGCGCCGTGGAGATCCGGGACTTCACACTGGCGAGCCCGGCGCGCCTCGTGATCGACCTCCTGGGGGCGCGCCTCTCTGCGCCCGCGACGCTGTATGACGGCCAGAACCGCGGCGGCGTGCGCAACATCCGCTACGCGCAGTTCCGGCCCGATACGGTCCGCGTGGTGATTGATCTCGACGCGTTGAAGGACTACCAGGTCCAACGGCGGGACGGACAGGTGCGGGTGCAGATCGGCAGTGAGCGCACCGCCTTCGCCACGTGGACCAGCCAGGCGGCGAGCGTGGCGGTCGGGGTCGGGGGACGGGCCCCCGTGCCCGCGGCGGCGCTGGCGGCGCCCGCGGTGGCGGCACCTGCGGCTGCCGTGACGACTCCCACTGCGGACGCGCCGCTCGCGATCGATCAGTACCTGGCGGTGCACCGCCACGAGGCGGCCCAGTCCCAGGCACCGCGCATCACGGTGACGTGGGATGGGGCCGACATCGCGGAGGTCGCGGCCGGGTTCGCGGCGTTCAGCGGCCGCACGATCATCGTGAGCAAGAACGTGACGGGGAAGGTGACGGCCGAGATCAAGAACCAGCCGTGGGACCTCGCCTTCGCCGCGGTACTCGAGTCCCAGGGACTGTCGTACCAGAATCTGCCGGGCGGCATCCTCAACGTGGCCAACAAGGTCGATCTCGCTCGCGCGGACTCCACGGTCCCGGTGGAGACGCGGATCGTGCGGGTGAACTACGGCACAGCCTCGGCGCTCGTCCCGGCAGTGGCTGCGATCGTGTCCAAGCCGCGCGGCACGGTGGTGGCCGATTCCGGGAGCAACTCGCTCGTAATCACCGACGTCCAAACGCGCATTAATCAAGTCGAGGAGTTCGTCAGGGGGCTCGATCTGCGCACGCCCCAAGTGTCGATCCTCGCGAAGATCATCTTCGTCGACCGCACCGACATCGAGGAGCTCGGGCTGAAGTACGACCTCGGCTCCACCACGCAGTTCTTCAACCGGCTGGTACAGCGGCCCGACCCGAGCAGCATCCAGCCCGTCAGCACCAACGGCACCGGCGTGCCGAACGCCTTCATCGCGACCAAGAACTTCACGCCCGACAGGACGATCGTGGACCTGGGCGGCAACTCGCTCTCGGCACTCGGGAACGCGACGGCCCAGGTGGCGGACCCAGCGCTGGAGCTGATCTTTTCGACCGCGCTCGGTAACTTCGACCTCACGACGTTCTTGCAGGCGCTGCAGCGGGTGGACCTGGCGGACATCCAGGCGGAGCCCTCGATCACGACCCTTGACAACCGACCAGCCGAGATCCTGGTGGGCGACAAGGTGCCGATCCGCGTGATCGACCTCAGCACGCCGAGTGGGCAGAACGTGCCCCGCGCGACGGTGAACTTCCAACAGACTGGTATCAACCTGAGGGTCACGCCGCACATCACGGCGAACCGCCAGATCTTGATGCAGGTGCACGCGGAAAACTCGAGCGTGAAGGCGGCGCCCGTGGACATCGGCTTCACGTTCCAGACCCAACAGGCGGACAACCAGATCCTGGTCGCCGACGGCGAAACGGCCGTGATCGGGGGCCTGACCGTGACCTCGGTCACGGTAACGAAGTCGGGAATCCCGTTTCTTGTAGATCTGCCGATTCTGGGCAAGCTGTTCGGCTTCTCGTCCCAGACGGAAGAGCGGCGCGACCTGTTGATTCTGATCACGCCGCATATCATCGACGACCTGGTGACCCCTAGCACCGGGAACTGAGCTGGGAGCCACTATGCGGGCAGGACGACAAGTGCGGGCCCTGTGGGGGATCGTCGTCTGTGCAGCCGCGGTCTGGGCATGCGAGACGACCCGGAATCCGGGGGGGATTCAGCGAGACCTCACTCCGCCGAAGATCAAGCTGACCGCCACGCGGGATTCGCAGGACATCGCGGGCGGCCTGAACTTCACCGTCACCGCCTCGGACAACCTGTCGCTGGCGACGATCCGTCTCACCTACAGCGGCGGCTACATCGCGGGCCCGATAGACACCAACTTCACCAAGCAGACGCAAACGGTCACGATCCCAGTGACGATTACCTTCCCGTCCAACTCCGGGGCGGGCGGCAACATTCTGATCGTGGGGCGCGCGATCGACGGCGCGGGGAACTTCGCCGAAGACACCTTGCGCCTCTTTCTGGTGAACATCCAGGCCCTGAAGGTGTTCTTGATCGCGCCCACGCCGGGAGCAGTGGCCTCCCAGGGCCGCAATTTCCAGGTGCAGGTCATCGCGGTACAGCGCTCCGGCATCCGCAAGATCGGTTTTGTGACGGCGCCTCCCGGCGCGGTGACCAACCCGACGACGCCGCCCTTCGACTCGATCATGTACACCACGCCGTATGCGGACTCGGTGGTCTACACCGACACCCTGACCGTCCTGGCGAATAACGGAACGATCCAAGTTCAGGGCTTCGCCGAAGACTCGGCCGGACGGCGCGGCACGAGTGGCACGGTGCTGGTCACCGTCCTCTCCGCTGCCAACGACGTCACCCCGCCGTCGGTGACCGATTCGCTCGGGACACGTGTCGAAGTCAGCGACAGCGTTCTGGTGCACGCCACGGATCCCAGTGCCATCTCATGGATCGGCTTCCGGGTGGACACGGGCGGCCTGCTGGTGCGCTTCGACACCGTTGACGTGAGAGCCGGCAACCTGACCGATGTGCGGCGACTGTTCAGTCTCAACCTGGCGGCGCTTACGGTGCTCCCGCAAACGATCGTGGTCCGCGGGTATGCGTGCGACAACGCCGCCGCGCGGAATTGTGCGTACTCGACGGTCAACGGCGTCGTGCTGGGCACGGCGAAGGCCGATACCGTCACCGTGGTGGCGGGCGTGACTAAGCCGCTGCCGACACGGCCGCTGCAAAGCCAGATCGGCGACGCGATCTTCAACAAGAACACGGGCGAACTGTACTTGACCAACGTGTCGAACAGCGTGTTGGAGATCTTTCAGGTCGCCAACACGTCGTTCGTGGCGGGCGGCATTCCCACGGCCGGCCCCCAGCCCGTCGGCATCGCCCTGTGGCCGGTGGACACGGCGGGCAACTACGACGACACGGTGGTGGTAGCGAATTCGGGCGGCACCGAGCTCTCGGTAATCGACGTCCGGCCCGCGGTGCGGCGGCTCGTGTGGCGGCAGGATCTGCCGAACTACCTCATCGAGAAGTACAAGGTCGTGATCGGGCCCGGAGGGGCAACGAAACAGATCACGCTCTTCGACGTCTCCGACCGGCCGCAGTATCTAGGCACGGTGTGTCGGCCTAACTCCGGCGGCGGAAACCTGTGCAACCAGACGGACTCGGTCTTCGCGATCTATTCCACGACGCCCACGGTGAGTAGCACGTCGCCGTTCAGCGGTCGGGCGACTCTGCGCATGGAGAAGCTGACCCCCAGTCTGAACCCGGCGAATCTGTTCGGGCACCTGTTCTGGGAGATCGGCAACGTCGCCGCCTCGGGCACGTCGGATACGCTGCGCATTGAGTTGCGGCGCGGCCGCCCCTACAACTTCTCGCAGGTCACCCTGTCGGCGTGCCTGGGCGTCACGGTCGACTTCGCGACGTTCGGCCTGGGGGACAGCACGTTCGTGCGCAACTCCGGCAACTTCGCCCACTCCTTCGTCGGCGAAGGCGGCCACATCAGCACGCAGTTTGCCCGCGTGATGAACTACTCGGCCAGCGGCAGTCTGGTGCAGGGCGCAGGCACGTTCACCAGCTGCCTCACCCCGGCCGGCAACACGTTGGGGATCGGGGATGCGGGCAACAACGACGTTGACTTCGGGATGTCGCCGGCGATTGACGTGAGCGACTTCATCAGCAACACCGGCATCCACGTCCTGTCGATCGCCACGAACTTCAACGGTGCGACGAACCTCGTTCGTGCGGATTCCATCTACGTCCTCGACGAAGGGCTGCGGCTCAAGGGCACCTCGCCCGCCCCGACCGGCGCGCCGGGCATGGACATGAACTACGACCATGCGTTCCAGGCGGGGAACCCGGGAACCGTCGCCTTCGGCGGCCCGTTCCCCAACTCGAACAACCGCGTGGTGTTCGCAGCGCGACCGGACGGGAACATCGACATCTTCGACACGTTCTTCTACGGGCGTGTGGGCGGGCTGCCGGTGCGCGATCCGATCATCGGGCCGCTGCGGGTCGGCAAAGACGCCTTGGGTAACCAACTGCTCTTCGGCATCACCGCGCGGGGCTTGGTGATGGTGCGGCTGCAGCCGATCATTAACCCGTTCCCAATTCGGAGCGGTCCGTGAGGACAGTCGCCGATTGAGCCGGTGAGGCCAGCGCGAGCCCGACTGTCGGTCGGGCTCGCGCGTTATGCGGAGGCGGAGGGGTACGACGCGCATGACGTTCCGGTGGACAACGGCGGGCGAGAGCCACGGGCGCGGATTGGTGGCGATCCTGGAAGGGATGCCGGCTGGAGTGCCCGTGTCCGCTGCCCGCGTGAACGCCGAGCTCAAGCGACGCATGGGCGGCTACGGCCGCGGCGCCCGTATGAAGATCGAATCCGACCAGATCGAATGGCTCGCCGGAGTGCGCGCGGGCGAGACCCTCGGCTCCCCTATCGCGATGCTGGTGTGGAATCGCGATTGGGAGCACTGGCAGGACGTAATGGCCCCCGAAGCCGACGCGTCCGAGGGGGAAGGCGGGGGCGCAGGGGGGGGGGGAGAGCAAGCCAAGCGCCGCCGTCAGGTGACTCGTCCGCGGCCGGGGCATGCCGACCTCGCGGGATCGCTAAAGTACGACCGCCGGGACGCGCGGGACATCCTGGAGCGGGCCAGCGCCCGCGAGACCGTCGCGCGGGTCGCCTGCGGCGCGGTGAGCAAGCTGCTGCTAGAGCAGTTCGGGATCGAGATCGGGAGCCACGTGGCGGAGCTGGGCGGCGTCGTGGCCCGCGTGCCGACGCCGCTACCGCAACCCCTCAACGCGGCGGCCGACGCCAGCGCAGTGCGCTGTCTCGACGCCGAGGCGGAGCGAGAGATGATCGCCCGGATCGACGCCGCCAAGGCGGCTGGGGACACGCTGGGCGGCGTCGTGGAAGTGCTGGCGCTTGGGGTGCCGGTCGGCCTGGGCTCGCACGTCTCGTGGGACCGCAAGCTGGACGGCCGGCTCGCGCAGGCGGTGATGTCGATCCCAGCCGTGAAAGGGGTGGAATTGGGACTCGGCTTCGAGGCGGCGCGGCGTAAGGGATCCGAGGTGCACGACGAGATTCTGCCCGGCTTTGCTCGGGGGACGAACCGCGCCGGGGGCACCGAGGGCGGGATGACGACCGGCGAGGCCGTGATGCTGCGGGCCGCCATGAAGCCGATCTCGACCCTGATGTCCCCGCTCAAGACCGTGGACCTGGCGACGGGGGCTCCGGCGCAAGCCCAGTCGGAGCGCTCGGACGTCACAGCGGTGCCTGCGATGGGGGTCATTGCGGAAGCGATGGTCGCACTGATCCTGGGGCAGGCGATGGTGGAGAAATTTGGCGGGGACGCGCTGAGCGAAATGAAGCGCAATTATGACGGGTATCAGGCGCAGGTGCGCGCGAGAACCACTCCACCTCCCCGGAAGGGAGCGGTGTTGTGAGACAGCATGTGGTGCTCATCGGCCTGCCGGGCGCCGGCAAGACGACCGTCGGCCGGCTGGTGGCTGAGCAGCTGCATGCCGGGTTCGTGGATGTGGACACCGTCCTGGTGCGCAAGGAGAGCAAGCCGATCGCCATGATCTTCGCGGAGAAGGGTGAGGTGGCCTTCCGCGAGCTGGAACGGCAGGAGACCGACGCAGCCCTGGCGAACGAGCCAGCGATCATCACACCGGGCGGCGGGTGGGCGGCGCAGGTCGGCGCCCTTGCGTCCGCGAAATCCCGCGCCTTCGTGGTGTATTTGAAGACGCGACCGGACACAGCGGCGAGCCGTGCGGCAACGGAGGGAACCCGTCCGATGTTAATGGGAGAGGACCCCGTGGCCCGTATGCGTACCCTGCTGACGGAGCGCGGGGGATTCTATGAGCAGGCCCACGCGCAGGTGGATGCCGATCGCAAGAGCGCGGTGCAGGTCGCCGCCGAAGTGGTCAGACTTGCGCAGACCCGGGCGGGATGGTAAAGATGCCACCTCGCGCCGTTGACGAAAGGCTGAGGAGTGGCAGCTAAGAAGAAGACAGCAACCCGCAAGAAGAAAACCCCGACGCCCAAGGCGAAGCCGAAGGCACGCGCCAAGGCCGTGCCCGTGGGCGACGACGGGAAACGAGGGGGGGGAGCGCTCGTCATCGTCGAGTCACCGACCAAAGCCAAGACCATCGGGAAATACCTGGGCCGCGGCTACACGGTGAAGGCGACTGTCGGTCACGTCCGCGACCTGCCTAAGCGCGAGCTCGGCGTCGACGTCGAGCACGGCTTCGCCCCGACATACGTGACGATCAAGGAGAAGGCGAAGACCCTGGCCGAGATCAAGAAGGCGGCCAAGACCTCCGAGCGGGTGTTGATCGCCACCGACCCCGATCGCGAAGGCGAGGCGATCGCGTGGCACGTGGCCGGCCAGCTGGGCAACGGCGGCAAGGTGCGCCGGGTGCTATTTCACGAGATCACTAAGGACGCCGTGGCGCAGGCGCTCGCCCATCCGCTCGAGATCGACCAGCGCAAGGTGGACGCCCAGCAGGCGCGCCGCGTATTGGACCGGCTGGTGGGATACAAGGCGTCCCCGCTCCTGTGGAAGAGCATCAAGACGGGTCTCTCGGCCGGCCGGGTGCAGACGGTGGCGCTGCGGCTGATCTGCGAGCGCGAAGCCGAGATCCGCAGCTTCACGCCCCAGGAGTACTGGACCATCGAGGCCGATCTGGAGAAGGACGGCCAGACGTTCCAGGCGCGGCTCCACAAGCTCGACGGCCACAAGCCGGAGATCAAGGATGCCGCCACGGCGGAGGCGATCGTCGCCGACGCCCGGGGCCTACCATTCGTCGTCACCACGGTCGAGAAGGGCGAACGGCGCCGGCCGGCCCCGCCGCCGTTCCGGACCAGCACGCTGCAGCAGGAGGCGGCCAAGCAGCTCGGCTTCTCAGCCGCGCGCACGATGCGCGCGGCGCAGCGCCTGTATGAAGGCGCGGAGATCGGCGACGAGGGGCCCGTCGGCCTCATCACCTACATGCGCACCGACTCGATTCGTGTCGCCGACAGCGCCGTAGCGCAGGCCCGGGAGCTGATCGGCGATGCCTTCGACGCGCGCTACCTACCGACTGCGCCGCCCACGCATAAGGAGGGCAAGGGCCAATCGCGCGTCCAGGACGCGCACGAGGCGATCCGGCCGACCGAAGTGCAGCGCCGGCCCGAGGAGCTCAAAAAGCACCTCGAGGCCGACCTCTTCAAGCTGTACCAGCTGATTTGGCGGCGCTTCGTGGCCTCGCAGATGACGGCGGCGGTGTTCGAGACGACCAAGGTGGACTTCGACCTCGGCCGCTACGTGTTCCGCGCCACCGGCTCGCGCATGCTGTTCGACGGCTACCATGTGCTGTACCACGAGGCGCACGAGCCGGAGGAAGGCAAGACGCTGGAGGACCTGCCTCCCATCCCGCCGTTGGCCCAGGGGGACCGTATCACCGTGCACGGCGTCACCCCGACTCAACATTTCACCGAGCCGCCGCCGCGCTACAGCGAGGCCAGCCTCGTGAAGGAGCTGGAACGGCTCGGCATCGGCCGGCCCTCGACGTATGCGACGATCATCTCGACACTGCGCGCCCGCTGGTACGCCACTGCCAAAGACCGCCGCTTCGCGCCCACCCCGCAGGGGGAGACTGTCTGGAAGGTGATGAAGCGCTGCTTCCCCGAAGTGTTCGAGGTCGGCTTCACGGCGCAGATGGAGACCGAGCTCGACAAGGTGGAAGAGGGCGACCTGGCCTGGCAGCAGGTGTTGGGGGATTTTTGGGGCCCGTTCGCCACCGCGCTGGCGGCGGTCGACGTCCAGAAGATCATACACGAAGTGCACGATCTCTCGACGCTGCACGAAGAGAAATGCCCGAAGTGCGGCAGCCCGCTGGAAGTGCGGAGTGGCCGCTTCGGGCCGTTCATCGCCTGCACGCGCTACGCGTCCAAAGAGTGCGACTTCTCTCGGTCGCTGAAAAAGGACAAGGTGCCCGACCGGCCGTCGGACGTGGTGTGCAAGGAGTGCGGCGCACCGATGGTCGTGAAGACGGGACGATACGGCGAGTTCCTGGCGTGCACGCGATACCCGAAGTGCAAGTACACGCAGCCCGTGCCGCTCGGAGTGAAGTGCCCGAAGTGCGGCGTGGGGGACCTCGCCGAGCGGCGCACGCGCAAGGGGCGGAATTTCTTTGGCTGCCTGCGATACCCCGACTGCGACTTCTCGACTTGGACCAGGCCGGTGGCGGAACCGTGCCCGAGCTGCGGCTTTGTGGGGATGGAGCACAAACCGATCAAGACCGGGGGAGTGACCCGGAAGTGTTTGAAGTGCGGTCACGAGGACACGCTCGCCGAGAGCGGCCCGGCGGAGCCGAGCGCGGCCTGACGACGAGGGCGGTAGTGGTCGTCGGAGGAGGGCTCGCCGGGTGCGAGGCCGCCTGGGCGCTGGCCGAGCACGGGGTTGCGGTATCGCTGCACGAGATGCGCCCGGCGCGCCAGACGCCGGCTCACCAGACCGACCGTCTCGCCGAACTCGTCTGCAGTAACACCTTCAAGTCGGTCGAGCCAACCAACGCCCATGGCTTGCTGAAGGCCGAGATGCGCCGCCTGGGCAGCCTCGTGTTGCAGGCCGCGGACGCCACGCGCGTGCCGGGTGGAGCGGCGCTCGCCGTGGACCGGGTCGCGTTCGCCGCCGAGGTCGAGCGCCGCATCCTGAGCCACCCCCTTGTCACCGTAGTCCGGGGTGAGGTGACGGACCTGCCGGCGCCCGGCGTTGTGGCGACGGGGCCGCTCACCTCCGACGCGTTGAGCGAGGCGATCGCCCGGCGGCTGGGAACGCAGGCATTGGCGTTCTTCGACGCCATCGCGCCGATCGTGGCGACCGACTCGCTCGACCTGAGCCCGCTGTTCCGCGCCTCGCGCTACGGTAAGGGAGGTGGCGAGGACTACCTCAACGCTCCGTTCACGGCCGAGGAGTATGAAGCCTTCGTCGCGGCGTTGATCGCGGGCGACCAGTATCAGCCGTCGCACGAATTCGATCGCATCCCCTATTTCGAGGGCTGTTTGCCGGTCGAGGAGATGGCGCGCCGCGGTCGCGACACACTGCGCTTCGGTCCGATGAAGCCTGTGGGATTGCGGGATCCGCGGAGCGGCCGCGAGCCGTTCGCCGTCGTGCAGCTCCGGCAGGAAGACCGGGCCGGGCAGATGTGGAACCTCGTCGGCTTCCAGACGCGCTTGCGGACGGCCGAGCAGCAGCGGGTGTTCCGAACGATTCCTGGCCTGGCGCACGCGGAGTTCCTGCGGTACGGCAGCGTGCACCGCAACTCCTACATCAACGCGCCTGCGGCGCTTACCCCGCACCTCTCCGCACGCGATGATCCGACGGTGCTGTTCGCGGGCCAGCTGACTGGCGTGGAGGGCTACACCGAGTCCGCTGCAACGGGGCTGCTAGCGGGCATTAACCTCGCGCGGTTGCTCGCCGATGAGCCGCCACGGCTGCCACCGCCCACGACCATGCTCGGTGCGCTGTACCGCTACCTGCAAGCAGCCGACCCGGCCCGCTTTCAGCCGATGAACGCCAACTTCGGGCTGCTTGAGCCGCTCGTGCCTCCCGTCAAGGACAAGGGGAGGAAGAAGGAGCTCCTCGCGGCGCGGGCGTTGGCGGACATCGAGACGTTCGCGGCGCATCTCGGGATGCCGGTCGCGGCGTGACGACCGTGGCGTTGCCCGAGGTCGCGGCGTTCGTCGATTTCCTGGCCAAGGAGCGGAACGACTCGCCTCACACCGTGAAGGCGTACGCGCGCGACCTCGCCGATTTCGCTGCCTTCTGCACGCGCTTTTACGGCGGGCCGTGGAGTTGGGCCGGCGTGGACCGGCTCGCCATCCGCGGCTTCCTCGGCGCATTGCAACAGCGGGGCCTTGCCCGGCGGTCGATGGCCCGCGCGCTTTCGGCGTTACGCACGTTCTACCGGTTTCTGAATCTCACGCGGGGCATCGAAGTGAACCCGGCCAAGGCGGTGCGGACGCCACGCCCTGAGCGCACGCTACCCACGCACCTCGACCGGGCGGAAATCGACCTCCTATTCGCCGAGGCGGAGCGGCGGGCGGAGGCGGGCGGCCGCAAGGAGGCGCGCGACCTCGCCATCCTAGAGCTGTTCTACTCCACGGGGATCCGGCTCGCCGAGCTCGCGGGACTGAACGAGGCCGACCTCGACCTTGTGTCCGACCAGGTGAAGGTCCGCGGCAAAGGGAAGAAGGAGCGGATCGTACCTCTGGGCAGGCACGCCGCGCAGGCGCTGCGCCGCTACTTCCGCCACCGCGACGCGCAGCTGGCGCAGGCGGCGGGATCTGCGGAGCGACGGGCGGTGTTCCTGAGCCTGCGAGGTCGTCGCCTCACGCCCCGTGGAGTACAGCTCGCTATCAAGAGCCTGCTCGGTGCCCTCGCGCGAGGCAACGACCTGCACGTGCACTCGTTACGGCACTCGTTCGCCACCCACCTGCTGGACGCGGGCGCCGATCTGCGGGCCGTGCAGGAATTGCTTGGCCACGCCTCGCTCGGCACGACACAGGTGTATACTCATACGTCGGTGGAGCGCCTCAAGCAGGTGTATCACAGGGCGCACCCCAGGGCTTAGATCCCGAGACGCTACCAAGACGCCAAGACGCCAAGACGCCAAGAAAGACACTGCGTGACTGCATTCGGACGCATCCACAGCACCACGATTCTCGCCGTGCGCCGGGACGGCCGCGTCGCCATGGGGGGCGACGGGCAGGTCACGGTTGGGGACACCGTGATGAAGGCGAACGCCACCAAGGTGCGGGCCTTGAAGGGTGGCAAGATCCTGGCGGGGTTCGCCGGCGCTGCCGCCGACGCATTCACCCTGTTCGAGAAGTTCGAGGAAAAGCTGGAGCGCTACCCTGGGAACCTGCCCCGGGCAGCGGTCGAGCTGGCCAAGGACTGGCGCTCTGACCGCGTGCTGCGGCGGCTCGAGGCGCTGCTCGTCGTGGCGGACAAGGAGCACGGCTTCGTGATCAGCGGGTCAGGAGAGCTGATCGAGCCGGACGACGGGATCCTGGCGATCGGCTCGGGCGGCAGCTACGCCCTCGCCGCCGCGCGCGGGCTGCTCGGGAACTCGGGTCTCCCGCCCCGGGACATCGTGCAGAAATCCCTGGAGATCGCAGCCGAGATATGCGTCTACACCAACACCCACATCACCATTCTCGAACTGTAGCGATGGCCGAACCGACCCGCACCTCCGACGCCGAGCAACCGCCGGTACCGCCTGCACCGCCAGCTCCGGCGGAAGAGCAGCCCCTCCCTTGGCTTGAGGAACTGCCTCCGCGCAAGATCGTGGCGGAGCTCGACCGCTACATCGTGGGGCAGGAGCCGGCTAAGAAGGCGGTGGCCATCGCGGTGCGCAACCGCTGGCGGCGCGCCCAGACGCCTGACGACATCCGGGACGAAATCCTCCCCAACAATATCATCATGATCGGCCCGACCGGGGTGGGGAAGACCGAGATCGCGCGTCGATTGGCGCGGCTGGCGGGCGCCCCGTTCCTCAAGGTCGAGGCATCGAAGTTCACCGAGGTGGGCTACGTTGGGCGGGACGTGGAATCCATGGTGCGCGAGCTCGTCGACGTGGCCATCAACATGGTTCGTACCGAGCGCGAGGACGACGTCTACCCGAAGGCGGAGGAGCGCGCGCAGGACCGCCTGCTCGATCTGCTCCTGCCTCCGGTCCCGACACCGCCTCCCTCCCCGGTCCCCCCACCCGCCTCTCGACCGGGCGACGGGACTCGCGAGACCGGAGAGACGCGTCCTCTCTTCGTTGTCTCTTCCAAAGGCGACGTCACGCCCAAAGTGGCCGAAGCGGACGCCGAAAGTCAGGAGCGGCGTCGTCGCACGCGCGAGAAGCTGCGCCAGCAATTGCGTGACGCCAAGCTGGAAGACCGCGACGTGGAGGTGGAAGTGCAGCAGCAGACCTTCCCGCTGCTCGAGTACATGCAGCCGCCGCAAGGGATGGAGGGGGCCGACGTCAACTTCACCGAGATGCTGCAGGAGATGATGCCGAAAAAGAAGAAGCGACGTTCGGTGAAGGTCGCGGAGGCGCGGCGCATCCTGATCGACGAGGAGCTGAAGAAGCTGGTGGACATGGACGACGTCGTGAACGAGGCGCTGGACCGTGTCGAGAACCACGGCGTCATCTTCATCGACGAGATCGACAAGATCGCCGGCGAGCGCAACACTGCCGGGCCGGACGTGTCGCGCGAAGGCGTCCAGCGCGACCTGCTGCCGATCGTCGAAGGCTCGACGGTGCAGACGCGCTACGGCTACGTGCGCACCGATCACGTGCTCTTCATCGCGGCCGGCGCTTTCCACGTCTCGAAGCCCTCAGACCTGATCCCGGAGCTGCAGGGCCGCTTCCCGATCCGCGTCGAGCTGACGACACTTACTGAAGCTGATTTCGTCCGCATCATGACAGAGCCCGAGAACGCGCTGACCAAGCAGTACGCGGCGCTGTGCGCGACTGAAGGCGCGACCCTCGAGTTCACTCCGGACGGCATCCGCGAGGTCGCGCGCATCGCAGCGAAGGTGAACGAGCGGATGGAGAACATCGGCGCACGCCGGCTGCACACGGTTATGAGCACGTTGCTCGAGGACGTGCTGTTCGAACTCCCCGACTACCCCACCAAGAAGATCGTTTTCGATGCCGCGGAGGTGCGCGAGCGGCTGTCGAAGATCGTCGACGACGAAGACCTCCGGAAATACATCCTGTAAGTTGCCAAGCCGACTAGGGGTGGGTAGAATGTGCAGGCGAGAACTGTCATTTTGACCTGCCCCCGGGAATCCATGGCGAAACGTGACTTCCTGAGCATCTCGGATCTCTCCCGGAACGAAGTGGTGGGGCTGTTCGACCTGGCCGCACGCATGAAGCGGCGGGCCTACCGGGAGACGCCGCTGTCCGGCAAGACCTTGGCGATGATCTTCGCCAAGTCCAGCACCCGGACCCGGGTGTCCTTCGAGGTCGGCGCCTACCAGCTCGGGGGCCAGGCGCTGTTCCTCTCCTCGCGCGACATCCAGATCGGTCGCGGAGAGCCGATCCCCGACACGGCGCGCGTGCTGTCGCGCTACGTGGACGGGATCATGATCCGCACCTTCGATCACCACGAGGTGGAAGAGCTAGCGCGCCACGCGACGATCCCGGTGATCAACGGCCTGACCGACTTGTCGCACCCCTGCCAGGTGTTGGCCGACGTCTTCACCGTGCGGGAGGCGCTGGGCGACTGGGAGGGCAAGCGGATCGCCTGGGTGGGCGACGGGAACAACATGGCCAACAGCTGGCTCGAGGCGGCCGAGGTGCTGGGGTTCGAGCTGCGGCTCGCGTGCCCGGAGGGGTTCGAGCCGAACCGGGAGAAATTCGAGCGCGCCTGCAAGAAGGCGCGCGTGCTGGTGACGGAAGTGCCGGAAGAGGCGGTCGAGGGGGCGCACGTCGTTAACACCGACGTGTGGGCATCGATGGGACAGGAGGCCGAAGCAGAAGCGCGCCGCAACGCCTTCAAGGGCTACACGGTGGACGCCGAGCTGATGAGGCTGGCGGACCCGAGCGCCATCTTCCTGCACTGCCTGCCCGCGCACCGTGGTGAAGAAGTGACGGATGACGTGATCGACGGACGCCAATCCCGGGTCTGGGACGAGGCCGAGAACCGGCTGCACGTGCAGAAGGCGCTGCTCGCCACGCTGATGGGGTAGACCTCCCCTGACTGCAGCCCTGTCGCCCTTGGTAGTGAGGAGCTGATGGTTGATCAGACACTGAAGCGGACGCCCCTGCACGCGATCCACGTCGCCTTGGGGGCCAAGATGGTGCCATTCGGCGGCTACGAGATGCCGGTCGCGTATCCGGCGGGCATTAGCGCCGAGCACCGGGCGGTGCGCGAGACCGTCGGGATCTTCGACGTCTCGCACATGGGCGAGTTCGAAGTGACAGGCCCTGATCGAAACGCGTTCGTCCAGAGCGTCACCTGCAACGACGTGGGCGCGTTGCGACCAGGGCAGGCGCAATACTCGGCACTGCTCACGGAGCAGGGCACGTTCGTGGACGACTGCTTGGTCTACCGGTTCGAGGACAAGCTGATGGTGGTCGTGAACGCCTCGAACATCGACAAGGACTGGGACTACATCGTAGCCCAGAAAGGCGGGGCCAACGTCCGCCTGCGCAATATCTCCGAAGAGGTGGCATTGCTGGCGGTGCAGGGGCCCAGGGCCGAGCAGCTCGTCGGCTCGCTGACGACTGTCGGGGTGGCGATGATCCCCTACTACCACTTCACTGAAGGGAAGGTGGCGGGGGTGCAGTGCTTCATCTCCCGCACCGGCTACACCGGTGAAGACGGCTTCGAGCTCTACTGCCGCGCCGGGGACGCCGAGACGCTGTGGCACGCTCTGGCGGGGCCGGGCCGCGCGGAGCCGTGCGGCCTGGGCGCGCGCGACACGCTCCGGCTCGAGGCGGGACTGCCGCTGTACGGCAGCGACATCGACGACACCGTCACTCCGCTTGAGGCGGGCCTCAACTTTATTGTGAAGCTCGACAAGGGGGCCGCCTTCGTGGGCCTGGCGGCCCTGAAGCGGCAGAAGCTGGAAGGGATCAGACGCCGGCTCGTCGGTTTCACAGTCACCGAGACTCCCCCTCGGCTGATCGCGCGGCACGGCTACGACGTGTTCTTGGACGGCCGCAAAGCGGACGTCGTGCGGAGCGGCACGGTGACGCCGACCGTGAACGCCTCCATCGGGACGACGTACCTGCCGGCGGCACAGGCGAAGCCGGGGACGAAGTTCGAGATCGACGTCCGGGGCAAGCGTGCTCCGGCCGAAGTCGTGAAGCTCCCGTTCGTGCCGCATCGGACGAAGCGCTGACATGTCGGAGGGCCGGACTGTCGGGCGGCCGGACGGCATGATCCGCGTCGGAATCCTGACGGTCTCTGACCTGGGTGCCCAGGGCAGGCGTGAGGATAGCTCGGGCGAGGCGATTCTCGCATGGGTGGCGGAGCAGGGCTACGAAGTCGTGGTGCGCGGCATCGTGCCCGATGAGACCACCTTGATCGCCGGCAAGCTCGCGCGCTGGGCCGACTCGGGGGAGGTGGATGTGATCCTTACGACGGGAGGGACGGGACTGAGCCCGAGGGACGTGACGCCCGAGGCAACAGCGGCCGTGCTCGAGCGGCCGGCGCCGGGAATCGCCGAAGCGTTGCGCGCCACCGCCGCGACGGCCTTCCCCCGGGCCTGGCTGTCTCGTGGCATCGCCGGGGTTCGGAGCCGCACGCTGATCGTCAACCTGCCCGGGTCGGCCGGCGGGGTGCGAGACGGGCTGAAAGTGCTGGAGGGCTTACTGGAGCACGCGGTGGCGTTGCTGGTCGGTGCTCCCACGGACCATCACTGATGACTGAGCGCTGCCATGGCTGATCGCGTCGTCATCACGACCGAGGATCTCGAGCAAGCGGTGCGCGTCAACGCCCACCTCGAGGGGGCGGGGTTCGCGACCGAGCTGGCGACCTCGCTGGACGAGGTGCGGACCGCAGTCCGCACCCGGGAGCCCGATTGCCTGATCGTCACCGGCGGGCTGCACGAGCCGACCGCGGCGCAGATCGTGGCCGTCGCCCGCGACCGCGCCATTTCCACGCTCGGATTGGTGGAGGCCACGGAGCCCGACGCCAAGGGGCTGGCGCGCGACCTCGGCCTGACGGCGTTCCTCTCCAAGCCGGCCGACCCCGCCGAAGTCGCCGCCACGGTGCGGCGGCTGATCGAGCGCCGCAAGCTGCAGCAGCGCACCAGTATTATCGGCGAGTCGCCGGCGATCCAGGAGGTGCTCGTCAAGATCGAGCACATGGCTCCCGTCAGCTCCACGGTCCTCGTCGAGGGCGAGTCTGGCACCGGCAAGGAGCTGGTGGCGCGCGCGATCCACGACCTCTCGCCGCGTCGCGGCAAGGCGTTCATCACGGTCAACTGCGCGGCGCTTCCCGAGACGCTGCTCGAGAGTGAGCTGTTTGGGCACGAGAAGGGGGCGTTCACGGGAGCGGCGGAGCGGCGCCTCGGCCGCTTCGAGCTGGCCGACGGCGGCACCATCTTCCTGGACGAGGTGGGGGAGATGGCGGCCGCCACGCAGGTGAAGCTGCTGCGCGTGCTCGAGGACCGGAGCTTCTTCCGCGTTGGTGGCACCCAGCCGATCCGCGTGGACGTGCGAGTCGTTGCCGCGACCAACCAGTCGCTCAAGGATGCGGTGTCGCTGGGCCGCTTCCGTGACGACCTGTTCTACCGGCTCAACGTGCTGTACATCTATCTGCCGCCGCTACGCGAACGCAAGAGCGACATCCCACTGCTGGTGCGGCGTTTCATCGCGGAGTTCGCGACCACCCACGACCGCGCGTTCCATGGGATTACCCCGGAGGCCCTGCAGCTCCTGGTGGACGCAGACTGGCCGGGAAACGTGCGCCAGCTGCGGAACCTGGTGGAGTCCATGGTGGTGCTCGCGCCTGAAGGAGAGATTCGCGCCAGTGATATCCCCCGCGACATCCGCGAGCACGGGGGCCGCGGATTGCCGATGCGGCTCGTCGGCGCGACCCGCGAAGTGGCCGGCCAAGAGCTGGAATTCATCTTCCGGAGCCTCGTCGAACTGAAGGTGCAAGTGGAGGAGCTGCGGCGTCGGCTGGAGGAACGGGCGCCGCGTGTCGAGGTGATCGAGGTCGGTGGTGGCCCGACCCCGGCACTCGGCGCCGTGGAGGCCGAGTCCTCCCCCTCCCCTCGTGCCGCTCCCGCTCCGGAGGGACATGTGGTGTACCGACCGGGCATGTCGATGGCGGAAGTCGAGCGTGCGGCGATCGAGGCGGCCCTCAAGGACACGGCCGGCAACCGGCGCAAGGCCGCTGAGATTCTCGGCATCGGGGAGCGCACGCTGTACCGTAAGCTGAAGGAGTACGCGCTCGTCTAACTTCATTATCCACAATATGTTGAAAACTGTTTGACTATTGACACCCCATAGTATGGGTCCCATGTTAGGCACACTTCTCCCGCGGCCACTACGCCCCGGTCGACAACTGCGTGGAATTTAAAATCGATACGGAGTTGTGCGTCGCCTCTCTGGCCTGCGTCCGGGTGTGCCCTGCAGACGCGGTGGCCGTTGAGGCGGACACGATCCGGATCGTGGATGAGTCGTGCACCCGCTGCGGGATCTGTCTCCCGGCCTGCCCGCATGACGCGATCCTGGCGCTCGGGGATCTGGCACGGGCGACTGAGCTAGCGCTCGGCGGCAAGGCGGCTTTGATCCTCAGCGTCGAGGCCGCGGCCTACTTCTACCCCGCCACCCCCGAGCAGGTGGTGAATGCATGCTACGCCGCCGGCTTCCGGATGGTGCACCGCGGCGTTATTGGGGACGAGCTCGTGGCCCAGGAGTACCTGAAGCTCTGGGGCGACGAGGAGTGGGGGACGATGATTCGCAGCACCTGCCCGGTCATCGTCGAAACGGTGCGCAAGGAGTATCCGGAGCTGATCCCCTACCTGGCTCCGGTGCAGACGCCGGTTGCAGCCGAAGCGCGCTACCTCAAGGCGATGTACGGTCGGAGTCTGCCAGTGGCCTACGCTGGCGTGTGTCTGACCGAGGGCGGACCCGATGTGGACGCCGCTATCACCTTCGAGGAGCTCGACACGCTGCTCGACAAGCGCCGGGTACGGGTGTCGGACCAGCCCAATTACTTCACCCGGATTCCGGAGGAGCGGCGGCGCCACTGGAGCACAGCGGGCGGGCTGCCACTCGAGCTCCTGACGGAGGAGCGGCAGTCGAGCCGACGGTTCCGGAAGGTGCGCGGCCTCGGGGCACTGAAGCCGATCGCGCGGGCGGTAGTCGAGCGGATCGACTTGGGGTTCGTGGATATTCTGCCATGCGAAGGGTGTCTCGACCACCCGCTCCTGGGACCTAAGGACGAGTTGTTCCGGCGCCGGGAGATCGTGCACGCGACGGAGCCGCCACGTGCCGCGGCGCCCGTCGTCGAGCCCGAGGTGGCCCGGCGGGTGACAGTTGGCGCCGTGTTCGAAGTTCGCCGCAACGGACACGCCCCTGCTCCGGAAGCAGTGGACGAGGTATTGGCGGCGATCGGCCTGGCACCAAACGGCCGGCCGTGGGACTGCGGGGCGTGCGGGTACGACAGGTGCCGCGCGTTCGCAGAAGCGGCGGTCCAGGGGCGGACGACGCTGCGCTCCTGCCCGCCTTATCTGAACCGCCAGACGGAGGAGGCTCAGCAGCAGGCCGCCGTGGATGCGCTAACTGGCCTGGCGACTTACCGGGTGCTGCGGGACCGGCTGGGGAACGAGGTGGCGCGCAGCAAGCGCAGCGGCGAGATGTTCGGCATGCTGTTCGTGGACCTGGACAACTTCAAGCAGGTCAACGACCGGTTCGGCCACGAGGCGGGCAACGAGGTACTCAAGTCCGCTGCGCAAGAGCTGGGGGTGGTGGTGCGGTCGACGGATTTCGCGGCGCGCTACGGGGGCGACGAGTTCGTCGTACTGCTAGTGCGCACCGGGGTCGAGGGAGCGGTGGGGGTGGCGGAGAAGGTGCGTGCACGGGTGGAAGCGATGGGTCGACGGCTGAATTACCCCGATGGGCTTGTGACCGCGAGCGTCGGTGTGGCAGCGTTTGACCCCGCCGTCCCCGAGCAGGAGGACGTGCTCGTGGTGGCCGACCGCGCGCTGTATCGTGCGAAGGCCGGGGGACGCAACCGCGTTGCGACGGGAGACAATTGAGTGAGTCCAACGAAGCCGATCCGGGACGCGGGCGGGCAGGAGTCGCCGCCGCCTCCGCCACCTAACTCCATGGGATTGGGACCGACGGGCGCCGGCGGGGCGCCCGACCCGTGGGGAGTGAAGCGGGCCGAGAACCTGCTCTCCAGCCTCACGGGCGTGCTGTCCGCGAGCGTGGTGGTGACGCCGCAGGGCGAAGTGAGCGAGATCCACGTCCTCACTCGCAACGACATCCCGGCCAAGCAGGTCGTGCGCAACATCGAATCGGCACTGATGGCGCAGCTGGGGATGAAGATCGACCACCGCAAGGTCAGCGTGGCGCAGACGGCGGACGTGCGTCCGATCGAGGAGCTGCAGCAGGACGCGATCATGGCGCGCGTGAACAAGCGCATCGTGACGTTCAAAGGGCTCGAGGTGCGGCCCGCCAGCCGGCCGCAGCGAGTGACGGTGCGGGTGAAGCTGGCGTTCGGAGATCGGGAAGCAGAGATGGAGGAGCAGGGGACGGACACCCTGCGCAACCGAGTGGAGGCGGCTGCCCGGGCGACCGCGAGCTGCCTCGACGAGCTGTTGCCGGACAACTCGGTGGCGCTCGAGGGCGCGCAGCTGGTCGACGCGTTCGATCGCAAGTTCGTGATGGTTGCGGTGCACGGGCTGGGGGGGCGAGAAGCGCAGCTGTTGACGGGGACGTGTGAGATCCGAGAGAGTGCTGAGCGCGCGTCTGTTTTGGCCGTACTCGATGCGACAAACCGCTGGGCGGATGCCAGGCGTTAGGCTATAAGATGTTGGTATAGAATATGTTAAGAAACACCTCCGATGTGCTGCGCCCACCCTACGGAGGTACTAGCGGACTTCCTATTCTAGTGGTATTTAGGGTTCTGTGGCTTCAACGAGAACCAAGAAGTATTGGGGAACGCAGCGCGTGGCCCGCGTATGTCAGGTCTCTCCAGCGACGGTGGCGAGCTGGATTGATGCGGGCCACCTCAAAGGGCACAAGACTCCGACGGGCCGGCGGCGAGTGGAGTCAGATGACCTAGTGGATTTTCTGCGCTCGCACGGGATGTCAGTGCCGTCGGA
>WNFC01001804.1_pt1 | contig 22766 bp, 23 predicted proteins | sample 5400541 | NCBI WGS metagenome assembly WNFC01 (sample SAMN13153342, study PRJNA577476) | soil metagenome | isolation source: 120 cm saprolite under Douglas fir tree site 2 hole 2 replicate 1 | place: USA:California | collected 2015-04-18
CACCTGGGCAATCAGCTCGTCGTCCGGACGGCGACCCACCAGGGGAGTCAGCAAGTGGCTGACTTCAATTGGACGAGAGCCGGCGGCCCCCAGGGCGCCGCGCGCCACCCGGACGATGCCGTCGGCCCAGTCCAGCGCCACCGCGGCCCCCAGTACCGGGAAATCGAACGATCCGCGCCGCCGTAACTTCCAGTAGGCGCTGGTCATGGCCGGCGCCGCCGGGAGATGGATTCCCACGATGACGTCGTCCGCACGCTTCGTCGTGTACACGATGCCATCGTCGCGATAGAGGTCGGCCGCTGCCACGCGGCGCTCCCCTGGAGCACCGCGAAGAGTTAGCTCGGCATCCAGCGCCAAGGCCACCGGTGCGCTGTCCGAGGACGAGACCGCCCAGCACCGGGGTGAGCTGCGCGCCACCAGGCAGATATCACCGTCGCGTTTCAGGCAGTAGCCGACCGCTTTGCGCCAGGCCGCACTCTGGTTGTAATAGTTGCAGCGCGGATCGACCAGCAGGTTGCCACCGATGGTTCCCATGTGGCGGATCTGGGGCGTGGACACGAACCCGGCGGCCTGGGCCAGCGCGCGGTAGCCCGTTTGGAGTGCTGGGTGGGTGGCGACCTGGTCCAGCGTGGCACCGGCGCCGATGACCATGCCCCGACCCGGCTCACCCTGGATGCGATCGAACCCGGCGATCCCCCGCAGACTTACCAGCACCGGCGCATCGAATTGCCGGCGCTTGAGGTTCGGCACCAGGTCCGTCCCACCGGCGATCAGCATGGCCCCCGGATGCTCGGCGACCGCTTCGGCGGCGGCCTCCACCGAGGTGGGACGCAGGTAACGAAGGGGCGGCAGCCGCAGCACTACTTCCCCTCCCATTCCGGCGGTCGCGGGGCCTGGATCGGGGACGGAAAGGCGAATCGCGGCACCCCTTTAGGCCCGACCCGCCGCGACGGCTGAGCCAGGGCCCGCAGCACTTTCTCGGGCGTGATTGGGATCTCGTCGATCCGGACCCCCAGCGCGTTGTACACCGCGTTGGCGATGGCGGGGATCACGGGCAGCAAGGGTCCCTGACCGGCTTCTTTGGCCCCGAACGGCCCCTCGGGGTCGAGGCTCTCGATAAGACTGGTGTGAACCACCGGCATCTCCAGGGTGGTCGGGCTCTTGTACTCCAGCATCGACGGAAACTTATGGACGCCGATCCGGAACGTTTGCTCTTCCATCAACGCCTCGCCCAGCGCCATGTACACGCTGCCCTCGACCTGTCCCTCCACCAGCACCGGGTTGATCGCCCGTCCGATGTCGTGCGCGATCCAGACCTCCGGTACCCGCACCTCGCCCGTCCGCGGGTCGCACTCCACCTCCACCACCGCGGCGGAGAACGAGTAGGCCGGGCTGGGCCCCACCCCGGAGCCCTTGTAGGGCCCCGCCAGCTTGGGCGGCGTGTAGCTGCCGCTGGCGCTGATCACCCCTTCGCCGGCTTCGGCCGCCTGGACCGCCTGGGCGAACGACATGGCCTCGCTCGGATGGTCTCGCCGGAGCACTTGGCCTCCCCGGAAGGCGAGCTCGTCGGGCTCGCACCGCAGCACCCGAGCGGCGGCTTCGGCCAGCCGCTGGCGCACCTTCTGGGCGGCGGCGATGGCGGCGTTGCCCACCATGAAGGTGACCCGCGAGGAATAGCTGCCCAGGTCGATGGGGGTCAGGTCGGTGTCCGCGGTGGTCAGCTGGATGTCCTCCAGCGTGACCCCCAGGACCTCGGCCACGATGGCCGCCAGGATGTGATCGGATCCCTGCCCGATGTCGATGGCGCCGCACAGCACCGACACCCCGCCGCCGCGGTCGACCTTGACCTGGACCTCGGAATGCGGCATGTCGTTCCGGTAGATGGCGGTGCCCGCCCCAGACAGGTAGGAGCTGACCGCGAACCCGAGGCCGCGGCCGCTGGGCATCGCGGTGCGCCGCTCCAGGAAGCGCGAGTCGGCCACCACCCGATCCATGCAAGCGTCCAGGCCGCAGCTCGTGATCCGCAGCCAGTTGACCGTCTGGCTGTTGGGTTGCACCAGGTTCCGGCGGCGGATGGCGACCGGGTCCAGGCCCAGCTCTTCCGCCACCTTGTCGAGGTGAACCTCCAGCGCAAAGCGGGGCTGGGGCGTCCCGTGCCCGCGCTTGGGCCCGCAGGGCGGCTTGTTGGTGAAGAGGCGAACGCCCTCAAAGCGATAGCGGGGGATAGCGTAGGTGGCGGTCTGGAGGGCGCCGGTGTAGTAAGTGCTGGCCACGCCGTAGCTGCCATACCCGCCGCCGTCAAGGAAGCTCTGGAACTGCATGGCGGTGATGCGCCCGTCCCGGCGAAAGCCGGTGCGCACCTTCATCAAGACCGGGTGGCGCCCGCGGTGGGCATAGAAGACCTCCTCGCGGGTGAGCGTGATCTTCACCGGCCGGCCGGTGACCATGGCCAGCTTGGCCGCCACGATCTCGTGGGCGAAGATATCGCTCTTGCCGCCGAAACCGCCGCCGTTGGGGGTGGCGATCACCCGGATCCGGCTCATCGGCAGCTCGAGCACCTTGCCCAGGGCTCGGTGGACGTAGTGCGGGGTCTGGGTCGACGACCACACGGTGAGCTTGCCGTCCTGGCCATACTGGGCCACCGCGGCGTGCTGCTCCATGGGGAGGTGGGTATTGCCTTCGAAGAAGACCACGTCCTCGCGGGTATGGTCGGCGGACCGAAGGCCCTCCTCCGTGTCCCCGAACTCGAGCGCCACGGCCTTGTGCACATTGCCCCGGGGATGGATCGGCTCGCCTGGCTGAGTGAGTGCCTCGTCGATGCTCATCACGCTGGGCAGCGCCTCGAAGGACACGTTGATGGCATCCAGCGCCGCGTCGGCGATCCATTCGTCGGTGGCGGCAACGGCCGCGACCGGATCACCGACGTAACGGACCTTTTCGGAGCACAGAGCCTCTTCGTCCTGGCTGACCGGCAGGATGCCGTATTTGATCGGCAGGTCCTCGCCGGTCAGGACCGCGTGCACCCCGGGCATGACGCGGGCCCGCGAGGCATCGACTTGACGGATGCGGGCGTGCGGCAGTGGGCTGCGCAGGATGCGGGCGAAGAGCATGCGCGGCAGCATCAGGTCGTCGGCGAAGCGCGCCTGCCCGCTGACCTTGCCCATGGCGTCGGGCTTTGGCAGCGACTTGCCGATGACGGCCAGCTCGTCGGCGTGCGCCTCAGCCATACCGTGATGCCGCCAGCTCGACCGCCTCAAAGATCTTGAGATAGCCGGTGCACCGGCAGAGCACGCCCGCCAGCGCCTGCTGGATGGCAGCCCGCGAGGGGTGGGGATCGGTGTCCAGCAGCGCCTTGGCGGTCAGGATCATCGAGGGCGTGCAATAGCCGCACTGCGCGGCGCCCAGCTCGGCAAAGGTGACCTGCAGCGGGTGTGGCCGGCTCCCTTCGGCCAGGCCTTCGATGGTCGTGATCTCGCGGCCCTCCAGGTCCAGCGGCAGCGCCAGGCAGGAGAGATAGGGCTTGCCGTCGACCAGGATGCCGCAGGTCGAGCACTCGCCCAGCTCGCACCCGTGCTTGGTGCCGGTCAGCCCCAGGTCTTCCCGCAAAATCTCGAGGACCGTCTTGTAGGGCGGCACCAACAGCTCGGTGTCTTCTCCGTTCACCCGCAGGCGGACGGCGACTTTCACGGGATCTACTGTAGTGGCAGGGTCGGGAGCTCGATCGCCACGCGGGGCCGGTCGGGCGGCGGCGGCTCGACCATGGGCAGCCGCACGCATTCGTTGGGGCTCACGTCGGGCTTGAGCCCGCAGTAGATCGGGAAGCGCAGCTGGCCCGTTTGGTCCCACTCGCTGAACTTCACCGAGACCACCACTCGCGGCTCGACCCAGCAGACCTCATCGCCCGCCCACCGTTCGCCCGGGCTGGCGGTCGCACTCGGCAACGGGTCCAACAGCCGGCGCAGCCGGAGGGCCGCCCGCACGTCGTAGCCTCCTGATACCCGACCGACCGGCCGGTAGCCGTTGCCGTCGTAGCTGCCGACAATCAACCCCTGCAGCGGATGATCGCCACGTCCGGAGGTAAAGGCCAGCACCGCGAAGTCTGCCTGGCGCACCGCCTGGATCAGCAGCCAGGCCTGATGCTGGCGGCCGGGCGTGTACGGGCTGTCGAGCCGCTTGGCCACGATCCCCTGCAGTCCCTTTTCCTGGGCGGCCTCGAAGAACGCAATCCCCTCCGCCTCCAGGGCTCCGGGGACGTATATCGACCCGGTCGAGCCCAGCGTGTCCTTGAGCGTCTCGCGCCGACGGTGCAGAGGGTCGGGTAGCAGCGACCGGCCGCGGCGGAACAGGATGTCGTAGACGACGTACGTGACTGGGTGGGTACGGGCTCCGGCCGCGATGTCGTACGGGTCCTGTGCCTGCTGCCGTTCCTGCAGGGCTGCCAGGTCGGGCCGCCCCTCCCGGTCGGCCACGATCAGCTCGCCGTCGACCATGGTCCCCGGCGGTAGCAGCGAGCCCAGCCTCTCCACCTCGGGATACGCGGCGGTGAGATCCTGGCCGCTCCGTCCGGTCAGCCGCAGCCGGTCACCACCCAGGGAGGCCATCGCCCGGACGCCATCCCAGGCCACCTCGAAGCAGTGGGCGGGTGAGTCGAACGGTTCGGCGGCCAGCATGGGCAGCATGGGGCGAATCCGGTCCGGCAGGGCGCTGGTGAAGGGGAGGTCGAGCTCGACCGCCTTTGCGCTGGGCCCCCGCGCCATGGCCGAGGTCAGGCGGTCTTGCGCCTGGCGGGCTTGGCCGTCGTGGTCTTGGCGGCGACCTTCACCCTGCGGGAGGCGGGCGCAGCGGCCCTGGCCGGCTCGGCCCCCACCTTCTTCTTGCCCTGCTTGGCGGCTTCGACCGAGGCCTTGAGCGCCGCCATCAGGTCCATCACCTTGGGCTCGGCGGCGGCGGTGGGCGCCACGATTTCCTGCCCGGCCAGCTTCTGCTCCACGATCTGCATGAAGGCGGCCCGGTAGTCATCCGTGTAGCGCTGGGGCTGGAAGGTGTCGCTGAGGTTTTCGATCAGCGAGTTGGCCATCTGGACTTCCTTGTCGCTGATCTTTACGCTTTTCTCAGGCAGGTTGAGCTCATCCGCCGAGCGGATCTCCTCCGGCCAGTTCAGCGTGTTGCACATGATGGCCTTGCCCTCAACCTGGATCAGGCAGAGGTGCTCCCGGTCACGCAGGGCGACTTTGGCCACCGCCACCTTGCCGGTGTCCTGCAACGCCTGCTTGAGCAAGAAGTAGGGCTTGACCCCGACCTCTTCCGGCTCCAGGTAGTAGGCCGACTTGAGGTAGAGGGGCAGGGGGACCTCGGTGGCGTCCACAAACTCCATGATGTCGATCGTCTTGGTGGTCTTGAGCGGCAGCTTGTCGAGGTCCGAGTCGTCCAGCACCACGTACGTGCCCTTGGAGACTTCGTACCCGCGGATGACCTCGTTGAAGGGTACGACGTGATCGTCGGTGGGGCAGTGCCGCTGCTGCTTGATGGGGAGCTGGCAATGGGGACACAGCATCCGCAACGACACGGTGGACTGGGCCTCGGTGGCGAGATACATCCGGACCGGGATGGCCACCATCCCAAAGCTGATCGCGCCGCGCCACATGGACCGGGCCATACTGCGGCCGATTATACCCCCGGTCTGACTACGGGGCGAGCGGATGTTTGGACTAATGTCCGCAGCCGCTGGGCACGCGCCGGGGCGGCCGCCTGGTGCTTGAAGTAGACATAGGCATCGCGGCCCTGGGCCAGGGCCGCGGTGATCCGCTCCGCCCACCCGGCCAATGCCTTCGCACCATACCGGTCGCGGCGTAGTCGCAGGTAGAGGTAGGCGCCCCGAGGTGAAGGCCGCTCCGGACCATCATCGACGGCGCACGCCGCCGCCCCGGCGTCTTCCAGCAAGCGGGTGACGTCATCGGCCTCCCACGACGGATGGCTGAACTCGAACGCTACCCGCCACCCGGCGGGCACCAGGCGAAGAAATTGGCCCAGTCGCTCCGTGGACGCCGCGGCCGGCGGCGGCAGCTTGAAGAGCAGGGGTCCCAGGGCCGGACCCAGCGTCCCATACAGGTCCCTGAGCTCCGGCAGGCCGGCTTCGAATCGCTCCACGTTGAGGGGGTTGGCCAGCCAGCGATGCGCCTTGATCGCGAACCGAAACCCTTCAGGCGCGGCCGCCGCCCATGCTTGGAGTGACGACGGCCTGGGCCAGTGATAGAAGGTGGTGTTGAGCTCGACGCTGTTCAAGCGGGACGCATAGAAGGGCAACATGTCCGCCGCCCGGATTCGCTTCGGATAGAAGCGGCCGATCCAGGATTCGTACGAGAAACCGGAAGTGCCGCAGAAGAGCTCGGCTATACGGTTGGGGTGCCCTTGACCAGCTGCATGAACTCGGCCCGCGTCTTGGGGTCGGTCTGGAAGCTACCCAGCATGCAGCTGGTGATCGCCCGGCTGTTCTGCTTTTCCACCCCTCGCATCATCATGCAGAGATGATTGGCTTCGATCACCACGCCCACCCCCAGCGGCTTGAGGTGTTCCAGCATGCACTCGGCGATCTGGCGCGTCAGCCGCTCCTGGACCTGGAGGCGGCGGGCATAGAAGTCGACCAGCCGCGGCATCTTGCTGAGGCCGATGATGGTCCCGTCGGGAATGTAGCCGACGTGGGCTCGGCCGTAGAACGGCAACAGATGATGTTCACACAGCGAGTAGAGCTCAATGTCCTTGACCACCACCATGTCCTTGACCCTCTCGTGGTAGAGGGCGTCGCCAAAGACTTCCTTGATGTCTTGCCGGTACCCCCTCGTCAGGAACACCATGCTTTCCGCGACCCGAGCCGGCGTGTCGCGAAGGCCTTCTCGAGTCGGGTCCTCTCCGATCAGCTCAAGCTGGCGCCGGATCAGGTCTTCCATCCGGTCGGGTTCGGGCCGAGGAACGCGTTGGGCCATCAGCGCTCCTCGTATTCTGCGCTATTGCGATCGGTCTCCTCGAGCCGGATGCGGCGCAGCCGGCCCTTGGGGATGTGGGGGGCCAGCTCCTGGAAGAACGCCCGAGCCAGATTCTCGGTCGTCGGCTGGACGCCCTGCAGGAAGTCGACTTCCAGGTTCAGGTTGCGGTGATCGACCTTGTCCAGGATGACGGCCTGGACGACGTCGTGTAGCCGCTTCAAGTCCATCACCATCCCAGTGCGGGCGTCGACCGGCCCCGCCACCGTCACCTCGAGCCGGTAGTTGTGGCCATGCCCCTTCGGATTGCTGCACGGCCCGAAGACCGAATAGTTCTCGGCGTCCGACAGCTCGGGGAGAAAGAGCCGGTGACCGGCGCTGAAATGCTCTCGACGCGTGATCCGAACTTCAGCGGCGCCGTCCATTGCCATTAGGCTACAAGCTACGAATGCCAGTGGCCGTGATTGATCCGCAATGGCGACCGGGGCTGACGGTTCCGGCTGGGCTGGGACGCCGCTATGGACCCGAGCACTTTCAGGCCATCGAGCCGGCCGCCCGGGCGCGGCTCCAGCCCGGGCCCGAGCCGGCCGATCCGAGTGGCCCGCTGGCCTGGGACCTCCTGTACTGGAACGAGCCAGAGCTCTACGACCGCCTGACCGAAGGCGAGCCGCTGCACCCGGATCTGCTCGCCTGGCTGCCGCTGGATGGCGCGAGCGTGGTCGACGTCGGGGCCGGGACCGGACGGTTAACCTTGTTGTGCGCCGCGCGAGCTGCCCGAGTCTATGCCATCGAGCCGGCCACGCCCATGCGAGCACTTCTCCAACAGAAGATCAACGGTCGTCGGCTCGAGAACGTCGAGGTGGCCGCCGGCTTCAGCGACGTACTGCCCCTGCCGAATGCCTCGGTCGACCTGGCGGTGTCCGCGTCGGCGTTCGGGGCTGACCCCCGACGGGGTGGCGAGGCCGGCCTTGCGGAGCTGCTACGTGTCGTTCGACCAGGGGGCCACATCGCCATCCTCTGGCCCGACGATCCTCAGTGGTTCATCGCCCGCGGCTTTCGCTACCAGGTGGGCGAGGGCGCGCTCGAAGTCCGCTTTCGGGATCTGGATACGGCTTTTGCGTGCGCAGAAATCTTTTACTCTGACGTCGTCGTCTCGCACCTTCAGCAGAGCCACCGACCGATCGTGCCGTTCGAGCTGCTCGGGATCAACCCGCCACGCGATGCCTGCTGGCTCGACGTCACCAAGCCGTGAGGGTGGCGCTGGTCGCCCCGCTCGTCTCCGCTATCGCCGATCCATTCCTGGGCGGCAGCCAGGCGTTGCTGGCCGACCTGGCGACCGGCCTGGCCGAGGCCGGCCACGCGGTCACCCTCTTTGCCGCTGACGGCTCGCAGGTCGCCGGCGTGGAGGTGCCCCGGCTGGGCATCGACCCGGCGTCTTTCGCGGCGGCTCGCCACGGCCTCCGCGGACCTGACACGGCAACGGCGGCATCCCAGCAGCGGCTCGCCTTCATGCGCGTGGCGTACGAGGTTCGCCGGCGCCGGTCTGAATTCGACGTCGTCCACAATCACGCATTCGATCCCGATCCGTTCGAGCTGCTGACGGAGGCCCATGCGCACGTCGTCCATACCCTCCATTTGCCGCCGGCCAGCGGGCCGGTGGCCGATGCCGCCAGGCAGGCGGCCGAAAGCGGCGCCAGCCTCGTGACGGTCTCGAACTGGGCCGCCGCCACCTGGCAGCCGCTGGTGGGCGCCATCGAGGTCATTCGGAACGGCGTCCCAGGGTCGAAGATTCCAGTCAGTCTGGAAAAATCGGGCTGGCTGTTTGTGGGGAGGCTGGCTCCGGAGAAGGGCGCGCTGGAGGCGGTGGCCGTCGCCGAGATGGCGGGTCGGCCGATTCGGCTGATTGCCCCCGTCTACGATGCCGGGTATGCCGAGCAGGTGAGGCCCCACCTGGCTAAGCACGAGGTCCTGGGCGCCATCCCCCGGGCCGCCGTCTTTTCCGAGATGGCGCGGGCGCAGGTGCTCTTGATGCCGGTCAAGTGGGACGAGCCGTTCGGATTGACCGCCGTGGAGGCGATGGCGGCCGGCACCCCGGTGGTGGCGTACGCCCGGGGTGCTCTGCCCGAGATTGTGGCCAGCGGCATCAGCGGGTTCCTGGTGGCGCCTGGGGATCTGCGTGGCCTGGCCGCCGCGGCCGAGCGCGCCCCCGGCCTCGATCCGGCCAGGTGCCGCGCCTGGGCGCTCGAGCACTTCGACCTGGACCGGATGATCGAGGATCACGTACGCCTGTATGCCACGCTGACTGGCGAATGATCGGACAGGTGTCGGTGGTGACTGGAGCCGGACGCGGCATTGGCCGGGCGACCGCCCTGGCCCTCGCCCGGCAGGGCAGCCAGGTCGTGCTGGCCGCCCGCACCGCCGCAGAGTTAAAGGAGACGACCGCCGTCATCCACCAGCAGGGCGGCATGGCCGAGCCAGTGGTCACCGATGTGGGACGCGAGGCCGACGTGGACGAGTTGTTCGCGCGTTGCCGGGCCCGATTTGGACCAGTCACGCTGCTCGTCAACAATGCCGGCACGCTGACCCGATCGCTCTTCCCGGAGATCACCGCCGACGAATTCGATGACACCCTGGAGTCGAACGTGCGCGGCGCGTTTCTCTGTGCGCGGGCAGCCTTCCGTCAGATGGCCACCTCAGGAGGCGGGTGCATCGTCAACATCGCCTCGCTCTCGGGAACCCCGGGCGTGGAGAAGTTTCCGGGGCTGGCGGCCTACGTGGTGGCCAAGTTCGGGATTGTGGGGCTGACCGAGGCCCTGGCCGTGGAAGGCAAGCCCGTCAACATCCGGGTGGTGGCCCTCTCCCCGGGCGCCGTGGATACAACGCTCCTGGCCAGGGCCGTGCCCGGGCTGAAGGCGCGGATGACACCAGAACAGACCGCCCGATTGGTCCTCTTCCTGGCGAGCGACTCGGCAGCGGCCCTCAACGGCCTGAATATTCCGATCTTCAGCAACGCCTGAGTTATAGTCCGCGTATCAGGATCCCGGATCGGCCGGACCCAGGTTTTGCCCACGAGCCGCCGCGCCGACGGGATCGACCGCGCGGGCTGCGCGGCCTGCTCCGGGTCCTGGGCCCGGGCCTCATCACGGGCGCCAGCGACGACGACCCCAGCGGCATCGGGACCTACTCCCAAGTCGGCAGCCAGTTCGGCTTCGGGCTCCTCTGGACCGCGCTCTTCACTTTCCCCCTGATGACCGCCGTCCAGGAGCTGTGCGCCCGGATCGCCCTCGAGACAGGACAGGGTCTTGGCGCCAGCCTGCGGCGCAAGTTCCCGAGGTGGCTCGTCGGCCTCGCCGTCCTCGGCCTGCTGGTCGCGAACACGATCAACGTCGGCGCCGACCTGGGCGCCGTCGCCGCCGGCGGAGCGCTGCTATCTCGCGGTGCCCTCAAGACCATCTGGCTGGTGGTCCCGGTCGCCGCCCTCATCCTGGGCATGCAGATCTTCGCCAGCTACGACACGATCTTCAAGATCTTCAAGTGGCTGACCCTGGCCCTGTTCGCCTACGTGGTTTCGGCGATCTACGCGCATCCGGACCTCCGGGAAGTGCTCTGGGCCACGTTCGTTCCCCACGTGGAATTCTCCAGGGAGTTCATCACCGCCATGGTGGCCGTCTTCGGCACGACGATCTCCCCGTACCTGTTCTTCTGGCAGGCAAGCTCAGAAGTCGACGAGCTCGCCCAGGCTGGCCGCGTGACCGAGAACCGGCGGCGCGGCTGCCGCACGTCCGACCTTCGGGCCGCCCGCACCGACGTCGTCATCGGCATGTTCTTCTCCAACCTGGTCATGTACTTCATCATCCTGACCACGGCCGCGGTGCTCCACGCGCACGGCAAGACGGATATCCAGACGGCTGACCAGGCCGCCGCAGCACTGGCCCCACTGGCCGGCCCCTTCGCCTTCATCGTGTTTGCGCTCGGCATGATCGGGGCGGGACTGCTGGCCATCCCCATCCTGTCGGGCTCCGCGACCTACGCGGTCAAAGAGTTTCTCGGACTGCGCGGCAGCCTGAGGAGCTCGCCCCGGCAGGGACTGATCTTCTACGGGATCCTGTCGGCCGCCACCGTCGCCGGGGTGGCCATCAACTTCCTGCACATCGACAGCATCCGGGCGCTGTTCTGGACGGCGGTGATCAACGGGGTGGTCGCCCCGCCCCTCCTGGTCCTGATTGTGCTTCTGGGATCAGACCGGGGCATCATGCGCACGCGGGTAAGCGGGTGGCTGAGCCGGTCCCTGACCTGGGCCGCAACCGGCACGATGGCGCTCGCCGCCCTGACCATGATCGGCTTTCTCCTGCTCCCCCAGAAATAGCTTGTCGATCTTGCGGCTGCAACTTGACCTCCCGAACGAGACCGTTAGGATGGCTCTAGCGCCACCTGACACGACGCGCTCCACAGGGGCGCAGCACCGGCCAAACGCCCGCCTGGCGAAGCCAGCGGCCTTGACAGAGGAGGGAACCGATGTCCGTTTCTACAGCTTCCGCCACCACAGAGCAGGTCGAGCGCGCCAACGCGACAGGCCTGACGCCGGTCGTGTTCATCCACGGCCTCTGGCTACTCCCCAGCAGTTGGGACCGCTGGGCCGCGGTCTTCCAAGAGGCCGGCTACACGCCACTGACGCCGGGGTGGCCGGATGATCCCGAGACCGTCGGGGAGGCGAAGGCGCACCCCGAGGTCTTCGCCAACAAGACGATTGGCCAGGTCGCTGACCACTACGCCGACGTGATTGGCCAGCTGAAGAAGAAGCCGGCTGTCATCGGGCACTCTTTCGGGGGACTATTGACCCAAATCATCGCCGGGCGCGGCCTCGCGGCCGTATCGGTGGCGATCGACCCGGCGCCCTTCCGCGGCGTGCTGCCGCTTCCGTTCTCGGCGCTGAAGGCGGCCTCCCCCGTCCTTGGCAACCCGGCCAACCGCAACCGGGCTGTCCCGCTCACCTATGACCAGTTCCGCTTCGCGTTCGCCAACATGGTCAGCGCCGACGAGGCCAAGGAATTGTACGAGACCTTTGCGGTGCCGGCATCCGGCGCGCCTGTCTTCCAGGCGGCGGCCGAAAACCTCAACCCGTGGACCGAGGCAAAGGTCGATAGCAAGCGCCCCGACCGCGGACCGCTGCTGATCATCTCCGGCGAGAACGACAACACCGTCCCCTGGGCGATCGCGAACGCCTCCTACCAGAAGCAGAAGCGCAACCCGGGTGTGACCGAGATCATCAAGATTTCCAACCGCGGGCACGCGCTGGTCATCGACAGCGGCTGGCGCGAGGTCGCCGACAAGGCCCTCGCCTTCGTCCAGCGCTTTGCCTAGCGGTCACGACGCGCACGTCCTTCGCCGAGTGCAGTGGTGCATTACTGAAATTAGGTTGCCGATCACAAAATGTGATCAGCCCGCTTATCGCCTCATGGCGCCAGCAGGGAGATCGCCCCAAGGATGCCTCGACCGGATGACCTTCCGAAAGGCCTGCCGGTCCCCGTCGATGACGGAGCTGCCCGGCACCTTCCCGGGGGCGTCCTACCCGGGCTTGCGTTCCCGGCTCCTGATGGCACCGAGGGGCGCCTCGACGGCGTAAGTGCCGGGCGCTGGGTGCTCTTCATCTACCCGTCAACCGGCAAACCTGGGGCGCAGAGCAGATCCTTGCCCTGTCCACGGATCCAACCGAGTATCAGCAGGAGCTTGTTCGTCGCCTGCATCTGCCCTACCGCATGCCATCGGATCCCAGGCTCGCTCTTGGACAAGCCCTTGACCTGCCGACCTTCGCGCCGAATGACATGCCGCTGTACAAGCGCCTCAGGATTATCGTGCGCGGCGACAGGATTGAGCATGTCTTCTACCCGATCTTCCCTCCCGACACGCACGCCTTAGAGCTGCTGGAGTGGCTGGATACAAATCCATCTCAGCGTGCTTGATCCAACGTTGGGTTGATGCGGGCGCGGATCTTGCGCAGAGCCATGAGCTGATCGCCGTCGTAACGCCAATTTGACAGCCGTGGCACGCATGTGCAACTGTTGAGTTGCACATGAAGAACGCGGTGTTCGTCGCGCTGGCCGATCCAATGCGCCGACAGTTGCTGGAGCGCCTGGCGATGGGCCCGACGACCGCGACCGGGATTGCCGACAGATTTCCAGTGACGCGCCAGGCCGTGGTGAAGCACCTGGGCGCGCTCGAGGTCGCCGGGATGGTCGCCAAGGAGCGCCACGGCCGCGAGGTCCACTACCGCCTGCAGAGCGCGCCCCTGGGCGAGGCGAGCGCCTGGCTGACGAGTCTTTCGGCCCGGTGGGAGCAGCGTCTGCTCCGGCTGAAGCGCTACGTCGAGGAGGAGTCATGAGCGCACCAGGACCCGAGATCCGACACAGCGTCTTCATCCGCGCGCCGCGCGAGAAGGTGTGGACCGCCTTCACGACCCCGAAGGGGCTGGACGGGTGGTGGGGGACGCGGGGCAGTGAGATCGACCTCCGACCCGGTGGCAAGCTCAGGCTCCGTTGGCGCGATTGGGGAGCCGAGAAAGACATCAACGCCGATCGGGACTGTGTCATCCTCGAGGTCTTCCCACCCAAGCGCTTCGTCTATCAGTGGGGCGAGACAGCGGACGCCATGACCACGGTCGAGTTCGACCTCGAGGAGCGCGCCGGTGGCACGCTGCTGCGTCTGTGGGAACACGGTTTCGCGCCCACGGCAAAGGGTCGGCAGGCCTTCGAAGGAAATTCGCTGGGCTGGGGCGAAGTATCGGTCCTCCTCAAGTTCTACGTCGAGCACGGCATCAGCTACTAGAGCGCCGCGGGCGCCACTACGAAGAAAAGGAGTCAGGCACATGGCAACCGAGGTAAGGAAATCACTGCACGACGTGCACTTTCCCGGCGAGTCGGACCAGTACCGCCAGGCGCGCGACCAGCTCCTGAAAACGGAGATCGACCTCCGGCGCCAGGTCGAGACCGTGGCGGCCCAGCGGCGGAAGCTGCCGCTCGGCGGCCCAGTGCCACGCGATTACACATTCGAGGAGTGGGACGCCGGCACCAACGCCGGACGGCCGGTCCGGCTCTCGGAGCTGTTCGAGGAGGGCAAGGACACCCTGTTCCTCTACAGCCACATGTTCATCCCAGGCACGGCGGGGGTGCCGCTCGAGCAAGGCTGCCCATTGTGCACCTCAATCATCGACGGAATCGATGGGGCGGTGCCCCACATCACCCAGCGGATCAATTTCGCGGTGGTCGCCAAGGCACCCATCGAGCGTTTCCGGGCGCACGCGCAATCGCGGGGCTGGCGCCACGCACGCCTCCTCTCCTCCGCCAATAACACCTACAACCGTGACTACCAGGCCGAGGCGCCCGACGGCTCCCAGCTTCCGATGGCGACGGTGTTCGCCCGCCGCGACGGGAAGATCCACCACTTCTGGAGCAGCGAACTGTTCCTGGTATCCCCCGAGCCCGGCCAGGACCCGCGGCACGTCGACTTCATGTGGCCGTTGTGGTCGGTCCTCGACCGCACACCCGAGGGACGAGGCACAGACTGGCGGCCAGAACTGGACTACGGCGAAAGGAGTTAGGCAGGATGTCGTCCGCTCTGCCACGCCCGGTGGCGACGGCAATCATCGCGGCGCTTCTCGGCTGCGCCGAAGCTGGCCTCGCTTACGCGCAGGCCAAATTCAACTAGGCCAGCAACTCCTTGAGCTGGTCGGGCGTGATGTTCCCGCCGCTCAGAACGAGCGCCACCCGCTTGCCCCGCACCTTCGCCCGAAGGCGCAGCGCCGCGGCGAGTGGGGCCGCACCGGCGGGTTCGGTCAGGTTGCGGGTAGTCTCGATCATCAGCTTGACCGCGCGGCGGATCTCGGCGTCCGGGACGAGCACGAAGTCGTCGAGCATCTGCCACAGGATCCGCTGCGGCAGATCGAACGCCGTGCGGGTGGCCAGTCCCTCGGCGAAGGTGCCCATCCGGTCCTCGAGCAACGTCCGTGCCTTCCAGGAGCGGTAGGCGGCCGGCGCCTCTGCGGACTGCACGCCGATCACCTGGATGGCCGGCCTGATCGCCTTGGCCGCGATGCAGGTCCCCGCCGCGCCGCTGCCGCCACCGACCGGAACGATAATGACGTCCGTCTCCGGCTGGTCCTCGAGGATCTCCAGCGCTTCGGTGCCCACCCCGGCGATGAGGTGCGGCTCGTTCCCCGAGTGAATGTATCGGTAGTTGCGCTCACGGGACAGGCGCTCGCAGTGCTCCCGGGCCTCGTCGTAGTCAACGCCATACGTAATGATCTCGGCGCCGAGTCCTCTGATGGAGGCGACCTTGACCGGGTTCGCGCCCGCCGGGACGCAGATGACGGCCGGCACGCCGAACAGCCGGGCGGCGTACGCGATCGACTGCCCGTGGTTGCCGGTTGAAGCGCCGGCTACCCCGCGGCGCCGTTCGTCTTCGCTGAGCTGGGAGATGAGATTGATCCCGCCCCGCACCTTGAAGGCACAGATCGGCTGGTGGTTCTCATGCTTGACCCAGGTCTCGGTGCCGACCAGTTGGTCGAGCGCCGGGTACCGGTGCAAGGCGGTGGGCCGAAGATAAGGGCCGATGCGCAGCTGGGCCGCCAACACGTCTGCCAGCGTCGGGACTTCTGTAGTGATCAGGACGTGTCACCCACACAAGGAAGGATATCGACCGGGGTTGAGCCTCCCATGGGCGACCCGGCAGCCGGCACAGTTTCGAGCGCCGAAGCCCTTTACCATCTCGCCACCAAAGGCGAGCGGCAGAGAGATTATGGGTCCTTACGGATCTCGGTACATGGCCTCATCTGGTCAGTTTCTAGTTCAGGACGCTCGGCTCGGTTCCGGGCTAGCCGAAGCCGCAGCGCTCCCCGCCAGATCACCTGCATCGGCCGGTGCCCGCAACAGGTCAAGGCGATAGCCGATGCCCCTGATAGTCGTCACACGCAGGCCTGACCCTTCCAGCTTCTGCCGAAGCCAAGCGACGTGGACGTCAACAGTCTTCGGCTCACCGACGAACGTGGGACCCCAGCCGGCCGCCAGGATCTGATCTCGGCTCAGCGCCTGACCCAGATGAGCCGCGAGGACTCGCAGAAGCTCGAACTCGCGGGGAGCGAGGCCGAGCTCCTGGCCCCATAAATGGGCCCGACGCGCCTGCGTGTCCAGCCGCAGCCCACCTGCTTCTATGACGCCGAGGTCTGGGGCCCGCCGGGGCTCTTGCCGAAGCAAGCTCCGGAGCTGTGCGGTCACAAGCCGCATCGGGGCTTCGGCCGGGAGCCAGGCATCAGCCCCCAGGTCAAGGCAGGACGCCCCCTCGGCCGGACTTCCGCCAACCACCAGCAGCGGGCTCGCGGTCACCCGGCGAATGAGCGCTGCCACGTCCATCGGATCCGGCCCAAAAACCACGACGGCGTCCGCTGCGTGCTCGCGAAGGACCCCGGTCCAGAGCCGGTGCCAAGCCACCCGCACTCCGGGCAGGCCCAGCTCCCGCCGGACCTCCAGTTGAATGTGAGGGAACGGCGCCAGCAGGACGATCCGCTTCACCCGCTCAGTATTTGGAGACGTTGAGTTCCTCCACGTGCCCGGTTACGAGGTAAACAACGCGCTCACAGATATTGGTAGCGCGGTCAGCGATTCGCTCCAGATTGTGTGTCACCCACAGGAGGTAGGTGGCATGGGACACGATGTCCCGATCGCCAGCCATGGCCGAGAGCAGTTCACCGTATGCCCGGTCATAGAGTGCATCGATCTCGTCATCTTCGCGGCAGAGTCGGCGCGCCGCCTCCACGTCGCGCCGATGGAGGGCGGCCAGCGTCCGAGTGACCATAGCCAGCACCTGCTGGCTCATGGTGACCATCACCGATGGGATGGAAAGCGCGGGGTGAGGACCGAGCATCAAAGCGACCTTGGCGATCCCCTCGGCGTGGTCACCGATCCGCTCCAGATCGCTTAGGACGTACAGCGTGGCGACCAGCGCCCGCACTTCCAGAGGATCACTGGTATCCGCAAGCTTCGCGCTCGCTTGCTCCTCCAGCGCGTACCGAAGGCGATTGATGTCAAGGTCGGCACGGACGACGCGGTCCGCCAATCCGAGATCACGTTCGTATAGGGCGGTCCAAGCATCGGCCAGCGCCGCGGCCACTCGCTCACCCAGCGCCTGTACTCCGAGCTCCAACACATTCATCGTAGTGCCTGCGATCCCTTAACGACACCTTAATCTAGCGGACTCTATGCTCGACACGGAGGTGGAAGTATGAGGTTGAGCGTCGTCCCGCAGGAGCGCCGCTTCTATTCGCTCTTCAAGAAACAGGGGGAACTGGTCAGCGAGGCCCTGAGCCAGCTACGAAACAGCCTTCTCGAGGGCGAAAGCCGGCATCCCCGGCTTCGAGAGCTTGAGCACGAGTGCGATGACGTAACCCATGAGGTCTACAGCCTGATCAACAAGACGTTCGTCACCCCGATCGACCCGGGGGACATCTACACGCTGGCGTCCTCGCTGGACGAAATCGTCGACCTGGCCGAGGAGGTGTCGGACAAGATTGGCCTCTATGGAGTCAAGCAGATTTCGGCCCCCGCTCGAGCCATGGGCGAGGCGCTGGCCAAGGCCGGCGTTGAATTGGCTGCGGCGGTTGCCCAGCTCGAGGGCTTCAAGAACCTGGAGCCGCGACGACTCGAAGTCCACCGCCTGGAGAACGAGGGCGATCGCATAACCCGGGATGCTCTGGCCCATCTCTTCGCCAATGGCGTCAGTCCCAACGACCTCGTCAAGTGGAAGGACATTTACGACCTGCTCGAGGAGACCATGGATCAATGCGAGCATGTCGCGAATCTTCTTGAAGCGATCTCAATCAAGAATGCTTAGCGTCCTGCTGATCGCGACTGTGGTGGTCGCAGTTGCATTCGACTTTACCAACGGATTCCATGACACGGCCAATGCCATCGCCACCTCAGTCTCCACCCGCGCACTCTCACCCCGACAGGCTGTGTTTCTTGCTGCAGTCCTGAACCTAGCTGGAGCGGTGGTGACGGTGGTGTTTTTTCAAGCCAAAGTCTCGAACACCATTGGAAAGATCGTGGCCGTCAAGGCAGATCTGGTGGTGATTCTGGCCGCACTCTTGGGTGCCATCGCCTGGAACCTGTTGACCTGGTACCTCGGGCTCCCGAGCAGCTCCACCCACGCGCTGGTCGGTGGCTTGATTGGAGCGGCCATCGCCGCACACCGCGGGTTTAGCGGCATCCGCTGGAGCGAGTTCTGGAAAGTCGTCTCATCCCTGCTGATCTCCCCGCCGGTTGGATTCCTGGCCGCTGCGATCTTCATGACGGGGCTGCTGGCCGTCATGTACTTCGGGAAGTTCCGACTTGTTCCGGCAAACCGCTTCTTCCGCACGCTCCAGGTCGTCACTGCGGCCTTCGTCTCCTACTCGCACGGGGCCAACGACGCACAGAAGACGATGGCCGCCATTACCCTGGCCCTGGTGGCGACAGGAAACCTAGCCAAATTCAAGGTCCCTTTGTGGGTGGTGCTCCTCTCGGCCACCGCGATCGCGTTTGGGACTTATGCCGGAGGCTGGCGGATCATTCGTACCCTCGGGTGGCGAATCTACAAGCTCGACCCCGCGACGGGGATGGCCGCGCAATTGACGGCGGCAACGGTAATCCAGGTGGCTACCCTGTACGGGCTGCCGGTCAGCACCACCCACGTCGTCACCGGCGCGGTCATGGGCGCTGGAGCGTCGCGCCGGCTCTCGGCCCTGCGCTGGGGCCTGGGCCTGAACATCGTGACCGCGTGGATCCTGACCATTCCGGCCGCGGCGGCGACGGCATGGGTTTTCTACGCCATCCTTCACACGGCAGGTCTCTGAGGGCGTTACGGCGCTGCGATGTAGCGGGCCTTGCCAATGGTCCCGTTGGTGTAGTCGATGACCCAGGTCGAGCCCTTGGCCAGATTGTCGGCGTCGCGGGACCGGATGACGCCCTCGGCGGCGAGGTGTTCCACAAACTCCTGGACCACGTCGCCGTGGGTACACAGAACCGCCGGCTGGTCACCGAATCGTCGCATGAACTCGAAGATGGGGCGAATGCCGGCGCCTTCGGCCACGGCACCGGTGGTCTCGATTCGGAGCCCGCGCTGGGTGGCCAGCGGCTCGACCGTCTGCACACAGCGGAGGTATGGGCTGGAGACGACGTGCTCGACCGGCAGGTCTTTGAACACCTCGACCAGCGCCTCGGCCTGGCGCCGACCGGGTTTGGAGAGGGGCCGGAGCCGATCGTCACCGTCCCACTCCTCGCGGGCGCCGGCTTTGGCGTGGCGCACCAGGTACAGTGGCACGTCAGAGAGTCGGCAGGACGCGGAGGAGCTGGCGGTCGCGTTCGTAGGTGAGGATCTGCATCGCCTCGGCCACCCGCACCCACCGCAGCTCGTCCACCTCGGCGCTGGGCTCGAACTTGCTGTCCGCGATGGGCTCCATCAACCAGTAGCAGACTACCTTGTTGCGGCCGCGCCGGTCGACGTAGGAGGTGCAGCCCACCTCCCCCACCAGCTTGCAGCGGAGCCCCGTCTCCTCTTCGGTCTCGCGCAGCGCCGCGTCCTCGGGCGTCTCATCGGGGTTGAGCTTGCCCTTGGGAAACGTCCAATCGTCATAGGCGGGACGGTGAACGATCGCCAGCTCCAAGAGACCCCGCCGGCCGTTCCGATAGATCAGCCCCCCCGCCGCGCGGATCATCCCGGCATCGGACACGTTCAGGATCTTTGCTTCCATGATCACCCTTTTGCTGCGGATGTTGTGAGGACGCGTACGAGTCCGATACCGGTAGAACTGCGACTGTGCATATATCTTCGCATGGAACTGTGCGGATTTCTCAGCCCGAATCGGGCTGACCGTGCTTCCCTGGGGGGCTTGAGAACACTTCCCAGGAGGCCCGAGCACGCGGCTGGCGATTTCCCGGTTGCGAGCTCCGGCGATGCGCTTTCCGTCAGGCGTTCGGTTCCATGGGTCGTGGCAAGAGCCTCTCGAAATACCCCAACCCCTACCGCTCCCCGCAAGGGGGAGGGAGAATCGGTCACTAGGTCATCCAGGTCCGAAGGCGTCGGCGGTCGAGCGCGGCCCATGCCTCGGGCCAGACCTTACGGGCCTCCACCGCGGTGGCCCGTTCCATGGCACAGAGCTCACCGGCCACGAAGGCTTGCGGAGGTTCCGCGGCCGCCCGCAGCCACGTCTGGGCATTGATGCTGTCCTGGTGTTCTCCCAGGACATCCTGCAGCCGGGTGGCCAACCGGGCGAAGGCGGCCGCCCGCTTGCCTCCCACCGGCTCGGCCGCTTCGGCCGCGTACCGGGCCCGCTTGGCCAGGATGCGAATCCGGTGCAGCTCCGTGTCGGACGCCTCGGCCGGCACCGCCTTGACCGACTTTCGGAGTTTTCGCCAGGCGCGCGCGGTGAGCGTCGGGATGATGTTGCTGGCTGGCTTCGCGCCGTCAACGACCAGCACCGGCGCCTGGGCGGCGGCCACCAGACGTTCCAGCAGGTCGGCGTAGCGGTCAGAACGGAGGGCGAGCAGCAGGCCGTTCAGCGCCGCGTCGGCTTCGACCGCCAGGCGCTCGGTGAGCCGGGCCAGTGCCGGGTGATCGCCTGCGGGCAGGTCAGCGGCCTTCCCTTGCAGGCGCGCGAGCAAGACTTGCCGGTCGCGCACGCCTCCCAGCTCGTCGGCGAGCCAGCCGAGCTCGGTGCGCAGTGAGGAGGCCCAGTCGGCATCGAGCAGCCGGCGGAAGATGCGCAGCATCGTGCGCAGGCGTCGGGTCTCGACGCGCGCCTTGTGAATGTTCTCCGGGTCGTCTCCCACCCGGATTTGGGGATCGCGCCGGAGCAGCGAGGCTACCGCGCCCGCGATCACGTTGCGCACCAGATCGACCACACTCGCGTTCTTGTCAAGCTCCTCGGCCACCACCTCCGGGGGCTCCAGCGCTTTGGGCCCCAGCGCCCGCACGTGCTTGGGCGTGGGATCGGTCGGCCCGGCGCCGGCCTCCCGAAGGCGGGCCAGCAGCGGATCGAGGAAGCCATCCCGGCGGCCCGTGCCCAGCTCGACCTCGACTTCGTGGAATCGGCTGGCCACCCGGTGCCCGCGTACCACCGACACCACGTCATCGTCCACCTCGGCCAGCACGCCGCCGTCGGCGTCCTGCAAGCGGACCCGACGGCGGACTGTGGACAGCTTCGCCACGGGCACCAGCCTGGAGCGCCGCACATAGGCGCGCAGCAGGTCGAGCGCGGCGGCGGGCGGCTCCGGACTCTCGGCTGGAAAGGTCAGCTCGTGACGGGCCAGGACCTCGCCTTCAGGCGGCGCCGGGAGCTTGACCGTCCAGCCCTCGCCTTCTCGCAAGCGCAGCCCGCACCCCCACCGGGTCAGGCGCAGGTCGGGGGTGTCGTAGTAGACGGTGGAGAGCTTGAGGGTCTCCACGTCAGAGACCGAGGCGCCGTCGACCAGGCCGTCAAGGGCGGGCAGCCGGAAGTCCGGCGCCGCGACCAGCTTGATCTCGCGCTCAATCGCCATCGCGGACGATCAGTCCCTGGGCGCGGGCCAGGGCCAGCTCCTCGAAGCGCCGCTGGCTGTTGATCCCCCGACGGGTCGGCACCTTCTCCCAGGTGCCATCGGGATTGAGCTGCCACGCGAGTTGGTCGTCGCTGAGGACGACCTCCATGATCTGCGCCAGCCGCGCTTTGAGGGCCGGATCCAGGATGGGCGTCACGGCCTCCACCCGGCGATCAAGGTTGCGCGGCATCAGGTCGGCGGAGCCCAGGTAGTACTGGGCGCCCTCCCGGTCGCTGCCGAAGCGGAAGATCCGCGAGTGCTCCAGGAACCGGCCCACAATCGACCGGACGCGGATCCGCTGCGAGAGGCCTGGCACGCCCGGCCGCAAAGCACACAGGCCTCGCACAACCAGGTCGATATCGGCGCCGGCCTGCGCCGCTTCGTACAGGGCATCGATGATCTCCGGGTCGACGAGGTGATTGACCTTGAGCACGATCCGGCCGTCGGGTCGAGTGGCCTCGCGCCGGATCAGCCGGGTGAGGTGGGCCCGCATCCCCAGGGGCGCCACCACCAGCTTGCGGAACTGCCGCTGGCGGCTGTAACCGGTCAGGAAGTTGAACAGCTCGCCGGCATCGTGGCCGATGTCGGGGTCGGCGGTGAGCAAGCCGACGTCCTCGTAGGTCAGCGCCGTCCGCGGGTTGTAGTTTCCCGTGCCGACGTGCACGTAGCGCCGGATTCCGTCGGGCTCGTGGCGGACGACCAGCGTGACCTTGGCGTGGGTCTTGAGGCCGACAACGCCGTACACGACGTGGACGCCCGCTTCCTCCAGGGCCTGCGCCCAGGCGATATTGGCCTGCTCGTCGCCCCGCGCCTTGAGCTCGACCAGGGCCACCACCTGTTTGCCCGTCTCGGCCGCCCGGATGAGGGAGCGCACGATGGGACTGGCCGGCCCGGAGGTCCGGTAGAGCGTCTGCTTGATGGCCAGCACGCCAGGATCGGCTGCCGCCGCGTCGATGAACGCTTCCACGGACGTGGCAAAGGACTCGTAGGGATGGTGGACCAGCACGTCGCCTTCACGCATGACATCGAATAGCTCAGCGCCCTCGCCATCGGCGTTCTGTTCCTTGAGGCGGATCTGGGTCACGGGCGCCCACGGCTCCTCCTTGAGATCCGGCCGGTCGAGCTGGTAGATGGCCCACAGCGCCCCCAGGTCCAGCAACCCGTCGATCAGGTAGACATCGCTGGAGTC
>WNFC01001865.1_pt1 | contig 22766 bp, 22 predicted proteins | sample 5400541 | NCBI WGS metagenome assembly WNFC01 (sample SAMN13153342, study PRJNA577476) | soil metagenome | isolation source: 120 cm saprolite under Douglas fir tree site 2 hole 2 replicate 1 | place: USA:California | collected 2015-04-18
GGCCGATCTCGTACCCGGTGCCGTCCAGCCCGACGCGGACGGCGCGCTTCGGCCTGACTGCCATCAAGGTCATCGATCAGCAGAACCTGTACCTGCTGAGCCATACCTGCCTGTTCCTCTCACTGGCCTGGCGCTGGCGCATCAGCCTGGCCAGGTCAAGCGCGTAAGCGGCGGCAACACCGCAAGGCTCGGCCACTGCGACCCGACCCTGGCTGTCGCTTAAAGCAGTCGGCCGGGTTCTGCATCTTTGCTGGTGGCTATAGTGTCAACGGGCGGATAGACGGTAAGGATCACGGCACGCGCCATGACCTGAGTCTGACGACTGCTCGCCAAGCCGGGCGGGAAGCCAGGTCCCGGCACATGATCGCCGCCGAGGGCCTGGCCGCGGTCGGCCGCATGATCGCGGCCTATCGTCGCAGCGACGGCGCCGCGACCTACTACAAGATCGCCTGGGTGACTGTGGCGCTGCGGGATCTTGAGGGTCATGGACGATGTCTGGGTCCGGATGGATTCCGCGCATCGGCGGTTGTGGACCGATGTGGTCCGGCGGGCGCAGCCCGGGTACGTGGCGGCGCCCGCATCCCTGCTCGCTTTGGCGACTTATCTGTTCATCAGAACCCGCGCTCCGCGCGTCGGCGCGGCATGCACAGATTCCGTCCGCCTGGCCCGCTGCCCGGTAGGCGGCGGCGAGGTTGTTCCGCGAGGTCAGGGTGCCGGGGTGGTCCGGGCCCAGCACCCGCTCCCGGGCGGCCAGGGTTGCTGCAGCGCTGCACGGCACGGGCGCGGCGCGGGCCGGCGCGGAGCTGGACGTCCCGGCCGCCACCGTCCGCGGCTGGCTGCGCCACCTCCGCGCCCGGACCGGCGAGATGCGGCAGGAAGCGATGACCGGGCTCGCCCGCATCGCTGCGGCTGCGGGCCGTGACCCGGCGCTGCCGGAACCGTCCGGCTCGCCGCTGGGCGACGCTCTGTCAGCCGTCGCCGCCTGCGCGTGCGCCGCGATCGCCTGGCGCGGCTACACGCCTGCGGACTGGGACGCGCTGCTGGGCCGGTTCGGCCTGGCCCGGTTCCTCGCGCCCATGCCAGGCAGCTGATCCTCGCGCGTCGGCCCGGGCGCCATCATGCCCGCAGGCAGGCCACGACGCTCACCGTGAGCACCTGGCGTCATTCACCCCGGGCGCTGCCATCATCATGAGCATCCCGCCGTCACCATGAGCACCGCCCGGCCCTGACACGCCCGAAAAGTCCGTTTCCGCGTGCTCATCCTGAGTGACGCCGCGATGCTCATCTTGAGCGTTGCGTATTCTCTCGGGGTCCTCAGCCCGTTGCATGACGTGGTACTGAAACGCTTCACCGAGGGCTTCTGCAACACCTCAGCCAAGTGTGGCGCTCGTTGTCGTCGCTGCTCAGAGCCCTGTCCGCCGCGGACCTGCAACATGCGCAACACCCTCAACCGTCGTCGGCGACGAACTTACCCCACTCCGACCTGCACGTTCCGCAGAGACGCACGCTATGCCCGTTTTGCACCCCAAGAGAATCGGGGACAAGCATGCAGACGACCTCCGCGAACTGACCGATCATCCTTCGTGATCTATGTCGATATTTGCGACGCTGAAACCGGGTCATCGCATGGACAACTTCGGGGAGACGACATGGGGTATGAGGAGCGTGCGTATCACGGCATCCAGGGCGACAATTTTGCCCGCATCTTCGCTGAGGAGCCCGAGATCGGCCCCCCTCAGCGCGAACACGCGACGGTGATAAATGAAATCAGGTGTGAGAGTGAGCTAAACAACGCTTTCAGGTGGGGGTATGACGGAAGCGGCCCAAGCCGGGCCGCAGCGGCGATTCTCGCCGATGCCCTCGACCTCGGTGACCCCGCAGCGGTCGGCATGGCCCTACATAGGGATCGGGAGGCTGACCCCATGTTGGCCGCACTTCGTGAGGACACTTCGCGAGGACTTCTGCAAAGAGGTGCTCTCGCAGCTCTGTGACGAGTGGCGGCTTAGCCGTACTGCCATCCTGCGCTGGGTTTACGAGTGGTGTCTGCAATGCGGCATCATCGACGTGCCTGCCGTCGTCCGTGAGATGCCCACGCCGGCGAATGGCTATTGGCTGCGCAAGGAAATCGCCCAAGGCTGGCTACCCAGCAGGCGCTTGCGGGAATGAGCTTCTGAGGGCGAGTAACCTCGCGGGACCTCACTGTGCACTGCAACGCGCATGGATCAGGTCTTGCGTACGGCGCTGGTGAAGCCTGCGATGAACAACGCTGCGAAGACCCATGCCAGTAGCCGCAAGACCCAGCCGACAGCGGCCAGCCAGGCCGCGGTCGCACTGGCCGGATCCATGGTCAGGTCACAGTCCGCCCGGGCCAGGCTGGTGCCCACCGGCAGGTTGAGATCCAGCCCGACGCTGACCTGCTGAACCACCGTGCACGACCGGCCAGGGGTCGCCGTCTTGTCAGTTTGTGCCAGCGCACCGTGCGAGCCGAGCACGACTGCAAGCACGCTGAATGCGGCCACCACCGCGGCGAGGAACAGCAGCGCGTGCCAGGGCTGGTAGCCATAGCCGAGGGTGACCTTGGTGATCCAGCCCCACAGCCGCTCCGGCCAGCGGGTGTCAGCGCGGGCGAGCTCGTGGTCGCGTTGTGCCATCAAGATCTCGCGGGCCTGCCGTTCGTCGCCCAGCGCCCGGTACCCAGCGGCCAGCTGCTGATACGGCTGCGCAGCATAGCCGGGTGTCCCGTCCCGCAGCAGGTCCAGCCAATCCCGGGCCGAGATCTGCTGGGGCACCCCGGCGTAGGTCAGCCCGTCCACCGCGAGCCGCCGGTGAGGATCGGCCGCGTGCTCCAGGCGCGCAGGGTCGAAGGCCAGCGTCCCGCCCACCTGCGCACCCGTCAGATCGACCGCCACATCAGCACCGCCGCCGGTGGCGGTGAACCCGCCGGTAAGGGACATGCCCTGGCCGGCTTGCAGGCCGCCGGCGTACAGGGCGGGGCCGGAGTCGTTGCGCAGGGCCGCCCCGGTGCAGTCGAGGTGGCCGCCGATGCGGGCGCCGGCCAGATAGACCGCGCCGTCGCCGCCGCTGCCGACAGCGGTGAACCCGTCCCGGAGAAGCACGGACTGATCGACTTGTAGGCGGTCGGCGTGCAGGGCGGGGCCGGAGTCGTTGCGCAGCTGCGCCCCGGTGCAGTCGAGGCTGCCGCCAATGTGGACGCCGGACAGCCGGACCGCGCCATCTTCGCCGCCGCCGGTGGCGGTGAACCCGCTGCGCATCAACATGTCCTGATCGACTTGCAGGCTGTCCGCGTGCAGGGCGGAGCCGGAGTCGTTGCGCAGCTGCGCCCCGTCCCATACGAGGTGGCCGCCGATCCGGGCGCCGGCCAAGATGACCGCGCCCTCGGCGACAAACGGCTGCTCCTGTTCAGGGCCCCCATGGTTGCGGCAGAACATGTCCTGGCTCACGGTCAGCCGCGAGGCGACCAATGCCCGACCGCCGGGGTTGCTGAGCCTGGCGCCGTCGAAGTACAGGCGCCCGCCGATCCGCGCGGCCGGGAGCCGGACCTCGCCTTGCGCGGCGAAACCGTTGCGGCAGAACATCACTTGTCAACCCTCAGCCCGTCGGACTCCAAGGCGCATCCGCCGCGGTTATTGAGTGCCGCGCCCTCAAAGCTGAGAAGCCCACAGATGTGACCGCCGAGCACAACCCCGCCATCTGCCGTGAGGCGGTCGCACTGCATGTCCTGGCCGACCTGCAGGCCGGCGGCGTACAGGGCCGGGCCGGAGTCATTGCGCAGGCTAGCCCCGTCACATACCAGGCTGCCACCGACGTGGGCACCGGTCAGGCAGACCGCGCCATCTTCGCCTGCGCCGGTGGCGGTGAACCCTTCGCGGAGAAACATGTCCTGGCCGACCTGCAGGCTGTCTGCGAGAAGGGCCGGGCCAGAATCGTTGCGCAGGCTCGCCCCGTAGCATTCAAGGCTGCCGCCTATGTGGGCACCGGTCAGGCGGACCGTACCGAGCTGGCCGGTCCCGGTGGCTGTGAACTCGCGGTGGAAGTACATGCCTCGACCGACTTGTAGGCCGTCGCCGCGTAGGCCGGGACCGGAGTCATTGCATAGGCGCGCCCCGCCGCAGTGGAGGAGACCGATGTGGGCACCGCGCAGCAGGACCGCACCGGTCTCAGCGTGGCCGATGATGGTTGCCTTGATCAGGATGAGCATGTTGCAGGTGAGCCGGTCCGCGTCCAGGGGTGGCCCGGTTGGGTGCTCGAGGTGGCATCCACTCAGGCCGACTGCAGCCAGGTGAGCATCCGGGGCGACGATGCCTTCCTCAAGAAGGCAATCGTGCAGCTCGAAATTGACTTCCGTACTGAGATTCGCCAGGTCAAGGCGGCCGGTGATCCGGGCCCCCCGAAGCCGCAGTCCATGTGGATCGGGATCGGCCGCGAGCCGCCCACGCAGGATTTCCCGGATCACGGTCGCTCGGCAGGTCCGAGCCTTACCCCACGACCGCATCATGGCCTCGTCAATAGCCTCATCCTCGGCGGCTAGGTCGAGCCATTCTCCGCGGCCGACGTGCTCGACCAGCGACTGCTCCACCGAGGTCAACCCCCCGCCGGGCACTTGAGTGACCATACAGGAACTCTAGTCAGAGTGGCTCGAAGGGGATCGCGTCTTAAGAACTACCATGGCACCAGACCGGTGGCGCCGGCGTTCACAACCACCTAAGGTCGCGGTCCACGGCCACCCGCGCCAGTACCATGTGCCGTTGCAGTATCAACGGTTGTACGGGACAGTCCACGATGGGTCCGGTTAGCCCAGGGCATAAACGGGCCCTTCCAACCTAAATGTCGGAGGGCCGACGTATGCTCAGGATTCCCCTGAGGGGAGGGTCGCCAAAATGGGACTGAGAGATCTTTTCCGCAGACTGGTCGTCAAATCCTGGCAGACACCCCCGTCGTATGCCAGAACTGGGGGAGGAGTACGGGTTAGATCACGGAACCTGTCAACCTGATTGAGGCACGGTTGGCCGAGATTTACTGAGCAGGCTGGTCAGTCGTGGTTGGGCCTCCTTCTCCAGGGTGGTCGTGGTCGCCGGTGAGGAACTGCTCGCCGTCGCTGCCTCCGAGCAGGAAGATGAAGCGGTCCAGGTCGTCGCGCAGGTGCTGGATGCCGTAGGCGGGGTTGCCGATGAAGTCCTCCAGCGATGCGCCGAGGCGGCCGGGGTCGCGGGCCAGCCACTGGCCGAGGAAGGAGAGCATCTCGGCGAGCTCGGCGGCATCGCCGGCGTCGAGGGTCACGCTGGGCATGTGGGCTCCTCGGTCACGATGGCGGTGCTGGGCGGCCCAGCGTCGTGCGGCTGGGGCCGGTTGATCCAGGAGGCGGCCGGCAGCTTCGGCGGGGCTGGTGGCCTGGAGGCGAACCGCTCGGGGTGGGCGGCGTAGGCGGCGGCCAGCACGTCGGCGCGGGCCGCCTGGACGGCCTGCGCGCGGCCGTAGTGCACATCGGCGGGAGTGTGCAGGCCCAGCGCCGAATGCCGGTGGTCGTTGTTGTACCAGGGGAAGAAGACCTGGCAGTGGGCCCGGGCGTCCTGGATCGAGCCGAACTGGCCGGGGAAGGCGGGCCGGTACTTGAAGGTCTTGAACTGCGATTCGGAGAACGGGTTGTCGTTGGAGACGTGCGGGCGGGAATGCGACTGGGTGATGCCCAGGTCAGCGAGCAGGAACGCCACCGGCTTGGAGGTCATCGAGGAGCCGCGCGGCGGCTCGACTATAAGTGCACGTCGTTCACGTTCCTTGGATATACCTTCCGTGTCAGGAAGGCCCCGACCAGAGACGGGAAGAGCATGTTCGCAGCATTCCTCCCGGCGATCAGCGGGGACGCCCTGAAAGACAAAGGTCGCATAATCCGCGGGTGGCGCATCAACCTGCGCACCACCTCGGACCTGGCGGAGCTCGCCGAGTGGCTGAATCCGGTCATACGTGGCTGGATGAACTATTACGGCAAGTTCTACCGGACCGAGATGTTCGCTCTCCTGCGCCGCATAAACACCTACATTGTGCGGTGGGCTCGCCGGAAGTTCAAGCGGTTGAGGGCGTTCAAGCGAGCAAAACGCTGGTGGAACGGGCTCTTGAAACGAGAGCCGCAACTGTTCGCCCACTGGGCGTGGATGCCCGAGTTCTAACGGATTCGATGAGAAGAGCCGTGTAACGGGAGACTGTTAAGCACGGTTCCGTGGGGGCCTCGGGGTGAGATTCCCCGGGGCTACCCGGCACACTAGCCCACCCTACGAGCCAGCCTTAGTGCGCAACTTCACCGATCGCGAGCAGCGAACCCGCAGGTCAGCGACCCGCGGAATCGATCAAGGCCAAAACGTGGCCCAAGTCAGGTCACACCCGGCGCCGTCCTCACCGTCGGTACGTACCGGGATACCAGGCCACTACGGGCCCGGCTTAGTGCGCAGTTCCGCTCACCACAAACCAAGAACCCGCAGGTCAGCGTGATGAGCTGACCGAAATTCCATGATCGTGAGCCAAGTAAGGTCCCACGGCCCGCGGCAAGGTCGTCCTTGTCGATGCTGCCCAGGTGGCCAACGGGCGGGAGCGGAAGGTCAAGGACTCAAAGCGGGCCGCCGGACGGCCCTGGGCACCCGCTTGCGCGCACGCCCGGACCTCGCTAGCGCAAGTCAGCCGCGCAATCTCCTTGGCGCCGACGTCAAACCTCATCGGACTATGGGTAGCTGACTGGCGGACGAGGTAGGACCCCGGCGGGGCGTGATGAGCCAGCCGGAGCATCCCGTGCCCGGTTCCCGGGACTGGCCTGCGGCCGGGTGGGCGGTCGGTGCCGGTGCGTTAGCCGATGACCCTGACGTTTTCCGCCTGGGGTCCTTTCTGGCCCTGGGTGATGTCGAACTCGACCTCCTGCCCTTCTTCCAGGCTGCGGTAGCCGCCGCCGGTGATCGCGCTGACGTGGACGAACACGTCCGGGCCTCCCTCGACCGCGATGAAGCCGTAGCCCTTGCCGCCGTTGAACCACTTCACAGTGCCCTGCGCCATCGTGACCTTCTCGGGTGTGGACGCGGCCCCGGCCATGGCCGGGGCCCCGCTTGCCATCTTGCCCTGGCCACCAGGTCACGGAACGCGCAGGGGTGGAAACCGTGCGGCGGGCCACCTGCCCGGCGGCCGGAACGAGCCCCGCCGGGCCGCGCCGTGAGTGCGGCTGGCGCGGACACCCGGGCCGGCGGCGCGTGCCCGGCGAGGGCCCGCAGGCGGGCCGATTCCCTGGTTGGTCGCAGCCGGGGCGCTGGGCACTGCGCCCGTGCCCGCCACGCCGGGATCGGTGCGGGGGGAAACTGGCGCGGCCGCGGCCACCACGCGGTCACCCTGCCGACGGCTCCCCCCGGCAGGGGTGAACCATGGCCGCAATGGCGGTTGAATGGCCGGAGAAGGTTGAGTTGGTGTGATCGCCGCGGACATCCTGATCCGGGCCCAAACCGGCAAGTCGGCCCTGGTGGCTGGGGCGCTGCGGGACGTGCCGGGCGTCTTGGAGACGGCGAGCCAGGCCGGGCCCTGTGACGTCATCGCGCGGGCACGGGCGCGCAACATCGACGAGCTGGCCAGGCTGGTCGCCTCCCGGTCCAGGCCCTCGGCGGCGTGATGCAGACGATGAGCTGCCCGGTCGTTGACCTATGAGGAACTGATCGCCGCGGGCCACCGCTGGGGATCACCTGGCACAGTGGATGATGTGGGCGATGGGCTGCTGACTCTGTTCTTGTGCGGCGATGTGATGACTGGCCGCGGCGTCGACCAGGTTCTGCCGGACCCCGGCGACCCGGAGCTGCGGGAGAGGTATGCCGGTGACGCGCGGGCATACGTCCGCCTGGCGGAGCGGGCCAGCGGCCCGATCCCGCGGCGGACCGGTTTTTCCTGGCCCTGGGGGGATGCCCTGCGGATGCTCGATGACCTCGCGCCTGATGTCCGGGTGATCAACCTGGAGACGAGCATCACCCGCAGTGCCGGATTCGCGCCTGGCAAGGCCATTCATTACCGGATGAGCCCGGGCAACGTCGCCTGCGTGGCCGCGGCCCGGCCCGATGCGTGCGCGCTGGCGAACAACCACGTGCTCGACTTCGGCCGCCGGGGGCTGCAGGACACCCTGGACGCCTTGTCCGGTGCCGGGCTGCGGGCGGTGGGCGCGGGACGCGACGCCGGTGAGGCCCGGCGGCCGGCGGGCGTTCCGGTGCCGGGTGGCAGGCGGGTGGTCATCTTCTCGTGCGGGACGGGTTCCAGCGGGATCCCGGCAGGTTGGGCCGCTACCCCGGGCCGGGCCGGCGTCGACTTGCTGCCCGATCTGTCCGGCGCCACCGCCGACGACATCACCGGCCGGGCGCGGGCGGCCAGGCGGCCGGGTGACGTCGTGGTCGTCTCCATCCACTGGGGATCCAACTGGGGGTATGACGTGGACCCGGACCAGGTCCGCTTCGCCCACCGGCTGATCGGCGGCGGTGTCGACCTCGTCCACGGCCACTCCTCGCATCACCCTCGCCCGGTCGAGGTGTTCGGGGGCAAGCTCGTCCTGTACGGCTGCGGCGACTGCATCGACGACTACGAGGGCATCACCGGCTATGAGGAGTACCGGGACGACCTGCGCCTGCTGTACTTCGCGTCGCTGCAGCCGGGTACGGGCGAACTGGCTGCCCTGCGGATGGTGCCCATGCAGGCCAGGAAGCTGCGGCTGCACCGCGCCCCGGTGGCCGACGCGCAGTGGCTAAGGACGGCGCTGGAGCGGGCCAGCCGCCGCTTCGGTTCCCGGATCGATCTCCAGCCGGACGGCCTGCTGGCGCTGCGACCCGGGGCGTCATGAGCCGCGCCGCTGGTCCCGCGGAGCTGGTCGCGGCGGCCCGGGCGGCTGGCATCAGCGATGAGCTCGTGCTGGCGGCGATGAACGCGACACCCCGGGCCGGATTCGTCCCCGCCGACTACGTCACGGCTGCCTACCGCGACGAGCCCATCCCGATCGGGCACGGGCAGGTGACCACGCAGCCTTCGCTGTCGGCCCGGATGATCGAGGGCCTGCGGCTGGCTGGCGGTGACCATGTGCTTGAGATCGGCACCGGCCTGGGTTTTCAGACAGCGCTGCTGGCCCGCCTGGCGGCCAGTGTGGTCAGCATCGAGCGCTGGCCGGGCCTGGCCGGCCAGGCCCGGCGGAACCTTGCCCGGCAGGGCATCGGCAACGTGCAGGTGCTCGCTGGTGACGGCAGCTGCGGGCTGCCCGACCGCGCCCCCTACGACGCCATCGTGGTCTCGGCCGCATTCCCGGTGGTCCCCGCGCCGCTGGCAGCGCAGCTCCGGGCCGGCGGCCGCCTGGTGCAGCCGATCGGACCAGGCGGGAAAGAGCAGGTCGTGCTGTTCGAGCGTTCCGCGTCCGGGCTGGAGCGGCGGCAGGTGCTCACCCTGGCCAGATTCGTCCGGCTGCACGGGCGTCACGGATTCCAGTCCCGGTCCTGACCAGGTGCCGGCTAGCCGCTTTGAACCCCGCCGCAGGCCCGCTGCGCCGGCCAGGGGCCCGGCCTTCAGTCTGGCCGACGAGGCCCTCGCCTTCGTACCGAAGATCCCCGAAGGGCAGGGCCAGGCGGCAGGCGCCCTGCCTGCGGGCATCCTTGACTTGCCCCGGCCCGTACGTGCCGTCCTGCCGGCGCACAGGCGCCGGCGTCGGCTGTCGGCCTTCGACCAGCTGCCGGCGATCAGCCTGGCGCCTTCGAGGTGGTGCAGCGCCGGGCAGACGATGCCGGGGCAGGTCGCCGCGTCCGCGCCGGTGGCGGGCCGTAGGGTGGCGTCATGACCGGCGGGTTGATCGAGGTTCTCGTGGTCGGTGCCGGGCCGACTGGGCTGACCCTCGCTGCGGAGCTGGCCGCCTTCGGTGTCCGGGCCCGCCTCATCGACCGTGGCCTGGACCGGGTGCACGAGTCCCGCGCGTTGGCGATCCAGCCGCGCACCCTGGAGGTTCTGGCCGGCCTCGGTGTCACTGACGAGCTGATCGCTGGCGGAAACCGGGCTGTGCAGCTGCGCATGCACGTCCCCGGCCGGGTGCTGGCGGTACCGATGTTCGACCTTGGCCTGGATGACACCGCTTACCCATTCCTGCTGTTCCTGTCACAGGCCGAGACCGAACGCGTCCTCGGCCAGCACCTGGCCGCGTCCGGCGTCTCCGTGGAACGCGGCGTTGAACTTGTCGGCCTGAGCAACGCCGCGGACGCCGCCACGGCCACGCTGCGCCACCGCGACGGCCGCGAGGAGGTCGTGTCCGCCCGCTACGTGGCCGGCTGCGACGGTGGGCACAGCAGCGTACGCCGCCTGGCAGGGATCAGGTTCGAGGGCAGCTCCTATCCGCAGACCTTCGTCCTTGCCGATACCGAGGCCGACGGTGTTGAACCCGGCGCGGCGCACGTCTTCCTCTCCAAGACGGGGATGCTGTTCTTTTTCCCGCTCGGCACGCCGGCCACGTGGCGGCTGCTGGCCATGCGGCCACCCGCCGATCGCACGCCACCCGATGCACCGGTCGTCCTGGACGAGGTTCAGGCCCTCGCCACTAGCTACACCGGCGGCACCGTGCGGTTGCACGACCCGGTGTGGATGACCAACTTCCGGCTGCACCACCGCGCCGCCACCCACTACCGCGCGGGCCCCGTCTTCCTCGCCGGCGACGCCGCCCACGTTCACAGCCCGGCCGGCGCCCAGGGCATGAACACCGGCATCCAAGACGCGGTCAACCTCGGCTGGAAGCTTGCCCTAACCCTGCGCGGCGTCACCGATGCAGCGCTGCTGGACACCTACGAGGCGGAACGGGCCCCCATCGGCAGGATGGTGCTGCGTTTCACCGACCGGGCCTTTACCATCGCCACCTCCACCAAGCCGATCGTGCGATTCGCACGGACCCGGCTCGGCCCCGCCGTGATTCCCCTGGCGCTGAAGGCCAGGACTGCGCGGGCCTACGCCTTCCGCACCGTCGCGCAGCTCGACATCCGCTACCGGCACAGCCCCCTGTCCCTTGACGGCCCGAACCCGCCGCGCAAGGGTCCCAAAGCCGGTGACCGGCTACCCGACGCGAGCGTCGTCCACGACGGACAGCCAAGCCGGCTCCACCGGGCCCTGGCCGCCGCCGGATGGCACCTGCTGCTCTGCGGACCGCCTGACGCGTGGCCTGCGCGGACAATGACGCAGCTCGGTGAGCGCTACCGCAGCCTCGTCACCGTGCACCATCTCACAGTGCCCAACACGCCGGGCGCGCTGCACGACCCGGACGGGCAGGCACTGCGCCGCCTTGGCCTCACCGCCCGGCACACCGCGCAGTACCTGGTACGCCCCGACGGCCACGTCGGCTTCCGCGCCGGTGGTACCGACGCCACAGAGCTGGCACACTACCTCGGCAGATGGCTACCCGGCTCGCAAACCAGCACCAGCCAGTCCGGGTAATCCGCAGCGCCGGATCAACCTGCACCGATCGCCCAGCCCAGCCCCGGCTCGCAGGCAGGCAACCCGGCCCCGCATGCCAGCTCAAGGAACTCTCGTCTGCAGCAACCGGCAATCGGCATGCAGATGCGGTCGACTCCGCCGCCGGCAACGGAGCGCCGGGCGGAACGACCGGGCCCTGCTCCGCAACCACACAACGATCCCATCGCGCGCGGGCGTCTCATGGTGTCCGGCCGGATTATCAACCGGATGGCCCACCGGATCCGTAGCGGCCAAGCCGCCGGACCGGGGCATACGCACCGGTTCGTCGGCGCGCGTGTTCCGCGACGGATTAACTGATCTGGATGCGGCAGTTGCCCGGCGGCACGCAGCAGCTTGGGATGCAGAACGGCGGATCAGGCGCGCTTTCCGCGGATTCTCCCGGCGCTCGGCTTCACCTTCACCGTCAGCCAGGCCGCCTGATACAGACCGCCCTGGCCGGGTCCGCCCGCCACCCGGCCCGGCTCCGGCGCCGCGCGGCTACCCGAGATTGGTCACGTTCAGGTGATTGTGCGAAATAATTGCGATATAAACGGCCCGGGCGGTACCCTGACATGGCACACAGAAGGCCCATGCCCCACCCCCCCGAGGCATGGGCCTTCTGCCTTCCCCCAGGGTGCCGCCCAGCGGGATCACTGACCAACGCCAGGCGCCATCTGCGCACATGAGCAGCGGACCGGACCTGGCCGACTCATCCGTGCACGAGCGAACCAGGTGTCCAGGAACGGCTCGGGTATGTCGCCCCAGACTCGGTCGTGCCGGGTCGCGATGGGGATGCGGCGCTCGGCGTGCTCCTTCAGCTCGTCCTTGTGCCTGGCGGGCACCACCAGCAGTTCCGCGCCGACCCGCACGGTGGGATGCAGGGCACGCAGGTGGATGTCATCGATCTGCTCCCATGCGATCGTTGCGGCCGGGAAGACCGTTGCGGGGAAGAACGGGTAGTCGGCGAAGGGTGATCCGCCGGAGCCGATGACCCACCGCCCGTGGCCTGGCACCTGGGCCGAGCCCTACGCCGAGACCGCCCGCCGCCGCGCGCTGGACGCCTGGACCACCATCGCCGAAATCCTCGAACCCGCCAGCCCCGGCCAGGCCTCGCCGCGCTGGAGACCGCGCTCGGCCACGACCCGTACAACGAGTACCTCTACCAGCGGATCATGCGCCTGCAGGCCGCGGTCGGCCGGCCCGACGCGGTGCGCCGCACCCTGCGCCTGCTGGAAACCCGGCTCAGCGAGCTCGCCGTCACCCCTAGCGCACAGATCCGCCAGGCCGCCGCCGCGCTGCTGGGCACGCCCGGACCGCCACCACGCGCTCAGCAGCAGCGCCCGCCACCCGGCGCCCCGCCCGGCCCGCGGCCCGGCGGGCACCCCCGTGGCCTGCAAGCCCTGCTTCACCACTGATGTCAGGCCTGCTTCGGGTGCACCAGAGCAGCTTTCGTATCCTGCGTCCGGTTGCAAGCGGCGCGGCAACACGAACATAACTGTGTGCCGGTGCTGGATGCGGGAGCGGTGCCAGCTCAGCGGGCCGCCTCCGCCCGGTGCCGGTCGAGGAAGGGCCGGATCGCGGCCAGCAGCCCGGCCGGATTGTCGCCCTGCACGTTGTGGCCCGAGTCCGGGATGGTGACAACCGTGCCGTCGCGGAGCAGGGCCGCGAACGCGGCGGCCTGGTCGGCGGAGAACAGGTCGCTGTCGGCGCCGCGGACGATCAGGGTGGGGCAGGCTATGGCCCGGGCCTGGGGGGCCAGCGCCCGGATCTGGGCAACCAGCGCGGCCAGGCGCTGGCGGGAGAGGTGCCGCTGGTCACGTTTCCAGGTCCAGCGCCCGTTGGGCAGCCGGCGCATGTTGTGTTGCAGGCTGTAGCGCAGCAGCCGGGGGTCGCGCCGCGGGTTGAAAGCCAGGGCCCGCGTCACGGCCTCATCGAGCGAGGCGAACTCGCGCGAGTCCAGGGTGAACGCCGCGAGGCGGTCGATCCCGGCCTGGCTCCCGGCGAAGGGCCCGCTGTCGACCGCCACCAGGCCGGCGAGCCTGCGCGGATGGCGGCTGGCGCAGCCAATCCCGATTATTCCGCCTAGCGACTGGCCGACCAGGAAGAACCGTGCGGCGCCCAGGTGGTCAGCGAATGCTTCGAGGTCTCGCAGGTGGGCGCCCAGGCTGTAGTCCAAGGCGGGGGACCATTCGCTGTCGCCGTGGCCGCGCAGGTCCAGGGCGTAGCAGCGATGTTCCTCCCGCAACGCCAGGCAGACGATGTCCCAGGTATGGGCGTTGAGCCCGCCGCCGTGCAGGAACACCACCGGCAACCCCCCCGGGTTTCCCCGGTCGCCACCCGGGGAACCCCAGTCGAGATAGTGCAGCCGCATCCCGCCCAGCGCGACGTGCTCATGCTTGGGCAGGACTACGTGCGTAACACCGACACCGGCGGCCGTGGCGACCGCGGCGAGGTGCCGGGCTTCCTCGGCAGGCGTTGGCGCCGGGCTCGGTGCCTCGTGAAACGCGTTTATGACCTGGTTCCGGCTCGGCGCTCCCGGCCACCGCTGCCGGCGAACATGCGCCCGCTCTTGCTGGATTCGTTCACTGAACAAGCGTATAGGGTATTGTTCATGCGTTCAATCGACCTTGAGCAGGACGACCTGACCACCAAGGCCCGGCTCCGCGAGACGGCTCTGGCACTGTTCGCCGATCACGGGATCGCGGTCACCAGCCTGCGGTCGATCGCCGCGGCCGCTGGGGTCTCCCCGGGCCTGGTCATCCACCACTTCGGGTCCAAGGACGGCTTGCGCCGGGCGGTCGACGCCGTCGTGGTCAAGCGGATCACCGCCGCGCTGAGCGAGATACCGATCGGGAGCAGCGGCGCCAGCCTGATCGACCAGCGGGCTGAGGTCCTCGCCCGGGTGCTGCGACCCCAGCCAGCGCTGCTGCAGTACATCGCCCAGGCGCTGAGCGAGAGCGGCACAGCAGCCGGCGAACTGTTCGCCCTGCTGTACGCCACAGCCAGCGCCGACCATGCACTGGCCAACGCCGGGGTGATCCGTACCGACAGCGATCCCCTCTGGCGTGCCCTCCAGCAGCTTGTCCTGATCGTCGGGCCATTGTTGCTGCGCCCGCTGGTCGAACAACAGCTCGGAGGGTCGCTGTTCGAACCCGGTAACTTCGAACGCTGGATGCGCGCCAATGCCGACCTGCTCAAGCACGGCCTCTACACACCACCGGCGCCCAGCACGCCGGCGCGGGCCGCGTCACCACCCGAGCCCAGCCACGCCGGGAACCCAGAACGTGGATCCCGCGAGCGCTGACCGCCATGCGGCAGCGGGTTCAGCCCTGCCCGGCGCGCTGGGCGGATGGCTGACCCGGTGCCCGGTACGCCAGATCTAGTCGGCGCAGATTGCCCAGTTCTGCGCGCCTCAGCGGATGAACGCCGAATTCCCGCTGCCGCGCCCTAACGGCGGGTCGGCGCGGTTATCAAGGGGCACTCTCGTGTTGTTGGCACTCCAGCAACCTCTCGATCGGTTCCACAAGCGGTCGCTCGGGCCGCATATCTATACATCACAGCCCTGGACTGAGAATGCGCGCTTCTGCCGCCGACCGGACGATGGCCCCTCCCGCGTGGAAACGATCCGCACATGCGGCCGAGCGCGGATGTCCAGATGGAACGCGAGCAGGCCACCGGGGGCTGGGGCCGTCTACACTGCCCGTATGGCTGGCTACCGGGACGAGCTAGCGGAGATCAGGGCTGTGCCGGGGCGGCCGCGGCCATGCGGGACTAGCCGGATCTGCTGCTGGCATCCGGGGACGCCGCGAAGATGCCGGGCACGATGAGCCTGGCTGAGCTAGCCACAGTGCCCGGTGTCACGCCGGGGCGTGCCGGCCGGCTGGCCCGTGCAGGACGGAAGCATCCGGCGGCAGGTCATGGATGATCCGGAGCAGGACCCTGGGGCCCACGCGCAGATCCACTCCGTGCTTGCGCGGCGGATCAGGGACGGCGAATACCCGGCAGGGGCCAAGCTGCCCGCGGAAACGGAGCTAGCGGAAGAATTCGGCTGCGGGCCTGAAACTGCCGCGCAGGCGCTACGGGCACTCCAGCGGGACGGGCTGGCCAGGAGGGTCCTCAGAAAAGGGTATTTCTCGTCCGGGCCAGATGATCATCCAGGCTAGCCACCCTGCACCATCCCCGCCCCCGCCTGCACGTCAGCCCGCCAGCTCCAGCTGGATCAACCTGGCGGAACTGTCGTCCGCCGAGCTGGCCAGCCGAGAGCTGCGCCGGTCCGCCCACGGCATCGTCACCGAGCTGGAAGCCAGCATCCGCGCCTGGATCAATGTGCGGAACGCCGGCCCGGAACTTCGCCTGCCCCAAGACCGCCGACGAGATCCTCGGCAGTGCGTGCGCCGCGGCGGGCCGGGGGCGGGGTCGATGGCACCGAGGTCCGCGAGTGGGCCAAGGCGCAGGGCATCGAGGTGAAGGACCGCGGGCGGGTGCCCGCCGAGTTGGCGGCCAGGTTCACTTGTCAATGGATTCGTGTCACATTTTCCTGGTCTCATTTCGGGGGTTCCGGAAGGGATGGTGAACGGGTTGGTTTGCCGGGTTGCGGACAAGACAGACTTCCCAGGAGCTTAGATGTCAAGCGGCGAGCTTGTTTTCGCAGGGGGCCAGGCGGTGGCCTCGTCGTAGAGGGTGCGGGACGCCTTCGCCAAGATCTTCTCCACGTCCATATCAAGCGCCTCCTCCTCCTCCTGCTTGGTCTGCCCCGGCGGCGGGGCCGGCGCCCCGCCGGATCCAGCACCCGCCACCGGGCATGGGTGCATGCCGGTGCCCGGCGTGCCAGGGGCACCCAGCGAGCATCCTTCCCCCGGCCGGCCGCCGGTACCAGTGCCGGACACCGACGCTGGCCCGGTCATATGGCCTCGCTGCCGGGCCCGTCATAGGACAGCAGTCAAGGCGGCAGGCACCCGTCACGGAAAGCGCCTGCCTGCCCCGCGCGAGCGTCAGCATTTTGAGCGCCGAGCGCCGAGTATGCGCTGGCGTGTCCAGATTAGTTGGCCGCAGTAGACCTGTGCAGAATGGCCAAATATGCGCGGACCGGATGAGCACCTTGGAGGACGTGCAAGGGCAATCAGCAAACGGCACTTTTAGCCTCGATCCACCGCGTAAATGTGAGTGATCGTTTCTCGCGGACATTGCCGGAGGGCCTGATCTTCGGAGTGATCCGGGCGTGCTTGCCTTGCCGCTCGCCCTTGTTCTGCAGCTGGTCCGGGTGGCTGTTTGGAAGTGGGGCGGGTGGCCGCTGGGCCGTCGGGATGCGGTGACCGGTTCTGGGCTGGTCAGGCCGCGGTGGCGGGCGGTCCGCAGGCGGCTTCGAACAGGCTCATCCAGTCCTGTTCGCGGTGCCATCCTGCGGGCAGGTGCAGGGTGATCTCGCCGCGGCCGTGGCGGGCGGTACGGGCGGCGACATCGATGAGATCGCGGCGCAGCGTGGCCCCGCGGGCCCTGGCGCAGGCCAGGCCAGCCAGCGACCCGGCGGCGCGCAGCAGGTTGTGGCTGATGGCGGCGCAGGCCAGCCAGGCGGCGTTGGCCGGGAACGAGCCGATGGCAGGTGCGCCAGCGGCCCGTCGGTCCAGTCGGCGAAGACCTGTTCGGCCTGGGCGTGGCCGCGGTGCTGCTCCTCCGCCTGGATCAGGGTGAACGGGGAGTCGGTGAACACGGCGTGGTAGCGCCAGACGGGGAACAGCTCGTCCTGGCCCCGGGCGGCCGCAGGGTTGAGGTCTTTGACCCGGCGGACGATCAGCCGGGCGGTGATGGCCTGCCCCTTCTTCGAGGTGAACGCGGTATAGCCGACCTCGGCGACCTCGGCGTCGGAGACCCAGCGGCGCAGCTGGTCGTCCCAGACCGCCCGCGGGTATTTGATGGGGGTTTAGGCGCCCTCGCCGATCTGCGCGATCGCCGCCTTCACCTTCGGGTCCATCGGCACGGTGACGGAGAAGAACGCCCCGGCCCGGCGGACCGCGCCGGTGAACGCGGCGGAGTAGAACGCCGAGTCGGTCCGCGCCACCAGCGTCCCGCTGCACCCGGCGCCGCGGGCGGTGCTGACCGCTTCGGTGGCGAACGACGCGGCGCCGCGGGAAGAGCCCGCGTTGCCGCCGCGCAGCCGGGTGGCGGCGATCACCGGCGCGGCCAGCGGGGCTCCTCCTGCCCGGGCTGCGGGGAGGGGAGGGATTCGATTGGTCAAGCCAGCCGCCGAGTGGTCAAGATGGGTCAAGATGCCACCTTTCTGGTTCCTCGGAGAACCGGAGCCGCTCAGCTTGGCGCTAGCCGGGAGCCCGTGGAGTCGTCGGCGCTGATGGCAGGACGGCTGTTTGCGCGGGGGTGACGGCCGATGGGTCTCATGGATGTCGGTTCGCTTTCTGGGTGAATGGCCATCGGAGCCCGATGCCGACATGGAGGATGATGCCGGCTCCGATGAAGCTGAGCGCGGCGGTGGTGATCCAGTTGTCCGGGGTGGCTCTTGTCCAGTGGACGCTGGCGGCGTAGGCGGCCAGGGCGCGGTTGAGCGCGAGCGCCGCCAGCGCGGTGAGGGTGAGAGTAATGGCCCGGCCGGGTGCCGGGGGGAGCCGTGCGGCTGGCCAGCCTTCGAACAGCATGGCCACGATCAGCGCCGCGCTGATGACGCATCCGCAGACCGCGCTGATGGCGTCCGGCTGCCAGTGCGCCAGGTTGCGGAACGCGGTGTAGGTCAGTGCGCCGAGGCCGAGGACGAGGGCGTTGCCGGCGAGCAGGCGAGGCGAGCGCCGGGTGATCGCGTTGACGGGCCAGCCGCGCAGGGCGATGAAGAGCACCGCCTGCCAGACCCCGACGGCGATGAGCGCCGAGCCGAAATCGGGTGCGGCGATGGGGCCGCCGGGGTTGCGCAGCCCGGCGGCGGCGCGCTCGGCAGCTGGTACCGCGTCGAGGTTGACGAACAGGAAGTAGGCGCCGGTCCCGACCGCCCATGAGAGCGCGAGCGCGGCAAGGCCGGACCGGAGCCGCCCTATGCCGGCTAGCGGCCAGCGCTCGCATACTAGCGACAGCTGGAGCATGGCGGTGAACGCCGCGCCGGCCAGGGCCAGCGTCGCGGGAAACGTCGCCGGGACGCCGGGACCGGGGCTGGCCTCGAACACTGCCTGGACGTCGGATCGCTCGACGATGGCCTGGCCCGCGATGGTCAGCACGACCGAGGCGGCGGCGACCAGGGCGGTGTCGACCAGGCCGGTCCAGGGGGTGGTGAGTCGTGAGCCGGGCCAGTCGTTCCACCAGAACGCGACCATGGCAACGGCGGGCAGCGCGAACGTCGAGATCGGGCCGAGGATGAGCAGCGATGTGGCGGTGCTGCCGGTGCCGAGGGCGAGGGCGAAGAAGACGGCCGCGGCGAGCAGCAGGCCGCCCAGGCCCAGCCAGGGCTGTCCGGCGAGGTGCTGGCGCTGCAGGTCGGCGATCGCCTCGTGCTGCAGACGCGGCGGGGTGGTCAGCGTTGGCCGGCCGGGCAGCGGTTCCGGCCGGCCGCTGCTGAGGAGGCCGGCTGGCCGCGGGCGGCTTGGTGCCCGGCCGGTCACGTCAGGTCCGGTGGTGCTCCTGCCGCGGCGGACGCGGGCCCGGGCGACAGATGGGCCAGCAGGTGCTCTACGGCGATCGGCAGTTCCCGGACGCGGTAGCCGGTGGCGTGGTAGACCGCGTTGGCGATCGCGGCGGCGGAGCCGACCTGCCCGATTTCCCCGACGCCCTTGACACCGAGCGGGCCGACCACGCGGTCCTCGACCTCGATCAGCTCGACGTCGACGTCGGGTGCGTCGGCGTTGACGGGGACGAGGTAGTCGCCCAGGCTGGCGTTGGCCCAGCGGCCGTGGCGGGTATCCATGCGGGTGGCTTCGAGCAGGGCCTGGCTCATGCCCCAGAGCATGCCGCCCATGAGCTGGCTGCGGGCGGTCCTGGGGTTGAGGACCCGGCCGGGGGCGAAGGCGCCGGCCATGTGCCGGACGCGGATGATGCCCAGGTCGGCGTCGACCGCGACCCTGGCGAACTGGGCACCGAAGGTCAGCAGCCCGTGCGGGGTGTCCAGCGGCGGCGGATCCCAGCTGCCGATGGCTTCCGCGTCGCTCATGATGTGCCGCTGCATCAAGCTGCTGTAGGTCTCGCCGGTACCAGTGTCCCCCGCCAGCGTCATCCGTCCGCCCGCCACGACAACACCCGCCGGGTCGGCGCCGTGCAGCGGCGACTGGCTGTCGCCGACGGCCAGGCTGATCAGCTGATCCCGCAACGCGCTGGCAGCGTTATGCACGGCCGCGCTGACCATCATCGCGCCGTTCGAGCCCACCGGCGAGCCAGCGTTCGGCAGGTCGGTGTCGCCGAACTCGAACCGTACGTCCCGCAGGCCGATGCCGAGCCCGTCGGCGGCTACCTGGGTCATCACGGTCGCCATCCCGGTGCCGAATTCCTGGGTGGCTGTCTGCACGATGGCGGTGCCGTCGGCGTACAGGTGCGCGCGGGCCCGCTGGGTATGCATGAAGAACGCGATCGGATAGCCGGCGGTCGCCATTCCCGTGCCGATCAGCCAGTTCCCGTCGCGTTCAGATCGCGGCTGAGGGTTGCGGCCGGCCCAGCCGAATCTCCGTGCGCCCCGTTCGAAGCATTCCCGCAGGCCGTAGCTGGACCAGGGGTGGCCGGTGTTGGGGTCGACGTCGGTGAGGTTGCGCAGCCGCAGTTCGATCGGGTCGATACCGAGTTCGCTGGCCAGTTCGTCCATCGCGCATTCGAGGGTGAAGACGCCAACTGCCTCGCCCGGTCCGCGGGTGAACGTGGGTGTCATGGTGTTGCCGCGCACCAGGCGGTGCACGCCCTCGAAGCCGGGGCAGGCATAGAGCTGGGAGGCGGCGCCGAAGGCAGGCTCGGCCCAGTCGTCGAACGGGGAGGTGACGGAGATCTTGTGGTGCCGGATCGCGGTGAGCTTGCCGTCGCTGGTCGCCCCGAGCTGGATGTGCTGTTCCTGCTCCTCGCGGTGCCCGCACGCGGTGAACATCTGGCCGCGCGGCAGGGCGAGCCGGACCGGGCGCCTGACGTACTGGGCGGCCAGTGCCGTGAGGGTCACGTGCGGCCAGACCATGGCCTTGGCGCCGAAGGCCCCGCCGACGTAGCGCGTCAGGACCCGGATCTTGGACGGCGACAGCCCGAGCAGGGCGGCGACGGTCAGCTGCACGGCCTTGATGCCCTGGCACGAGTCATAGAGCGTCAGCTGGTCACCATCCCAGGCCGCCGTGGTGGTCAGCGCCTCGATCGGGTTGTGATGGTTGGCCGCGAACCGGAACGACGCGTCAATGAGGAGATCCGCGGCCGCGAACCCGTCCTCGACGTTCCCGCGCCGCGTCTGCGCCGGCATGAGGCCGCCGAAGATTTTCTCCGGTTCGTAGGCGTCAGCGCGGCCCTGGTCGATTGTGGTGATCGACGGGGTCTCGGCGTAACTGACCTGCACCAGCGTCGCAGCATGCTGTGCCCGCTCGAGACTGTCGGCCACCACGATCGCGACCGGCTGGCCGGCATAGTGCACCACGTCGTCCTGCATCGGGAAGAACGTCTCGCCGGGTGCCGGGCCGCCAACCAGGGACGGCAGTAGCGGCACGTTGTTCACCTTGGGCATGTTGCGGTGAGTCAGGATCCCGGCCACGCCCTCGGCGTCCTCGGCCTGCGCGGTATCGATCGAGGTGATCCGGCCGCTCGCCACCCGGGCTCCGACGATCTCGGCGTAGGCCAGGCCCGGCAGCGCGATCTCACCCGAGTACCGCGCAGAGCCGGTGACTTTCGCCGGGCCGTCGATCCGGCTGACCGCCTGCCCGATTACCCCGCTCATCGCGTGTCTCCATTCGTCAGTGTCATCAGCGCCCGGACGATCGCCCGCTGCGCGAGCTCGACCTTGAACGCGTTCAGCGGTCTCGGCCTGGCCGCGGCCAACTCCTGGCCGGCGGCCTCGGCAAAGCTGGTTGCCCCGGCCGGCTGGCCGAGCAGGCTCCGCTCGGCGCGTCGCGCGCGCCAGGGCTTGGTGCCGACGCCACCGAGCGCCAGGCGGACGTCGGCAATGGCGCCGTCCTCGGTGCGCACCGCCGCCGCGACCGATACCAGGGCGAACTCATAGGACTCGCGATCGCGGAATTTCAGGTAGGTTGACCGGCGTGCTGCCGGTGTCGCGGGTACCTCGATCGCGACGATGAGCTCGCCGTGTTCCATCGGATGCTCACGCTCCGGGGTGTCTCCGGGCAGCAGGAAGAACTCGTCGATCAGGATGGCCCGCTCGCCGCCTGGCCCGCGCGTGTGAACGACGGCATCCATGGCGACCAGCGCCACGGCCACGTCCGAAGGATGAGTGGCGATGCACTTGTCGCTGGTGCCGAGGATGGCGTGCCCGCGGTTGAACCCGTCCAGGGCCGCGCAGCCGCTGCCGGGATCACGCTTATTGCACGGCGACGCCGCGTCGCGGAAGTAGCTGCACCGCACCCGCTGGCACAAGTTGCCGCCCAACGAGGCCATGTTCCGCAGCTGCGCCGAGGCTCCCAGCAGGAGCGCCTGGGAGATGACCGGGAACCGTGCCACCACCCCGGCCGCCTGGGCGACGTCGCTCATCCGGGCCAGCGCACCGATGCGGAGGCCCCCGTCCGGCCGGTCCTCGACGCGGTCCAGGGGCAAGTCGTTGATGTCGACCAGCAGCCCGGGCCGCAGCACGTTCTGGCGTACCAGGTCGACCTCGGTGGTGCCGCCGGCCAGAAACGCGCCGTCCGGGTGTTCCCGGACCGTCGCGATCGCACTGTTGACGTCCGCTGCCCGCGCATAACTGAGCGGCCGCATTTGTCACTCACCGCCAGCCGCGTCGCGGACGTCGCGGATCGCGGCGCGGATGTTGGGATACGCCGCGCACCGGCAGATGTTGCCGCTCATCCACTCCCGGATCTGAACGTCGTCAGCGGCGTGGCCCTCTTGCAGCAGCGCTACCGCCGACATGATCTGGCCCGGAGTGCAATAGCCGCACTGGAACGCGTCGCGGTCGATGAACGCCGCCTGCATCGGATGCAGCTCCCCGCCGGCCGAAAGCCCCTCGATCGTGGTGACCTCGTGGCCTTCACACGTCACCGCGAGCGTCAGGCACGCCAGCACCCGCCTGCCGTCCACCCACACCGTGCAGGCACCGCACGTGCCCTGGTCACATCCCTTCTTCGAGCCGGTGAGGCCCAGATGCTCACGCAGAGCATCAAGAAGGCTCA
>WNFC01003015.1_pt1 | contig 22766 bp, 23 predicted proteins | sample 5400541 | NCBI WGS metagenome assembly WNFC01 (sample SAMN13153342, study PRJNA577476) | soil metagenome | isolation source: 120 cm saprolite under Douglas fir tree site 2 hole 2 replicate 1 | place: USA:California | collected 2015-04-18
TGGGCCGCAACGCCACGCGGCGCGCCTACAACATGCGCCTGCGCGAGCGGCGCGAATTCACCGAAGCCTTTCCGGCCGCAGGCGACAAGCTCGTGTGCCTGCGCAACAACCGCCGCAAGGGCCTGTTCAACGGCGGGCTGTGGACGGTGAAGGAGCGCGGCGCCGCGCGCTCCGGCGTGCTGCGCATGCGGCTTGCGCCCGACGAGGGCGCCGGCCGCGTCATCAAGGTCTCGGTGCGCCCGGAATGCTTCACCGGCGGCATCGAGAACCTGGAATGGCTGCTGCGCAAGCGCTACGACGAGTTCGACTACGGCTACGTGCTCACGGTGCACAAGGCGCAGGGTTCGCAATGGGACGACGTGGTGCTGTTCGACGAGAGCTTTGCGTTCCCCGACAGCCGCGACCGCTGGCTCTACACCGGCATCACGCGCGCCGCGCGCCGGCTGACGGTGGTGATGTAGATTCTGTCATTGCGAGAAGCCGAAGGCGACGAAGCAATCTCGGCCGCCGATTCAACGCCTGCGGCTGAGATTGCTTCGCTTCGCTCGCAATGACATCGTATCCAAAAGGAGCCCGCCATGCCGAAAAGCGCCGTAGACGCCACACTGGAAGATCGCATCCAGGCGATCGAGGACCGGCTCGCGATCTACAACCTCATCGCCAGTCATCCGCCGAGCGCCGACACCGCCGCCGACTACTACACGCGCGCGGTCTACGCCGAGGACGGCGTGTTCGACCGCGACCCGCATCCGGGCGGCAACGGCAACGAGGAGATCGCCGCCATGGTGCGCAGCCCCGCGCACGCGGTCGCGATCAACGGCGGGCTCGCACATTTCTGCGGGCTTCCGTATATCGAGCTCGACGGCGACAAGGCGGCCGTCACCTCCTACCTGCAAATCCTGATGCCGGATCCGAACGGCCAGCCGGTCGAGCTCTCCAATCACGGCACCTCGAAGGGCTTTCGCATCCATCGCGTCGCCGCCAACCGCTGGGACCTCGCGCGCACCGCAAAGGGCTGGCGGATCAAGCGCCGCACGCTACGGCCGCTCGACGGATCGGAGCCCGCACGCAAGCTTCTGCGGCAGGCGCTCGCCGCGTTCGAAACGGCGAAGTGAGACACGAGGGAAGGACCATGCCCGACATAAAACTTCTCAATCCGGACGCGCTCGGCAAGCCGCTCGGCCAGTACTCGCATATGACGCGCGTGAAGGCGTCCGAATTCCTGTTCATTGCCGGCCAGGTGGCGGTCGACGCGAGCGGCAAGCTCGTCGGCGCCGACGATTTCGACGCGCAGTGCGTGCAGACTTTCGCCAATATCGAGGCGGCGCTCAAATCGCAGGGCGCGAGCTTCGCCAACGTGGTCGAGTTCACGACCTATCTGGTGCACTCGCAGGACATCCCCAAATTCATGAAATTCCGCCTGCGCGAATTTCCGCGCATGTTTCCGGCCGGCGCCTATCCGCCCAACACGCTGCTGATCGTCGACCGGCTGGTACAGGAGCCGCTGCTCATCGAGGTGCAGACGGTCGCAGCGCTGTAGCCGGGTGGAGCAAATCGGGCGACAAAGCGTTATTCTGCCGGAGCCGAGGCGCCCATGAGCAAGGCCTATCCTCAGATCGATGTGCGGACGAACGCGCCGCTGCCGGCCGATTTCCTGGTGCCGCAGCGCCACGAGGACTACACGGCGCAGGATCATGCCACCTGGGAGACGCTCTTCCACCGCCAGCGCGAGGTGCTGCAGGGGCGCGTCGTCGAGGAGTTCTTCGACGGCCTCGCGGCGCTCAACATCGAGTCGCATGGCATTCCGGATTTTTCCGACATCAACCGCGTGCTCTCGCGCGCGACCGGCTGGAGCGTCGTCGCCGTGCCGGGCCTCGTGCCGGACGACGTCTTTTTCGCGCATCTCGCGGCACGGCGTTTTCCGGCCGGCTACTGGATCCGAAAGCCGGAGCAGCTCGACTACATCGAGGAGCCCGACGTCTTCCACGACGTGTTCGGCCACGTGCCGCTGCTCATGCAGCCGCGCTACGCCGACTACATGGCGGCCTATGGCCGCGCCGGGCTCGCCTATGCGGGCAAGCCGGCGTTGACCAATCTCGCGCGGCTCTACTGGTACACGGTCGAATTCGGGCTGATGCAGACGCGCGCCGGCCTGCGCATCTTCGGCGCCGGCATCATCTCGTCCGCCGGCGAGGCGGTCTACGCGCTCGCCGACGCCGAGCCCGCGCGCGTGCGCTTCGATTGCGAGCGCGTGCTGCGCACCGACTACGAGATCGACCGCTACCAGCGCATCTACTTCGTGCTGTCCGGCTACGACGACCTGCCGGCGCTGCAACGCGCCGAGCTCGACCGCCATATCGCCGCGATCGAACGCGCGCGCGTACTGGCGCCGGGCGAGCTGACCGACAGCGACGTGCCGACCCTGCCGCCCACAGCGGCGGCCGGCGCCGAGTCGCGCGCCCCGTCCTGACGCGGACGGTGCGCTCAATTTCCGCAAAGATTGAACCAGGCATCCTCCTCCCGCGACCAATCGAGATAGGGAGAGGGAGGACCTTCACCACGACAAATCCACCGCAGGCGGCGCAGCATGCGCCCTCGCCTGCCGTGAACCATCACGCATCAACCATTGGAGATCCTACGATGAGCACCATTTCCCGGCGCGCGCTCGCTTGCGGCGCGTTCGCCGCCCTTGTTTTTGCGACAACGCAGCCGGCCTGGAGCCAGGACAAGGGCGGGATCACCCTGTTCAAGATCATCACCGTCAAGGACGAGATCGTGATCGGCCTCTCGGCCGATGAGCTGAGCAAGCTCGCGGCAACGACGCCGGCACGGTGGCGCGCGCGCTGCTCGGCAAAGGCGAGCTGACCGCCTGGCAATACGCCGTGAAGAAGGCCGCCAACGGCGATCTCCAGCAGGCGCCATTGCGCCAGGTCGGACTGCTCGCGCATGCGTCGCTGCGCGTCGAGCCCTATGCGACGCCGCTCGCGGTGCTCCCGCACGAGTAGCGCGCGGGAGACCGCAGCTCGCAGCAGATCAGTTCCAGCGCGCCGCGCGCCGGCGCGAGCCCGTCCAGGCGACGCGCTCGACCGGCTGCGCCGACGCATAGGCGTCGCCACGCGCCCCGTCATAGGGCGAAAAGCCGGCGCGCCTGGCGCTGGCGTAATAGCCGCGCGCATAATTCGACACCGCGCCTCCCGCGTTGCCGCCCGCCGCCCGATAGGCGCCGGCGAGATAGCGCACCGCATAGGTGAGATTGGTTTCGGGATCGAGCAGTCCCGACGGCGAGCCCGAATATCCCATGGCGCGCGCGGTGGAGTATTTGATCTGCATCAGTCCCATCGCGCCGCCGCGACCGATCGCGCGCGGATTGTAGCGGCTTTCGCGAACGACGACGCGATGCACCAGCGAGTCGGGCAGCCCGTTCGCCTGCGCGTGGCGGGAGATCATCGCATCGAGCGCGCCGTGCGAACCCTCGCGCGCCGCCACTGCGGCGCGACGCTCGAATCGCGGCGCGAACGGCTCGCGACCCTGCGCGAACGAGGGAACGAACGGGCGCTCGTAGCGGCGCGCGAACGGGCGATCCGCATAACTCTCGTAGGTGGAATATTCGAGCTGCCGGTCGATGAATGCGCCATAGCGCTGACCCGCAAAGGCAAGCCCTGGCTCGCGATGACGCCGGACATGGGCGCGCGCGTGCCGGTGATGGCGGACGGCATGCGCATTCGCGTAATGCACATGCGCCGCTGCGCGCGCGTGATGGCGGGAATGCTCGCGCGCAAGCGCCGGCTGAGCGAGGGCCGGAAGGGTGAGAGCGAAAATCAGCAATCGCATGATGCTCCTCCATGACCTCCCTCCGGCGGCGGCGGATTGACGGGCGAATGGGGCTACGCTCGGGCAAAACCGTGGGCCCGCCAAGGTCATGTCATGTCAGGAATCAGGAATCAGAATCAGTGATCAGTAATCAGAAACCACTGATGTCTGATTACCGATCACTGATGCTGGCAGGGCCGTAGGTTGGGTCGAGCGGAGCGAGACCCAACATGCGGCGTGCGTGTGATGTTGGGTCTCGCAAAAGCACGACCCAACCTACGAGGACTTTACCCGCCGCTAGCCGCGGTCCACGCCTTGAAGTTTTCTGGCGTGACCGTCGGCAGCTTCTTGAGGAACGCGACCACCGACCAGATTTCCTGATCGGGCATTTCGATGCGCGCGAAGCTCGGCATGCCGGTCATGTTGATGCCGTTCTTGATCACCCAGAAAAGCTCGCGCGGCTCACGCGCGCCGACGATCTCCTTGAGATCGGGCGGATCAGGGCGTAGCCCTTCCGAAAATTTTGCCCATTCGACGCCCGGCGCGCCATGGCAGTTGGCGCAGCCGCGCTGCGCGAACGCCTTCGCGCCCGCTTGCACAAACGCCGCATCGTCGAGCGACATGGGCGGCTTCGGTCCCGCGGAATGGCGATCGATCGACGCCATGCGCACGCGCGTGAGCGCCCAGACGACGGCCGGGTGATCCTCCTCGACCGCCGCGACATTGAAAAATCCGCCGAAGAAAAATGCCAGCGCCGCCAGTCCCACGATGATGGCGAGCGCGCCGACCAGGGCAAGGAGTCTCATGGAAACCTCCGAGTGACCTCGAGGGCCGGATGGTAGCGCAGATGCGGGGCGCGATGCGACGCGCCTGCGAGCTTCGAGGCTTGAGGCACACAGATGTGAATGCGCACGTCATTGCACGCGCGGTGCCGAACTGACCCCGCATTTACGATTCGCCCGGGCAAGCGCCGCGTGCTCTGCCAAGACGCAAAATGCCGGGTCGTTAAGCCTTTGCGCCGGATCAGGGTTCAAGCGTGGAACCGGAACCGGCGCCGTTTTGTTTTACCTGCCGGAGGCCGTGTGGGATGTAGGAATATGTTCCGCAGGAGGCAGTCATGAATCAGGCAGTCCATCAGTTGCTGGCGCTCGTTCTGCAAGGATTGACGTGGTTCCTGAAGACGATCGAGGCGTTGTGGCTCTGGTCGTGGACGCAGATCGCGTCCGCCTTTTCGGTGTCGTGGGAGGCTTTGCCGGCGTGGAAGCTCGCGGTCGGATTGATCGCGATGGTCGCGCTCGCCGCACTGCTCCTCCTCATGATCAAGCGCGGTCTGGAGGCGTTCGGAAAGATCGCCGCCGCTTTTTGGACGATGGCGCTCACGCTGTTCGGAATCCTGACCTTCGTCGTGATGGCGGGACTCTTCTCGCGGGGATTCCAGTGGGTCGTGGCGTCCGTGCCCGATAAATTCTGGGAGAGGTTCCTCTAAGTCAGGAAGCCGCGCGGGACGGGCGTACGGTGCGTTGAAACGCCAGCCGGCTGGCTTCCAGCCGGCCGGCGTTCTGTCATGCGTTCAGCGTTGCGATGCGTGCGGCCCGACCGCTTGTCGTCGGGTAGGCGAAATATCACGGCCGCGACGGCGCGCGCCGCCAGAGCAGACCATGCCAAAAGAAATCGAGTTCAAGTTCGAGGTCCCGCCGCGCGCCATCCAGAAGCTGCGGCGCCTGCGCGCGCTCCGCCACGCCGATGGAGGCCGTATCCGGGAAGAGGATCTCGTGTCGGTCTATTTCGATACGCCGAGGCACAAGCTGAGGAAGCACGGCATCTCGCTGCGCGTGCGTCACATCGGCGACAAGCGCATCCAGACCATCAAGGCGAACGGACAATCGGCCGCCGGCCTGTTCAGCCGAGACGAATGGGAAAAGCCGATCAACCGCGATACGCCGGACTTGCGCGCCGTCCGGCACACCCCGCTCCGCGCGCTGCTGACCAAGAAGCTCGTGCACCAGCTCGAGCCGCTCTTCGAGACGCGCGTGCGCCGCACGGTCGTTCCGCTGAAGGTGGGCGGCAGCCGCATCGAGCTCACGCTCGATCGGGGAGACGTCCGCCTCGGCCGCAAGTCGGCACCCATCAGCGAGGTCGAGCTGGAGCTCAAACGCGGCAAGCCGGACGAGCTGCTCAAGCTTGCGCACAAGATCGTGGAACAAGTGCCCGCTCGTCTCGCCGTCCGCAGCAAGGCCGACCGCGGATACGATCTCCTCGAGGACCGATCCGTCGCCGCGGTTCCGGCGGAGAAGATCAAGCTCGCGCCGGACGAGACGACGGCGGACGCATTTCGCGCCATCGCCCGTGCCTGCCTGCACCATCTGGCCGCCAACGAGCCGGCGGTGAGGGCGCACGATTCGGAAGGCGTGCACCAGATGCGGGTCGGGCTGCGCCGCCTGCGCGCCGCGATCTCGGTGTTCTCGGGGCTGCTCGCCGACCCGCAGACCGAGAAAATCAAGGCCGCGCTCAAATGGCTGACCGGCGAGCTCGGCCGCGCGCGCGACCTCGACGTCTATGTCACCGGCAACATCAAGCCGTTGGAGCGGACGCTGCCGCCCAAGCGCGGATTGCTGGATCTGCAGCGCGACCTGGAGCGACAGCGCGAGGAAGCATTCGAGCGCGCCAGGAAGGCGGTGGAATCCGCCCGCTATCGCGCGCTCGTGCTCGACACGCTGAGCTGGCTCGAAGCGGGAGACTGGACCAGCGGCGGAGACGAATTGGTCAAGGCGCGGCGCGAACGCAACGTGAAGGATTTTGCGCGCGAGGAAATCGCCCGCCGCGCCAAGAAAGTCATGCGGCGGTCCAGGAAGCTCGCCGAGCTCGACGGCGAGCGGCGCCACAAGCTGCGCATCGCCATGAAGAAGCTGCGCTATGCCATCGAATTTTTCGAGAGTCTCTTCGTCGCGCGCAAGGAAAGCAAGCGGATCGGCCGCTTCGAGCGGCTGCTCGCGGAGCTGCAGGATTCTCTCGGTGCGCTCAACGACATTTCGGTTCATCAGAAGCTGGCGCGCGAGCTGGTCGCCAAACGACCGCGGCCCGAGCGGGTCTTCGCCATCGGGCTCGTGTCCGGCCGCGAGCAATGCCGCGTCGATCCGCTGCGCAAGGCCGCCGTGAAGGCGGCCGAACGACTGGCGGAGGCCCGGCCGTTCTGAGGCGCGCCCTCGCCGCAAAAAAGAGAAAGCCCCGGCCGCACGGGCCGAGGCCTTCTCCTGGATCACGGGGAACCAATATTGCCACAGTTCCGCAACGGAACTGGTTCCGCAAACGCGGAATGTCGGCTAGGCCGTGTGCCCGGGGTCGATATTGTTCGGCGTCTTCTTCCGGCGTTGCGGCGTCATCTTCGCCGGGGCGAGTTCCGGCGCGCCGCGCGGCCCGCCGAGTCGCGTCTGCGCGAGATCGTCCTCGGTCGGGCGGTCGCGCTCGGTCATCCGGTCGATGATTCGATTGTCGATCCTGGTCTGCTTCATGGAGGCCTCCTTCGGCTCACCGTTGAAACGAGCCGGTGACCTGGCTTGTTCCTCACCAATGTCCCTTGCGCCGGTTCCAGGTGTAGAGCAGGTCGGCGAAGCGATCATAGACGAAGCGCGTGACCGGCCGCATGACGGCATTGCCCGTCAGCGCGGCGAGCCAGCGCTCGCCCGGCGTGAGCTGCCAGATCGCGATGGCGACGTCGGCCCCGACCAGGAGGCGCCCGGATTCATCCGTCGCATGGAGGCGCCGCCGGATGTCCTCGAGCGAAGCGCCATGCGCCGCGAGCGCCTGCGGCTCGAGATTGATGTCGCGGAAAGCAATCGTGCCCGCCTGCACGGCGGCCAGGAGCTTGTTGCGCTGGCGATCGATGCCGGCGTCGCACACCGGGCAGCGCGTGTTGTACCAGACGGTGAGTTGCGGCTCCGGCACGGATATCCTTCATGCGATCGGTGCGGCCCTGCTCGCCACCGGACGCCCTGTCTTCGCGGCGCGCGTCTGCTAGGCTGCGCTCCGCGCTCGCGCAGGGCAAGCTGACATTAATGGGGAGTACAAATGGCAAAGGCGTATTGGGTGGCGGTCTATCACTCGATCTCGAACCAGGAGGCGCTGGCGGCCTACGCCAAGCTCGCCGGCCCGGCGCTCGCCGCCGCAGGCGGACGCTTCCTCGCGCGCGGCAATGCGGCGAAAGCCTACGAGGCCGGCGTCCAGCAGCGGGTCGTGATCATCGAGTTTCCCAGCGTGGACGCGGCCGCCGCGGCGCATGACGGCGCGGGCTATCAGGCGGCGCTCAAGGTGTTCGACAACGCGGCGAAACGCGATTTGCGGATCGTGGAGGGGCTGGAATAACGCGCGCAGCACGCGGTGAGATCAATCCCGCGCGCCTTCGAAATATTCGCGCAGGAGCCGCACGCTGCGCCGATTGGCGCGGAACGCGACGTCGAACGCATCCCCGAGGAACGGCACTGCGCCGACGATCCCCTCGATCGCGACATTCACCAGCGCGAAGATGTGCGGCGGCACGCCGCCTGCCGGCTCTCGGTGCTGTCGAAATATCGATCTCATGCGTAGGTGTTCGCCATCGCCGGCAGATAGGGTCGATGACGGCAAGACGCAAGCGTGTCGTCGGCAAATACGCGCGCTCTGGCACCGCCGACCTATTCGCGGTTCTCGCGACCGTGGAAGACACGAAGCATCACTAGGCGGTGACCGTCTACGCGATATTGAAAAACGTATGCCGCCTTCGAAACCCGCAAGACGACTTGCCTATATTCCGGACGACCAGCGATCGGGTGTCCGAGTTGCGGACGCTCAGCGAGGATTTGCGCCTTTGCAATAATTTCTTCGGCAACGATCTTTGAAAGCGAGGGATAATACTGTCGGAGAAAGGCTGCAAAACGGTCGAGATCGGCGGTCCTTCGACCATTCGAGTTTCATCGCTCAGGCCATGGCCGAAAGGCGGGCGTTCCCCAAGTTCGCAACCAGCGCACAACCTCATCATGCGACACGGTCGGGTGCCCCGCGTCGACGGCCTTCCAGCGCCGGTCAAGCTCCGCGAGCTCGCCAGCGTCGACGGTGAATGGATCGCTGTCCAGGTGCGCAAGCTCCGCCACCAGTTCCGATACGCTCATGCCACGCGCTGCTGCCCGTGTTTCCAGTAGCTCGGCCGTCTCGTCGTTGACCTGTATGTTCCGGACCTTGACGTTCATGCACAAATCCTAGGATTTGGCCGATGCGTTGTCGAGCGTGCTTCACGCGCATCAGAAATTCAACGCGCGTCAAATCCCGTTGACTGATTGCGTCAGTTATCCAAAAAGCTCCGCAGCTTCCTTGACCGGCTCGGGTGCTTGAGCTTGCGCAGCGCCTTCGCCTCGATCTGGCGGATGCGCTCGCGCGTCACCGAGAACTGCTGGCCGACCTCTTCGAGCGTGTGATCGGTGTTCATGCCGATGCCGAAGCGCATGCGCAGCACGCGTTCCTCGCGCGGCGTGAGCGAGGCGAGCACGCGCGTCGTGGTCTCGCGCAGGTTCGACTGGATCGCGGCGTCGATCGGCAGCACCGCGTTCTTGTCCTCGATGAAATCGCCGAGATGCGAATCCTCCTCGTCGCCGATCGGCGTTTCGAGCGAGATCGGCTCCTTGGCGATCTTGAGGACCTTGCGCACCTTCTCGAGCGGCATGCCGAGCTTCTCGGCAAGCTCCTCGGGCGTCGGCTCGCGGCCGATCTCGTGCAGCATCTGGCGGCTGGTGCGCACGATCTTGTTGATCGTCTCGATCATGTGCACCGGGATGCGGATGGTGCGCGCCTGATCGGCGATCGAGCGGGTGATCGCCTGCCGGATCCACCACGTCGCATAGGTCGAGAACTTGTAGCCGCGGCGGTACTCGAACTTGTCGACCGCCTTCATCAGGCCGATGTTGCCTTCCTGGATGAGGTCGAGGAACTGGAGGCCGCGGTTGGTGTACTTCTTCGCGATCGAGATGACGAGACGCAGGTTCGCCTCCACCATCTCCTTCTTGGCCTGGCGCGCCTCGCGCTCGCCCTTCTGCACCATGTGGACGATCTTGCGGAACTCCTGGATCTCGAGGCCGGTCTCGCCCGCGAGCGTATGGATCTCGTGGCGGATGTCCCTGATCTTGTCCTTCTCCCGCGCGACGAAATTCTTCCAGCCCTTGGCGGAGAGCTTCGAGACGCGGTTGAGCCAGCGCGGGTCGAGCTCGGAGCCCTGGTAGTTCTTCAAGAAATCCTCGCGCGAGACCGCATGGCTCTCGGCGAGCCGCATCAGGCGGCCCTCGTAGCCGACGAGGCGCTTGTTGATGTCGTAGAGCTGCTCGACGAGGGAATCGATGCGCGCCTGGTTGAGCCGCAGCGACTTCACCTCGGCGATGATCTCTTCCTTGAGCTTCTTGTACTTGCGCTCCTGCGCGGGCGAGAGCGACGTGCTCTTGAGGCGGAACTGGATGTCCTGCTCCTGCAGGCGGCGCAGCCGCTTGTATTCGCTCGCGATGGTGTCGAACGTCTCCAGCACCTTGGGCTTGAGCTCGGCCTCGATCGCGGCAAGCGACAGCGAGTTCTCCATGTCGTCTTCGTCGAGATCGCTCTCGCCGGGCGGCGTCTCACCGCTCGGCTCGTCGCCATTCATCTCGTGCCGCGGCTTGAACGGGGTCGGCGCCGCGGGCGCGGTGGCGGGCGCAGCGGCAGCCGGAACCGGCGCCGCGACGACGCCCGGAACGGCACCCTCGGCGACCGGCGCGCCCGGCGCGCCCGGCACGCCGGTCGGCTGCGGCATGCCCTTGGCGTCCGGGCCCGCATAGGTCGCTTCGAGATCGATGATGTCGCGCAGGAAGACCTTGCCCTCGTTGAGCTCGTCACGCCAGATGATGATCGCCTGGAAGGTGAGCGGGCTCTCGCACAGACCGGCGATCATCGCCTCGCGGCCGGCCTCGATGCGCTTCGCGATCGCGATCTCGCCCTCGCGGGAGAGAAGCTCGACCGAGCCCATCTCGCGCAGATACATGCGCACCGGATCGTCGGTGCGCTCGCCGGGCTCGGACTTCTTGGTCTCGGCGGGAGCCTTGTGCGTGGTCTCGACCAGCTCGCCCTCGCTCTCCTCTTCCTCCGCCGGCTCCTCGCTCTTCTCCTCTTCCTCGGTCTCGGTCTCTTCCTGCTCGACCGTGTTGATGCCCATCTCGTTGAGCATCGCCAGAATGTCCTCGATCTGCTCCGAGGTGACCTCCTCGGACGGCAGCACCGCGTTGATCTGCTCGTAGGTGACGTAGCCGCGCTTCTTGGCGAGCTTGATCATCTTCTTGACCGCCGCATCGGACAGATCGAGCAGCGGCAGCGGCGCGTCGGTGGTCGCCTCGGGGGTCTCCTTCTCGGGCGCCTCGTCCTTCTTTTCCTTCTGGGCCGCCTTGGTCTTGGTCGCCATCGAGTTCTCCTGGAACCGGTTCCCTCGTCGCCCCGCGCGCCGGACACGCGGAATGGCGGAAGGGCCGTCCGTCATTGCCCCTGCCAAAACGACTGCGAATCAGGTCGCAGTGTGGCCGGAGCCCTTAAAACGCCCGTTAACTCTGTTTCGGACGGCCGCGCGGCCCAATTCCGCGCGTCACTTCCAAAACACCGGAATTCCCTCGTTCTTCCAACTCTCTAGCCCCGCGCCACGGCAATCGAGGCATGCGCTAGAGGCTTCGTGCCGGACGCCCCGAAAGAGTGCCGAACCCCTCGATCGAGGCTTCCGTTCCGTCAAGCGCTGAAAGGCGGCCCTGAACGTCGCGCAGCCACGCAAAATTCTGCTCGCTTGGCTCATCGCCCAGCGCGCGCTCGGCCTCCTTAAGCTCCTTATTTAACGTGCGTGTCTTGCGATGCAAGGTAAGAACGTGCGTCCACCATTGGCGCACGTCCTCGGCGGCCGCGCCTTCGCGCGCCTCCCAGTCGGCCGGGTGCGTCAAGGCGCGTTCGATGCGCGCCAGGAGGGCGCCATGCTCTCGCGCCGCAATCACAGCGCGCATGTCCTTCGCGTCGGTCGTGCCATGCGCCGCAGCATCGAGGATCGTCCGACGCAGCAGGTCGGCGTCCGAATTGAGGAATTCGAGCGAGGCGACATCTTCGGCGTGGCTTTCGAGCAGCCAGGGATGGTTGATGAGCGCGAGCAGGATCAGGGCCTCGCGCGGCGGCAACGTCGTGCGCGAGCCGCGCACGATCGAGCTTGCGGCGAGCCGCGGGCTGAGCGCGACGAGCTTCGCCGGCGCCTGCTCGAAGCCCGGCCGCCCGGAGCGCGGCGCGCGCTGGTCGGGGAAGCGGCGCGCAATGCCGGACCCCGCGACCCGCGCCGCCGGAACGAACAGGTTGCGCAGCCGCGTCTTGAGATCCTGGTCGTAATATCTCCGCACCGACTCGTGCGCGATCGCGCCCGTGACTTCGTTGATGCGCATCTCGAGCCCGGCGCGCCGCTCCGGCGTATCGAAACGGCCGGTTTCGGTCTCGCGCATCCACAGCACGTCGGCGAGCGGACGCGCGCCGGCGAGGATATCAGCGATCGCGCCCTTGCCGCCTGAACGTACGAGATCGTCCGGATCCTGCCCCTCTGGCAGCGTCGCGAACAGAAGGCTCTTGCCGGGACGTAACCGTGGCAGCGCCAGATCGACCGCCCGGTAGGCAGCGCCGCGGCCGGCCTTGTCGCCATCGAAGCAGAGGATCGGCTCGTCGGCCATCTTCCACAGGAGGCCGAGCTGATCTTCCGTAAGCGCAGTGCCGAGCGGAGCGACGGTCGCGGCGAACCCCGCCGTCACCATCGCGATCACGTCGATATAGCCCTCGACCGCGATGACGGGCGCGCCCTGGTGCGCGGCTTGGCGCGCGTCCGCGCCGTTGTAGAGCATCGCGCCCTTGTGGAAGAGCGGCGTCTCCGGCGAGTTCAAATATTTGGCGGGCGCATCCTTATCGAGCGCGCGGCCGCCGAAGGCGACGAGCCGGCCACGCAGATCCCCGATCGGGAAGATGACGCGATCGCGGAAACGATCGTACGGCACCGGAATGTCCTCGCCCGCGATCAACAGCCCGGCCTCGATCATGTCCTCGGGCGAGATGCCGTGCGCGCCGAGATGCTCCTTGAGCGCAAAGCGCTCGGCCGGCGCATAGCCGAGGCGGAACTTGAGCTGGGTCGCGGGATCGAGGCCGCGGTCAGCGAGATATCCACGGGCCTTGGCGCCGGCGCGCGAGGCAAGCGTCGCCTCGAAGAATTTCGCCGCCAGTTCGATCACCTCGTGCAGCGTGCGGCGGCGCTGCTCCTGGGCATCCGCTTCGGGGGAAGCTTTCGGCACGGCGAGACCCGCCATGGCGGCGAGGCGCTCGACCGCTTCGGGGAAGGTCACGCCTTCCGTGTCCATCACGAAGCCGAAGATGTCGCCGTGCTTGCCGGACGAGAAGTCGTGATAGAAGCCCTTCTGATCATTGACGAAAAACGACGCCGTCCGCTCCTTGTTGAAGGGCGAGAGACCCTTCCATTCGCGCCCGGACTTCTTCAGCTTCACGCGCCGGCCGACGACATCCGAGACCGGAAGCCGGGCACGCAGCTCGTCCAGGAATTGCGGCGGGAAGCGCATGGTGATTCGCAAGGGTAGACCGATTCGGATGCCAAAGCTGGATCGTGTGCGCGGCCACTGGATGAGGACGCGTTTGTCCCGGTTATCCACAGCGCAGACAACACCCTCCTATATAGAGGGAGGAGTCTCGGTGCCGGGCCGCGGGACCATTCGGCAGGCCCTGACGGTATCACTCTACTTCGCGTCGCCCGGGCCGCCCGCCCGGCTCCAGAGCCGCTCGTTGTAGGGCTCAAAACCCTGCCGTTGAAAGAATGCGCGCGCATCAGCATTGAAAGACCAGACATCGAGCGCGAGATGCGGAATGCCGAGACGCTTTGCCTCGGACCGGATAGCGGCAAGCAAAGCGGTGCCCACGCCCTGGCGGCGATGGCTGGCGCGCACCCCGAGCTGGTGGACGTAAATCCGCTCGTAGGCGTATCGCCACGGCGTCTCCGGCTGACGGATGACTTCCGCATAGGCGTAGCCGGCCGGCGTGGTCCCGAATTCTGCAACGAACAACAGATTGTTCGGATTTGCGAGCAGGCCGGTCGCCGCGGCGGGCGGAAATGATTGCGGCCCCGGCGGCTTGAACCATGACGGCAACGCCTTGGCGTGCAGGGCCTGCACCTCGGCGTTGAGCGAGGACAGAAGTTCCGCGTCCTCCGATGTGGCGCGCCGGACAACGATCTCCATGACCCATGCCCGCGGCGGCGACCCTGCCGCCTAGCCCTGCAACTGCCCCTTCACCCACCCGCTCGCCTTGCCGAAATCCAGCTTGCCGGCGTGACGCTCCTTGAGCGCCGCCATCACGCGGCCCATGTCCTTCATGCCGGCCGCGCCGGTGTCCTTGATAACGGCCGCGATCGCCGCCTTGGCGTCGTCATCCGACATCTGCTTCGGCAGGTAGCCGGCGATGATGGCGATCTCCTCGCGCTCCTGATTGGCGAGTTCCGGACGGCCGCCCTTGTCGTAGAGCTCGGCCGATTCCTGGCGCTGCTTGATCTGCTTCTGCAGCAGCGACAGCAGCTCATCGTCGGAAAGCGGCCCCTTGCCCTGCCCGCGCGCCTCGATGTCGGCGTTCTTGAGCGCCGAATTGACGAGCCGCAGGGTCGAGACGCGGCGCTGGTCGTGCGCCTTCATCGCGCCCTTGAGCGCGTTGTTGATGTCGTCGCGGAGCACGGGATGAACCTCTTTGTCTTGCCAATTGAATGGGGCGTCGTGCCCTTCCGAATCGCGCGATCGGGGCTTTGACGCTCAACGGCGTCGCGGCTATGTAGTCCGCTGATGACCCGCAAACAAGACGATTCCGGCTGGGCCGAACCGAAGGCCACCGCCCTGCTCGTGCTCGCCGACGGCACGGTGCTCGAAGGTTTCGGCCTCGGAGCGGTCGGACAGGCGGTCGGCGAAGTCTGCTTCAACACCGCCATGACCGGCTACGAGGAGATCCTCACCGATCCGTCCTATGCGGGGCAGATCATCACCTTCACGTTCCCGCATATCGGCAATGTGGGCACCAACGAAGAGGACATCGAGACCGTCAACATGGCGGCGACGCCGGGCGCGCGCGGCGTGATCCTGCATTCCGCCATCACGAGTCCGTCGAACTACCGCGCCACCCGACACCTCGACCAGTGGCTCAAGAGCCGCGGCATCATCGGCCTCGCTGGCCTCGACACGCGCGCGCTCACGAGCCTCATCCGCACCAAGGGTATGCCCAATGCGGTGATCGCCCACGCGCCGACGGCCAAGTTCGATCTCGCGGCACTCAAGAAGGAGGCGCGCGAATGGCCGGGCCTCGTCGGCATGGATCTCGTGCCGATGGTGACGAGCGCGCAGCGCTTCACCTGGGACGAGACGCCGTGGCTGTGGGGAAAGGGCTACGGCCGGCGAGAGAGCGCCGAGTTCCACGTCGTCGCGATCGACTACGGCATCAAGCGCAATATTCTACGTCAGCTCGCGGCCGCCGGAACGAAAGTCACCGTTGTGCCCGCCACCACCTCGGCCGAGGACATCTTTGCGCTCAAGCCGGACGGAGTCTTCCTGTCGAACGGACCGGGCGATCCCGCCGCGACCGGCGAATATGCGGTGCCGGTGATCCGCAAGCTCATCGAGCGCGGATTGCCCACCTTCGGCATCTGCCTCGGACACCAGATGCTCGGCATCGCGGTCGGCGGCAAAACGATGAAAATGCACCAGGGCCACCACGGGGCGAACCATCCGGTGAAGGACCTGACCACCGGCAAGGTCGAGATCACCTCGATGAACCACGGTTTCGCGGTCGACCGGGCGACCCTGCCGGGCAGCGCGACAGAGACGCATGTGTCCCTGTTCGACGGCTCGAACTGCGGCATCGCGCTCAAGGACCGGCCGGTGTTCTCGGTGCAGTATCATCCGGAGGCCTCGCCCGGACCGCGCGACAGCCATTATCTGTTCGACCGCTTCGTCGCCTTGATGCGGGCCGCGAAAAAGTCCACTAGCTCTGCGGCCTGAAGGCCTTTAAATCCGCATTAAACGGCCCTCGTCACACTGCGCCGCGTCCCGCCCAGGTTGAATTGATGCCCGTCTCCTCCATCCAGCCCGAAACGTTTGTGTTCGCCGACGACGGCTCCGTGCCCAACAATGCGAAGCTGCCGTTCCTGATCTATCGCGACGCGATCGACCTCAAGGGCAGCCCGAACCCGGAGGAGGTGGTGGAGCGCGCGTTCGCCGCCAACCATTGGGGCGACATGTGGCGCAACGGCATTTATCCCTATGTGCACTATCACTCGACCATCCACGAGGCGATGGGGATAGCGCGTGGGCGCGCCAAGGTGCGTTTCGGCGGCAATGGCGGTCCGGAGATCGACCTCTTTGCCGGCGACGTCTGCGTCCTGCCCGCGGGCACCGGCCACCAGGGCCTGTGGGGGAGCCCCGATCTCATGGTGATCGGCGCGTATCCGGGCGAGGGCAAATACGATCTCTGCCGCGGCAGCAAGGCCGAGCACGCGCGTGCGCTTGTCGCGATCCCGGAGGTTCCATTGCCCGCGACCGATCCCGTATTCGGCCGCGACGGCCCCCTCGCGAAGCTCTGGCGTCCGTGACGGATCATGGATGACTGGATCGACTTCTACGATTCCGCGCACACGATCTATGTCAATGCGCGGCACCGCGATCTGCATTTTCTCCGCATCGCCCACGATCTGGCGGGTCACGTGCCGGCGGGCGCGACCGTGCTCGACTACGGCTGCGGCGAAGCGCTTCACGCCGATGTCGTCGCCGCGCGGGCCGGCCGGCTGATCCTGTGCGAGCCCGCGCCCGGTGTGCGGGCGCGGCTTGCGGAGCACTGGCACGCCGCCCCGAACATCGAGGTCTGCGCCCCGGACGCGCTCGCCGCCCTGCCCGATCATTCGGTCGACGTCGTCATCATGCACTCGGTCGCCCAGTATCTCACGCCCGAGGAGCTCGACGCCGCGCTCGCGCTGTTTCGCCGCCTCATCCGCGCCGGTGGATTGCTGGTGGTGGGCGACGTGATCAAGCCGCAAACCCCGGCGCTGACCGATGCGCTCGCGCTGCTGCGCTTCGGGGCGCGCGAGGGCTTCTTTTTCGCGGCCGTCATCGGGCTCGGCCGCACCGTGCTGTCGCCCTATTGGCAGCTGCGATCATCGCTCGGGCTGACGCGCTATGACGAGCCGGCGATCGTGGCGAAACTCGCGGCGGCCGGTTTCTCGGCCGGGCGCACACCCGCCAATATCGGGCATAACTCCGCGCGGATGACATTCCTGGCGCGCCCGCGGGGCGTCGCCGCGCACGGATAAGCGGCTAGCGCGATCGATAAAACCGATCCGCCTCCCTGGCCGTTTGCGCGACCGCCGCTTATTTTGCGCTTAGCTGTGTGAAGCGGCGGCGCGCCCTTCCATCCCCGGCGATTCTGGGTTAAGGGGTCGCGCGCCGCGCCCATCTGCGTGGCGTCGGGCGGCGCATCGACGACGCCTTTTTTTGTGCCCGCCATCTTGCTGGAGACCGGATGCCCAAGCGCACGGACATCTCCTCGATCCTGATCATCGGCGCGGGACCGATCGTCATCGGCCAGGCCTGCGAGTTCGACTATTCGGGCACGCAGGCCTGCAAGGCGCTCAAGGAAGAGGGCTATCGGATCGTCCTGGTCAATTCGAACCCGGCGACCATCATGACCGATCCGGACATGGCCGACGCGACCTACGTCGAGCCGATCACGCCGGAGATCGTCGCCAAGATCATCGAGAAGGAGCGGCCCGACGCGCTGCTGCCCACCATGGGCGGGCAGACCGCGCTCAACTGCGCGCTCTCGCTCAAGCGAATGGGAGTGCTCGACGAGTTCGGCGTGACGATGATCGGCGCGACCGCCGAGGCGATCGACAAGGCGGAGGATCGCAAGCTCTTTCGCGAGGCGATGCGCAAGATCGGGCTGGAAACGCCGAAATCCTCGCTCGCCAACGCGTCCGAACTCAAGCGCGCCGATCGCGATCTGCGCGCCGCCGGCCTTGCGAGGATCAAGGCGCGCAAGCTCGTCGCCGACGAGGAGCGGCGCGCGCTCGAAGCGTTCGAGGGCACGTGGGCGGCGGGCGAGCCGGAGCGCAAGCGGCACTACATCGAGAAGGGCCTGATCGAGGCGCTGGAAGCGCTCGCCGAGGTCGGCCTGCCGGCGATCATCCGCCCGTCGTTCACGCTCGCCGGCACCGGCAGCGGCGTCGCGTTCAACAAGGCCGAGTTCATCGAGATCGTCGAGCGCGGGCTCGACGCTTGATGGAGGTGGTGCGCGACAAGCGCGACAACTGCATCATCATCTGCTCGATCGAGAACCTCGACCCGATGGGCGTGCACACCGGCGACTCGATCACGATCGCACCGGCGCTCACGCTCACCGACAAGGAATACCAGGTCATGCGCGACGCCTCGATTGCGGTGCTGCGCGAGATCGGAGTCGAGACCGGCGGATCGAACGTGCAGTTCGCCGTCAATCCGGCGGACGGCCGCCTGGTCATCATCGAGATGAATCCGCGCGTGTCGCGCTCCTCGGCGCTCGCCTCGAAGGCGACCGGCTTCCCGATCGCCAAGGTCGCGGCAAAGCTCGCGGTCGGCTACACGCTCGACGAGATCGCGAACGACATCACGGGCGGGGCGACGCCCGCCTCGTTCGAGCCGACCATCGACTACGTCGTCACCAAGATTCCCCGCTTCGCATTCGAGAAATTTCCCGGCGCCGAGCCGATCCTCACGACGTCGATGAAGTCGGTCGGCGAGGCGATGGCGATCGGCCGCACCTTTCAGGAATCCCTGCAGAAAGCGCTGCGCTCGCTCGAGACCGGCTTGAGCGGGCTCGACGAGGTCGTCATCGAGGGGCTCGGCCAGGGCGACGACCGCAACGCGATCCGCGCCGCGCTCGGCCGCGCCACGCCCGACGGACTTCTCAAGGTCGCGCAGGCAATGCGCGCCGGCATCGGCGACGACTTGATCCACGCGAGCAGCAAGATCGACCCTTGGTTCCTGGCGCAGATCCGCGGCATCGTCGACACCGAGGCGGAGATCAAGGCGAAAGGCCTGCCGAAGACGCCGGGCGCGCTGCGCCGGCTCAAGAGCATGGGCTTTTCCGACGCGCGTCTCGCCAAGCTCACCGGGCTTTCCGCCGACGAGGTGAGCAAGCGGCGGCGCGCGCTCGGCGTGCGCCCCGTGTTCAAGCGCATCGACACCTGCGCGGCCGAGTTCGCCTCGCCGACGGCATACATGTATTCGACCTACGAGCCGCTCTTTGCCGGCAAGGCGAGCGACGAGGCGGCGCCGTCGGACGCCAAGAAAGTCGTCATCCTCGGCGGCGGGCCCAACCGCATCGGTCAGGGCATCGAGTTCGACTATTGCTGCTGCCACGCCGCCTTCGCGCTCGGCGAGGCGGGGTACGAAACCATCATGATCAACTGCAATCCGGAGACGGTCTCGACCGACTACGACACCTCCGACCGGCTCTATTTCGAGCCGCTGACCGCGGAAGACGTGCTGGAGATCATCGACACCGAACGCGCGAACGGCACGCTGCACGGCGTCATCGTGCAGTTCGGCGGCCAGACGCCGCTCAAGCTTGCCGAGGCGCTGGAGAAGGCCAAGGTGCCGATCCTCGGCACCTCGCCCGACGCGATCGATCTCGCCGAGGACCGCAACCGCTTCAAGAAGCTGCTCGACAAGCTCGGCCTGCGCCAACCCAAGAGCGGCATCGCAACGAGTCCCAAGCGGGCGCGCGCCATCGCCGAGCAGATCGGCTATCCGATCGTGATCCGGCCGTCCTATGTGCTGGGCGGACGCGCGATGGAGATCGTGCACGACGGCCCGCAGCTCGATCGCTACGTGGCGCGGCTTGCCGCCGATCTTGACCGGCCGTCGGAGTTCGCGGTTTCCGAGAAGCGGCCGCTCTTGATCGACCGTTATCTCACCGACGCCATCGAGGTGGACGTCGACTGCCTCGCCGACCGCAAGGACACGTTCATCGCGGGCATCATGGAGCACATCGAAGAGGCGGGCATCCACTCCGGCGACTCCGCCTGCGCGCTGCCGCCGCATTCGCTGCCGGCCGCCACCATCGCCGAGCTCGAACGGCAGACCCGCGCCCTCGCGCTCGCGCTCGAGGTGGGCGGGCTGATGAACGCGCAGTACGCCATCAAGAACGGCGACATCTACGTGCTGGAGGTCAACCCGCGCGCGTCACGCACCGTACCATTCGTCGCCAAGGTGATCGGCATCCCGATCGCCAAGATCGCGGCGCGGGTCATGGCCGGCGAGCCGCTCAAAAGCTTTGGCCTCAAGCCGCCCGCCCACGACCATGTGGGCGTCAAGGAGGCGGTTTTTCCGTTCGCCCGGTTCCCCGGGGTCGACACCGTGCTCGGTCCCGAGATGCGCTCCACCGGAGAGGTCATCGGCCTCGACCATTCGTTCGAGATCGCGTTCGCCAAGAGCCAGATCGGCGGCGGCTCGCGCCTGCCGCGCGCCGGTACCGTGTTCATCTCGGTGAAGGACGCCGACAAGGACGACCGCATCGTCGACGCCGCAAAGCTCCTGGGCGCGCTCGGGTTCAAGATGATCGGAACGTCGGGAACCCAACGCTTCCTGGTGGAACGGGGGGTGCCGGCGGAACGCATCCTCAAGGCCTCCGAGGGCAGGCCGAATATCGTGGATGCCATCCGCAACGGGCAGGTCCAGCTGGTTTTCAATACCACCGAAGGGGCCCAGGCGCTGGCCGACAGCCGGTCGTTGCGGCGCGCCGCCCTCTTGCATAAAGTCCCGTACTACACCACTCTTTCCGGGGCCGTCGCGGCGGCGAAAGGTATTAAGGCCTACCTGGAGGGCGACCTCGAGGTGCGCGCGCTGCAGAGCTATTTCGCGGGTCACGCCTGACGGTGGACCGGCGCCGGGTTGACGGCAGGACGTTTGCAGAGAGACACGATCGCGGGACCGGGGAACCGGGCCGCGGTCGGAACTTTATTCTCTGCGGAGGATGAAAGACCGATGGACAAGATCCCAATGACTGAGGCGGGCTATGTCGTGCTGGAGACCGAGCTCAAGCATTGCCAGCAGGTGGAGCGGCCGCGCATCATTCAGCAGATCACCGATGCCCGCTCGCACGGCGATCTCTCCGAGAACGCCGAGTATCACGCGGCCAAGGAGCAGCAGTCGATCAACGAAGGCCGCATCGCCGAGCTCGAGGACAAGCTCGCGCGCGCCGAGGTGATCGACGTCTCAAAACTGTCCGGCGATACCATCAAGTTCGGCGCGACCGTGACCCTGATCGACGAGGACACCGACAAGAAGATCGTGTGGCAGATCGTCGGCGAGCCCGAGGCGGACGCCAAGAAGGGCAAGATCTCGATCACCTCGCCGGTTGCGCGCGCACTCGTCGGCAAGAAGAAGGGCGCGCAAGTCGAGGTCGTGACGCCCGGCGGCGCCAAGGCGTACGAGGTCATGAAGGTCGAGTGGCGGTAAACGCCCGCTCTTCACATTGGACGAATCCACATCGGCGCGGCCATTGGCCGCGCCGATGTCGTTTTCAGCAAAGATTGCGACACAAGCCGCCGGAGCTCACCGCCACTTCGTGCGCTCGCGCACGCCCGCGAGCGCAGCGCGCGCCTCGCGGATCACTTTCGGCGTGTCGACTGCGGTGAGCTTGCCGCCACGCTTGAGGATGCGCCCGTCCACCACCACGGTGTCGACGTTCTCCGGGCCGGTCGATTCCAGCACGAGGTGGGCCGGATCGGTGACGACCGCCATGTTGAGGGCGTTGGTGCTGATCGCGATCAGGTCGGCGCGCTTGCCGGGCTTGAGCGATCCGACCTTCGAGTCCACGCCCATCGAGCGCGCGCCCTCGATGGTGCCGAGCTCGAGCGCCTTGCGGGCGCTCATCTTGAACTCGCTGCCCGCCCGCGCGTTCTCGGAATCGCGCGCCAGCTTGAGCACCGCGAACAGGTTCGACGAACCGGTGAGCGCCGAGGTGTCGACCGAGATGCCGAGCGGAATGCCCTTCTCCATCATTTCGGTCGTCTGCGGGTAGCCGTAGCCGATGCGCAGCTCCGACGCCGGCGATACGGACACCGCCACGCCGGTTTCCTTCATCATGTCGAGCTCCGCCGGGCTTGCCGACAAGGTATGGATGAGCTGCAAGTCCTTGCCCATCAGCTTGCCCTTGTAGAGCGGATCGATCTGGTTCACCGCCTTGCGATTGCTCGCCACGTGCACCGTGATCGGAACGCCGAGCTTGCGCGCGTTCTCGATTTCGGGGCGATAGACCTTCTCCTCGATCGGTCCGGCGCGGAATTGGCCGCGCCACGCCATGCCGAGATCGATCAGTCCCTCGTTCGACCAGCTCTTCCAGTCCTTGGCGAAGGCTTCGAGCGGCCCCTGATCGGCCGACTGGGTGTCCGGCATGCCTTGCGGCCAGCCGCAGGAATGACGCGCGCGGATGCCGACCTCGGTGAGCCCGCGCACGTCGGCTTCCGCGTGCGCCTTGCTGCGCACGTTGTGGCACCACGAGTGCACGAACGTCATGCCGGAATTGATCGCCTCGGCGGCGGAGAGCCGCGTGCTCTGGAAGATGTCGTCCGGCGTCATCTGCTGGCCGAAGCGCGCGACGGTCGGGAAATAACCCTCTTCCGGCTTGTCGCCCGCGAAACTGCGATAGAGCGTGTTCCACATGTGCCAATGGGTCTCGACCAGCCCCGGCATGACGATCATGCCGTTGCCGTCGATCTTCTGGCCGCCGCCCTTCACATCCTTGCCGACCGCGACGATCTCGCCGTTCTTCACGTGCACGGAGCCGCCCGCGATGTCGCCGAGCGCGCCGTCCATGGTCATGACGTGCGCGTTGACGAT
>WNFC01003435.1_pt1 | contig 22765 bp, 20 predicted proteins | sample 5400541 | NCBI WGS metagenome assembly WNFC01 (sample SAMN13153342, study PRJNA577476) | soil metagenome | isolation source: 120 cm saprolite under Douglas fir tree site 2 hole 2 replicate 1 | place: USA:California | collected 2015-04-18
GTACTCGTGCTTCATTAGCTACGGGCATGGACAGATTCAATACGCACAGCAAATTGTCAAAACGTTTTCAGACACCCTGACCGTGGAGCTCAGCCTCCGACTGGAACCAGCCCGTTTATCTCGATGTAACCCGGCTGCAAGGCGGGGACTTCTGGCACGAGTCACTCGGCGATGCTCTTTGTCAGAGTGTATGCATGATCATGTTCTTCACGCCCTACTTCGACAAGAGTCACATGTGCTGTGCGCGTGAGTTCCTGGCCATGGAATACCTCGAACAGCAAAGACTTTCGAAGCTTGGCAACACCGAGGTGAAAACGCACGGACTGATTATTCCAGTTGTGTGTCGTGGTGAATCCTATTTACCGAGTATGATTCGAGCCGGGAGACAATACTACAATTTCAGCCATATCTCCTCGCGTCAAGAAGGCTCGAAACAAACCCGAGATTCGTATCTGGGATAGTCACATCGCGGAATACGTCAGGGCGCGTTATCAGGAGTTGTCTCAGATCGAAGACTCTCTGGGTTGCGGTGACTTCAGCATCCCATCCGAGCGGGAGACCACAAGCTGGGTCGAGGAGCGACGAAGCCTCGACGCCGGTCAACGTCCGTCCAACTTTGCTCCCCCATTTCCCGGTCGCGAAACGCGCCAATGATCCCCCGCTTCCGATACGGGACAGGTCATCACCTTCTACCGGTATAAAGGCGGAACCGGGAGGTCGATGGCGCTGGCGAACGTCGCCTGCATTTCGCGCAACGTCAGGCAGCCCAACCCAACGGTCGTGGCTTGCTCATGGTCGACTGGGATCTAGAGGCGCCGGGGCTTGATCGAGACTCGCAAAGTACCTCAAAGATACGTTCGGGAATTGCGATCACCCCGACCAGGCCCTTGATTCCCAGGCAGGCCTGACAGGCCTGTTTGTGGAGCTCGATTCAGCTGTTCCCAGCGCAAATAGTCCGCACCTTCCGCTGGTGGAGGAATCTGCGCATGACGCGTTCGACAGCGTGCAGTTAGAGCGGTTCATTTGTGCAAACAGATGTTCCGTCGCTGTCGTTGTTAAAGGCAGGCAAGTTCGAGGCGGAATACGGATTCAAAGCCAACACCTTTCCGTAGCAGGGTCTGCATGAGAGATCCCCATGGCTCTTCCGCGCCTTCAGCCAAGCCCTGGCTTCGCGCTATGACTATGTACTTATCGATTCGCGAACGGGCATGACCGATGTGAGTGGCATCTGCATAATGATGCTGCCCGAGAAACTGATCCTCGGTTTTACTCCAAGCCGGCAGCGCCTCGAAGGGGTTGTAGACCTGCTCCGACGAGCCGTTGCCTACCGATCCCAATCGGATGACCTCCGTCCCCTTCTCATCTTTCCTTTACCGTCGCGGATTGAAGCTGCGGAGCCAGCACTTCGCCAACAGTAGCGCTTCGGAGACGGTACGCAAGGAATCGTTGGATACGAAGTCCTGTTTCGCGATCTGATCACCGATGTTTATGACTTACCCAACTGTGCCCTGGGCCGTACTTTGACGACGTGCAGGTTCAGCATGTCCCCCAATTTGCCTACGGGAAGGACATTGCCGTTCGCGTCGAGCGGAAGGATCGACCTACCGTTTTCTACCACCTTGGCGTTCGGCACGCGGTGCGCGCTAGAACAACCAAGCTTATGTTTGGCGAGGGATCACGGTTGCCGTTAGACGTGGCTGAGCTCAGAGCGCTGTCCTACAGCTTGTCCGAGGACGGTCGGCCTAGCAGTGTTGACCTCGCGAGGGGTGCCTTGACGCGGCGCCTGCTCGAGTGGGTACGAAACCGCTCATGGATAGCCCCATCTTTCAACTGATGCCGGACATGAAGCCGCAGGCCATCGAGTCTGACAGTGGGGTCTTCCGAGAGCGCGTCCACCAGGAAAGCCGGGTCAGGGAGCGACTAGCCTCTGCGCGGAGCAAGCGCATCGCTGCATTTCGAGCAGTGGAGCGCGATCTGGGCCAAGTCAACGAACAACAGCCCGCGGTCGTGCTCGACGTTTTCCTTTCGTATCGGGCAGTACGGGCATGGCGTGACACGATCGATCTCGTCGCCAAAATGCGACCTGCGTTGGCGGGTACTGTTTTGGTCCAGGAGCAATATGCGCTGGTCCTGAATCGAGACGGGCAAACAATCAGGCGGAGGAGGTGCTCAAAGCTCGTCCCGCGGGGGCCAAGCAGCGAGACTCTGGGCAGCCTCGGTCGCATGTACAAAGACCGCTGGGTAGCCGTATCAAAACGCGGCGAGCAATATCTGGCTCGCGGCTTACTGGAAAGAGCGATCGACACATACTCGCCTGGTTTCCAGACGGATATTCGCGATTGCTACCCCGGTATAAATGCCGTGACGCTGATGGATGTGAAGAACCAGCCGGATCCCCGTCGCGACCAACTCGTCCCAGTAGTCAAGTTCGCGTTGAATCAGCGGATCGCTTCCGGATCACAGGGGTACTGGGAGTATGCGACACAGTTGCAACTCGCGAGCCTCGAACGGGATGACGTTGGCTGCGCGGAGTCACTTGTTCGGGCTCTTGAAGCGATGCCGGACCCGTTTCAATTGGAGAGCACTGTCAATAACATCCGAATCACCCGCGAGCCGGGGGAAAACCGCGGCGAGGACGTGGCTGCTTTGACACAAGTTGAAGCCGCGCTGGAGCAAGCGTTAAGGGGGTTAACGCGCTACCTGACGCTCGAAGCGACGGCGGCACTTTATCGAGGGCTCGGACGGCGTCGGCACCCGGATGCGTGTCGCCAAGGTCCACACTCGGGGCATGAGCCCTCCGTCTCTCGGACCGTTCACCCAAATGTTCTGCCCCGAACTTTGGGCAGTCTGGTAGACACGGCCGGTTTGGGCACCCTGTTAGCATGCGACGACGACGACAATTGAGGTGGCCCTACAAGACCGGAGGAGTAAACAATGTCCACCGAGCAGGCGTTGTTAGACGAAACGATCGCGACCTTCCCATGGTGCCTCTCGCGCCGCCAGTTTCTCACGGTGGCAGCAGGATTTGGCACGATAAGCATGCTGACCGCATGTAGCCCGGCCAGCCCCGTCGTCCCACCGCCGGCTGCTACAAGCGCCGTCCCGCCGGCACCAGCGACACAAGCCGCCGCGCCGGCACCAGCGACCCAGGCCGCCGCGCCGACCCAGGTTGCGCCCGCCACCTTCGCGGCGACGCCGACGTCGCAGGCTGCAGCCTCGACGAACACCGCATGGGCGCCGCCCCCCGTGACGTTCGTCTATGCCGACAGCGCCGACGTCAGCCACATCGACCCGGCCTTGATCACCGACTTCTGGTCCTTCTCGGTGACCCGCAATGCGTACGATCCGCTGGTCGAAATCGATGAGACCAAGCAAACCTTGATCCCCTGGCTGGCGACGTCGTGGGAAACCTCGGCGGACGGCACCAAAACAACATTCCACCTGCGCGACGGCGTGCTGTTCACCGATGGCGCGAAGCTCGACGCGGACACCGTCAAGCTGAATATCGATCGAACGCTTCAGTTGAAGCAAGGCCCGGCGTACCTGATCAACAACATCAAAGACGTCAGCGTCGCCGACCCGATGACGGTCGTCATCACCACGCAGGCTCCAGACCCGTTTGTGGCCGCGCACCTGGTCAAAGTAGGCATTGTCAGCGGCCAGGCAATCAAGCAGCACCAGACCACTGCCGATCCGTGGGCTCAAGAGTTCTTCAAAGACAACATTGTCGGCTCAGGACCCTACAAACTCGATAGCTGGCAGCACGGGTCGCAGATCACGCTGGTCAAAAACGACAAATGGTGGAATCAGTGGCAGCCAGGTTCGCTCGACAAGATCATCATCAAAGTCGTGGCCGAAACAGCACCACGGGTGCAGATGATCGAGCGTGGCGAGGTGGATTTCATCAATCAATGGCCGCCATCAGAAGCGCTACGCGTCGGCAAGCTGCCGAACTTCCACCTGGGCGAGTTCAACACGTTCGATACCGAGCCGATCTTCTACATGTACACCCTGAAACCGCCGTTCGATAAGAAAGAGCTGCGGAAGGCGATGCAATTCGCCTTCGACTACAAGGCCATGATCGACTACTACCAGGGTCACGCGGTGACACCTACAGGGCCGATCCCGCCTGACTACGCAGGCGGGGCCAAGGATCTACAACCGTTCGCGCAAGACCTCAACATGGCCAGGTCACTCATCCAGCAATCGGGCGTGGATCCGGCTTCGATACAGATCGACTTTCCAATCGCGGGAGCTGGCGGAGACCAGTTCGAAGCCGGTGCGACGATCATGCAAGATGCGTTGAATTCGCTCGGGATCAAGATGATGATTCGCAAGATGCCGCCGGCACTATGGACCGAGCTGTATGCCAAGCCCGACACCGCCGGCAACATGACCGACCTGATTCAGAGCCCGTTCACGCTGGATCCCACGCAATTCCTGGCCTTCTATTATCCCGACAATTTTTTCAACATGGCCCGCTTCAACAATCCGTCGATTGTGGCGACACTCGACAAGATCAAAACCACCGTCGACGCGAGCCAGCGCGACACGCTGCTGCACGATGTTCAGCACCAGATCCGAGAGGAGGCGCCTTGCGTCTGGGGCTGCCGACCCAAGACCCTGCTGGCGGTGCCAGACTATATCGATGGTTATGCCATGCAGGCGACTGATTATCGCTGGTCGATGAACTTCAAGACAATTCGTATCAAGGCGCACTAGGCGAGCCGAGCGGACACGGAGCCACGGCCCGGCTGGGCGAAGAAAACGTCTGGCCAAGGCGTGGTACTGGGAGCATAGACATGCTGCGTTATGTATTGCGTCGGCTCGCCTGGACAGTACTGATTCTGCTGCTCATCACGGTGATTACGTTTGTCCTGTCACGGGTGGTGCCCGCGAATCCAGTGGCCATGGCGGCTGGCCTGGGCGCGTCGACCGAGCAGGTCGCCGAGGTAAGGCGAGTGATGGGTCTCGATGAGCCCCTACCAGTCCAGTACGTTCGCTATATGCAGGGTCTGGCCAGACTCGACTTCGGAGCGTCGATTCGGACTCAGCGCGCGGTGGGGCAGGACCTGCGAGTGTTCCTGCCGGCGACTTTTGAGCTGGTCGGAGTCAGCTTTACGCTGTACATGCTCATCGCGATCCCTCTCGGCGTATTGGCGGCGCTGCGGACCGGCGGCTTCGTCGACGTCCTGATTCGTGGCTCCGCCATGCTCAGCTCGGCCGTACCGGTGTTCTGGCTAGCCATGATCCTGCAGCTGGTGTTTTTTGCCCGGCTCGGGTGGTTGCCGTCAGGTGCTCGCATCGACGTTCGGGCAGCGCCTCCGCAGATGGTCACCGGATTCTTTTCCATCGACAGTTTGCTCGCGGGCGACGTGAACCAGTTCACCTCCGTGCTCAAGCACCTGATTCTGCCGGTCACCGCGATTGTGCTCAGTCTGCTGGCCGTCGGCGTGCGCCTCACCCGCGCCACGATGGTCCAGGAACTCCAACAGCAATACGTCCGCACAGCGCGCGGTAAGGGATTGGCTCAGGCGCGGATCGTCTTCGGGCACGTCCTGCGCAACGCGCTCAACCCGGTCATCAGCATGTTGGGCATTCAACTCGGTTATCTGCTGGCCTGGATCATCCTGGTCGAGACGATTTTCCAGTGGCCGGGTATCGGGCTGTACGCGTACGAGTCGTTCCAGGGCCTCGACTATTCACCCATCATGGCGCTGACTCTGGTGTTCTCATTCTTCTTTGTCGTTGTCAATCTCGTGACCGACGTGCTGTACCCGATCCTCGATCCGCGGATCAGTCTGCACTGAACGTCCATGGCCAGCACTTCGACGTCGACGCCGATCGCTTTGCCGACAGTCAACTTGCCGCAAGCCAGGACGACCGCGGCAACTCGGCGATGGCCCGACCCGGCGCTGCTAGTTGGCAGCGTGCTCGTCCTGTTCTTCGCGATCTGCGCCCTTGTGCCCGGGCTGATCGCACCCGCCGATCCGCTCAAGCTGAACGTTGCCGCTCAGTTCGCGCCGCCCAGCGCGGCCCACCTGATGGGCACAGATGAGGTCGGTCGCGATCTGTGGACGCGCATCGTGTACGCGACTCGTTACTCGCTTGGCACGGCGCTCGTCATTGTCGTCATTGGGGCGGCCATCGGCACGCTGTACGGTGCTATCGCCGGCTACGTGGGCGACACCACCGACGAAGTCATGATGCGCGTCGTGGACGTATTTCTGTCCTTACCCGGCTTCATCCTGGCCATGGCCGTGGCGGCCTCGATCGGGCGAGGCCTGGGGCCGCTGATCGCGGCGCTGGCTATCGTTTGGTGGCCGAGTTACGCGCGCTTCGTGCGAGGCATGGTGCTGGCCCTCAAAGAACGACCGCACGTTGAAGGCATACGCGCGCTTGGCGCCACGGCGCCCTACATCGTGCGGCGACACATCGTGCCGCTCATGATCGATCAACTCAACGTGCGCGTCACACAGGACCTCGGCTACGCGCTGGTCGCCGTCGCCAGCTTGAGCTTCGTCGGCCTGGGGGTTCAGCCGCCGACACCCGAGTGGGGCGTGTTGTTGGGCGGCGCGCGGGCCTACATTTCGAGCTCCTGGTGGTACCCGGTCTTCCCGGGCCTGGCAATCGCCCTGGCTACCGTCGGCTTCTCGCTGCTGGGCGACGGTCTCTCAGACCTGGCCAACGCCCGCCGCCGCCAACTGCGGCAATGAGCGCGGCTCGAACACTCTACCCGCCGTCATGACCAGCGCCACGTGTTTGACGGCAGTGATGTCCTGGAGTGGGTTCGCGTCGAGCGCGAGAATGTCGGCGCGCTTGCCAATTTCGAGACTGCCGGTGTCGTTCGCCACGCGGCACGCTTCGGCTCCCCAGCGCGTCGCTGCCAGCAGCGCGTCGGTGGCCGACACCCCCAGGCGCACCAGCGTCTGCAACTCGTATGGCATCAGCCCATGCATACTGTCCGTACCCACGGCGAAGCGGACGCCCGACTTCAACACTCGCGGGAAATTTGCGTTCGCCCGTGCCCGCGCCGCGTGCACCTTGGCCATGATCGCGGGATTGCGGGCGTCGCCTTGCTCGATGCCAGTCGGGTGGAACAGGATGGAGAAAGTACACACCAGGTGGACGTGGCGACCGATCATCAGCGCCACGTCCTCATCACTCGCCAGTTGACCATGCTCGATCGTCGCCACGCCTTCTTGGATCGCGAGTCTTAGACCGGGACCGCCGTGGGCGTGGGCCGCGACGTAGCTGCCGACGCGCTCGGCTTCCTCGACCACGGCTGCAATCTCCTGCCGGCTGTAGCCACTGGTGGTCAGCGTAGACCCCGGCGAGCTCACGCCACCGGTCGCGAAGATCTTGAGGTGGTCGGCGCCTCGAGCGAAATTCTCTCGGGCGCCGCGACGCATTTCGTCGACGCCGTCGAATGTCGAAATCGCCCTGCCGTGACCATTGCTGGCCGTCATGCCACGCGTCGCACACAGCAGCCGCGGGCCAGGAATGGTGCCCGCCTCGATGGCTTCACGCAGGTCGATGTCCAGGAAGTGCTCCTCGGCCATCAACCGCATCGTGGTCGTCCCCGCGGCGAGATCGCGCCGAATATTGTCCACCGCGCGCAACGCCTGGCGCACGACCGGCTGGCGCATCTGGCCTGACTGGTCTCCGTCGCCCGGCACGATCGACGCATGACTGTGGGCGTCGACGAGTCCGGGCATTACGAATTTGTCGCTCAGGTCGAGCACGGATGTCGCCGACGCGGGGAGAGGACCGGTCGCGCGGCCGATGGCCGAGATGCGCCCGGCCTCGACAACGATCAAAGCGTCGTCGACGGGCGGCGTCCCGGTGCCGTCGAAAAGCGTGCCACACCGCAGCACCGTCGTCATAGTCGTGCTCCCTTCTGGAACAAGTGGTCAGTGGTCAGGAGTCTTCTATGCGCAGAGACCAAACTCCACCACAGAAGTTTGTGCAATCGGCGACGTCCGCCGCCAGCCGATGGGCAGTAAGATCGACCCTACTGGCTATCTGCCGGCTTATCAGTGGCGCCGCTCTACGTGTCGGGAGGTACTGAGTATGACCCATGAGATCGCGGTGGTGGTTTCGCCCGCGCTTGTGCGAGCGCTGGCTGAGTTCGCAGCGCTGCCGCTCGCCGAAGATCGGCTGGCGACGGCTGCCGAGGCGCTGAAGGACATGCTGGCTGGACGGGCCGCGCTGGATGCGCTGGACCTCAGCAACTACGAACCCGGTTCGTCGTTCGATCCCGCATGGCAGTAGTCCAGCCTCCCGTCAGCCTCACGGCCCCCGATCGGCCGTGTTGGCTGAGCATCACACAGGCCGCGGAGCTGATCGCCGCCCGCCGACTGTCGCCCGTAGAGCTCACGCGCTCGGTGCTTGAGCGCATCGAAGAGACCGACGAGCGGGTACAGGCCTACGTCACTGTTCTAGGCGATAGCGCACTCGAGGCCGCTCACGCAGCCGAGGCAGCGATCGCCCGCGGTGCGTATCGTGGGCCGCTGCACGGCATCCCGGTGGCACTCAAAGACCTGTATTACACGGCCGGCATGCCGACTGGGGCGGGCTCGCACGTCCTGGACGGCTTTGTGCCAGCCCACGATGCAACAGTCACCGACCGCTTGCAAGAGGCCGGCGCGATCGTCGTCGGCAAGACAGTGACGAGTGAGTTCGCATACGGCCAGAACACGCCCGTCACGCGCAACCCGTGGGACCTCGAACGCACGCCCGGCGGGTCGAGCGCCGGGTCGGGCGCCGCGGTGGCGGCGGGCTCGTGCCTGGCGGCCATGGGCACCGACACCGGAGGATCGATCAGAATGCCTGCATCGGTCGACGGTGTGGTCGGTCTCAAGCCGACATACGGACGCGTGAGCCGCTATGGCGTGGTGCCCCTGAGCTGGTCGCTTGACCACTGTGGTCCGCTGACCAGGACGGTCGAGGATGCGGGGCTCATGCTGCAAGCGACCGCCGGCTACGATGCGCGCGATCCCGCGAGCGCCAACGTGCCCCTGGGCGACCTGACTACCGACATGCTCAAAGGCGTCCGCGGTTTGCGTCTGGGCGTGCCCCGCAATTATTTCTTCGATCGCATCCACCGCAACGTGCGTGAAGCATTCGAGCAAGCGCTGACGATCCTCACGGATTTGGGGGCCGTCCGCGTGGACGTCACGCTGCCTGGAGTCGAGCTGGCGGTCCCCATCGGAATCGGGATCCTGATGCCGGAGGCGAGCGTTATCCACCAGCAGTGGCTGCGGCAGACGCCCGAGCGATACGACGAAGGCACGCGGCGGATGCTTGAAGCCGGCGAGCTCCAGCTCGCTACGCACTACCTCCAGGCGCAACGCGCGCGTGCAGCGCTGAAGAACGGCTTCAAGACCGTATTCGGTGAGCATGCGCTCGACGCGCTGATCACGCCCACTGAGCCGACGACGGCGACGCGAATCGACCAGACTGTCGTGGACTTCGGCGAGGCAGGCCAGGAGCCCTTCTTCTCGACCTTCGTGCGACAGACCATTCCGTTCAACGTCTCCGGGCTGCCGGCCTTGAGTGTGCCGTGCGGCTTTTCCGTTGACACCGAAGGCGGGCGGATCGGTGCCGGACTCCCAATTGGCCTGCATGTCGCGGGCAGGCCGTTCGGCGAGGCGACGATCCTGCGCATAGGCAGCGCCTACCAGTCGGTGACCGACTGGCACACACGCCGTCCGCCGCTCTGATTCGCTGGCATCACCCATTCTCTTCAGAAGGAGCCACGATGAGTAACCAGGAAGAGCAGATCGCAGACCTTGTCGGCAAGTTCAAGTCCGGTCGCATTTCGCGGCGCGAGTTGATGCACGGCGTTAGCCTGTTCGGTGGCCTGACGGTGACGGCCGGTGCGATTCCGGCACTTCTGGCTGCCTGCACACCGGCCGCCCCGCCGGCCGCACCGACGGCTGCTGCGGCGCCCACGGCGGCCGCAGCCGCCAAACCCGCGGTCGCCGCTGCCACCGCCGCACCCCAGCCGAGTGGCCCCAAGAAGGGCGGCACGCTTACGGCAGCCACCATCGACAAGCCGGTCAACATGGATCCCGCCTTTGCCGAGCTCTACTCATCCATTCAGGTCTACGACAACGTCTTCGCCAAGCTCTTGTACGTCACGGCCGACAATAAGTTCGTACCGGGCCTGGCCAAGTCCTGGAAGCAATTGAGCGACACGACCTGGCAGTTCGACCTGGTCGACAACGCCTTCTTTCACAACGGCGAGAAGTTCACCGGCGCCGACGTCAAGTACACCTTTGCTCGGCTGGCAGACAAACAGCTCGCCGCGGCGAACGCGATTTTCTTCACGCCGCTCGAAGGCGTGGACGTGGTAAACGACACCCAGGTGCGCATTACGACCAAAGCCAACTGGGGCGGCCTGATCGGCGCGCTGGCGGCGTTCGGCGATATTGTCAACGAAAAGGCCATTACTGCCAACGATCCAAAGCTGAAACCCATCGGTGCTGGTCCGTATAAATTCAGCGAATGGGTCAAAGATGACCACATCACGCTGGATCGGTGGGAGAAGTACTACAGAACAGATAAGCCGTATTTCGACAAAGTGATCTTCAAAGCCATCGCCGACGATACCGTGCGGCTGACAGGTCTCCAGAAGGGAGAGCTCAACTGGATCGAACAGGTGCCGCTGCAGAAGGCAACGGACCTGATGAAGTCGACCGACATCAAAGCCAATCCAACTGGGGCCTACTTCCCCGACCTGTTCCTGATCAATTGCACCAAGCCCCCATTTGACAAGGTGGAAGTCCGCCAGGCGCTGGCGTGGGCGCTCGATCGACAGGCCATTGTGAATCTGGTGTGGTTCGGCCAGGCCAAAGCGTCCTCGGAGGCTCTTTCGCCTGATAACCCGATGTATTCGGCTCAGGACCCGTTCAAAGGCGCCCCCAATCCGCAGAAGGCCAAGGACTTGCTGGCCAGTGCCGGCGTACAGCTCCCGATCAAGGCCGTATTTGCCGCACAACCGCAAGTGCCAACCCAGGTACAGGTTGGTCAGCTGATCCAGCAACAGCTCAAACCGGTCGGCTTCGACGTGCAGGTGCAATCGTTCGAATCGGCCCAGTGGTTCGAACAGCTGGCCACCAAGAAATACGATTTCACCAGCACCTACTGGAGCGCGACGCTCGATCCCGAGCACTGCGTCTATCCACTCGGATATTCGAGTTCGCCCTGGAACTTTGCCGGCTTCAAAGACGACAAACTGGACGTGGCGCTCGACAAGTTCCGCTACACGGTCGATCCGACCGAGCGCAAGAAGGCCTACGCCGATGTCGTGAACCAGATGACGCAGTTGGCGCCGATGGTCTTCCAGGTCAATTTCCTGAGAACGTACTGGACTCAACCCAACATCATGGGTGTGGCGACGCTGCCCAGCCTGGAGCTGCGCATGGAGGACGCCTGGGGCGCATGACCCTGCCGCGCTTCATTGCGCAGCGACTCCTCCTGACACTGCCGGTGCTGGTCGGGATGTCGGTCCTGGTGTTCCTGCTCTTGCGCATGGTGCCCGGCGACCCGGCGCTGGTGATTCTCGGTCTGCGCGCAACACCAGAAGGCATCGCGGCCATCCATCGCGACCTCGGACTCGACCTGCCCATCTACCAACAATACGCCCTGTGGCTGTCCAATATCCTGCAGGGCAACCTGGGCCAGGACTACCGCAGCCACGAATTGGTGACGACGTTGCTTGGCCAGCGTTTGCCGGTGACCGTCGAGTTGAGCCTGCTGGCGATGCTCATCTCCATCGGCGTTGCGGTGCCGCTCGGCGTGGCCGCCAGCCGACGGACTGGCAGTGGCGTTGACCGGATCGCCCTGAGCCTGGGCGTCGTTGGCATCTCGATCCCCGACTTCTGGCTGGCGATCATGTTGATCCTGTCCGTCTCACTTGGACTCGGGCTCCTGCCCTCCTCGGGCTTCACGCCCTTCACTGAAAACGCAATCGCCAATCTCAAATCTGTTGTCTTGCCGGCCCTCACGCTTGCGGCCGGACTGAGCGCAGTCCTGACTCGCGTCACTCGCTCGAGCATGCTCGAGGTGCTCGGCCAGGAGTTCATCAAGGTGAGTCGCGCCAAGGGTTTGCCAGAACAACAGGTGGTCTTGCGACATGCGCTCCCGAATGCCGCGATTCCGATCGTCACGGTCATCGGCCTGCAAAGCGGGTACCTGTTGGGGGGCGCCGTTATTGTCGAGCAAGTCTTCTCGTTGCCGGGCGTGGGCAACCTGGTGGTCAACGCGACCCTCGAGCGGAACTATCCAGTGGTGCAGAGCGCGGTGCTGGTGGTCGCGCTGATGTTCATTCTGGTCAACATTTTCACCGACGTACTGTATGCATACCTGAATCCGCGGATTCGTAGCGTTTGAGCGTCACACTCCAGGTAGCACCAGCGACGCCCGACCAGCTTCCTCAGACGGCGGCTCGGGCACGACGGCTCGATCGCTGGGTCAAGCGCTATCCGCTGGTCAGCACTGGAGCGGTAGTCGTGTTCGCGCTGGTGCTGTTGACATTGATGGCTCCGATCGTCTCTCGGTATGACCCGACGACGATGGACACCAGCGCGCCACTCAATAGGCCGAGCCTGAACCACTTCTTCGGCACCGACAACTTCGGACGGGATGTGTACAGTCGGACCTTGTACGGCTATCGTGCGTCGCTCACGGCCGCCGTGGGTTCTGTGTTCATCGCAGTGCTGTTCGGAATCCCGTTCGGGTTGGTGGCCGGTTACCTGGGCTCGCTGGTCGACAACCTGATCATGCGCACCATGGATGTCTTCCTCGCCTTTCCCGCCATCCTGTGGGTGATCGCCCTGGTTGGGGTCCTCGGAACCAACACCGAGGTGCTGGCCCTCGCGATCGGAGTGATTTACGTGCCCATCATCGCACGTGTCATGCGGAGCGCGACGCTCACGGTCAAGGGTGCGGATTTCGTTGACAGCGCCCGCGCGCTGGGGGCCGCGGAAGCGTCGATCATGCTGCGGCATGTGCTGCCAAACGCGATAAGTCCGGTGATCGTCCAGGCATCGATCCTGATGGGTATTGCGATTCTGATTGAAGCGGCGCTCACCTTTATCGGCCTCGGCACGCAGCCACCGGATCCATCGCTTGGGTTGATGCTGAGTGACGGCCGCGGCATCATGCAGGAAGCACCGTGGGTGGTGATCTTCCCCGGTCTGGCCATCGTGGCCGCTGTGCTCGGTTTCAATTTGCTCGGCGACGGTTTGCGCGACCTGCTCGACCCGCGAGTCCGATCCCGCTGAAACAGAAAGGACGCCCAAGTGAGAACCAAGAAATACACGGGCTACCGCGCGTTCGACTATCTCGAACCGAATACGGACTATCAGGTCTTCAAGCTTGCCGCGGAGTTGGATCGCGTCCCGTCGCAAAAGGTAGCCGTGACGCCAGAACAGGAGGAGCGCGTCCAACGTTTGCTGGATGACAACCTGGTGATCTCGCTCCACGATCATCCCATCGTCATGCCTGAGCAGCCGGATCAGATCTTCGAACAGCGGCGCACCGGACGGGATGTCACCGGCTACGAAGGCTTGAGCGTGTCAGGTCTGGATGCCGTGTTCGACAACCTGATGGATGGTACCGCCCTGGTTACTTCGAAATCCGGCTGGAAGTGGGACGACATCATCATCGATCTAGGCATGCGGTTGTGCGACATCGCCCACCAGGACCTGGTCATCCGGGCTGAGACGCTCGACGACATCCGGCGCGCGAAGGCTAATGGACAGATCGCCCTGGTACCTTCGTTGGAGGCGGCAACTCCAATCGAAAACGAAGTCGACCGTCTGGACGTGCTCTACGGTCTCGGGATTCGCCAGTCTGGCATTGCCTACAGCGAGGCCAACACGCTCGGCTCAGGCTTGCGCGAGACGCGCGACGGTGGCCTGACCGAGTTTGGCCGACAGGCAGTGCGGCGCATGAACAAGCTCGGCATTGCAATCGATATCTCCCATTCAGGCGACCAGACGTCTATGGACACGATCGAAGTTAGCGACAAGCCGATCTTCATCACTCACGTTGGGGCTCGCGCGCTCTGGAATACGCGGCGCATGAAGCCCGACGAGATCTTCAAGGCCTGCGCTGCCAGGGGCGGCGTCATCGGCATCGAAGCGGCGCCGCATACGACGTTGACAGAGAAGCATCCACGGCACTCGATCGAATCGTTCATGGAGCACTTCGAATACATTGCCAATCTTGTCGGTATCGAGCACGTCGCGTTCGGGCCTGACACGATGTTCGGCGATCACGTGGCACTTCACAACCTGTTTGCCAGCAGCCTGTCTATCGCATCCTCGCGCGGACAGCTGCCCATCGATTTTGTCGAATACGTCGACGGCATCGAAAACCCCGCGGAAGCGTTCCCCAATATCGTGCGCTGGCTCGTGTCACACGGCTACTCTGACGACGACATCACCAAATCCATTAGCGGCAATGTCATGCGCGTGCTGGAGGAGGTGTGGTGGCGCTAGCCGGAACTGCCTGAACGACGCGTCAGAGCGGCTGCGTCGGGCCGCGTCGAATGATCTGCCCCGTGCCCGGTTTACCAAGCACCTGGTCGTCGCGGAAGACCACCTCGCCGCGCCGCAAGGTGAGTACCGGCCAGCCAGTTACCTGCCAGCCCTGGTACACCGAGTAGTCCGCGTTCGACTTGAGCATGGCCGCATCGATAGTGCGCGTGAGTTGCGGATCGAACAGCACGATGTCTGCGTCGCTGCCGACTGCGATCGTGCCTTTGCGTGGAAACAGCCCGAACAGTTTGGCAGCGTTCGTGGACTGTACCTCGACGAGTCGACTCAACGAAATACGACCGCTCCGCACGCCCTCTGAGTAGAGCATCGGCAGCATCACCTGGAGGTTCTCCGCGCCAGGGCGGGCAGTCGAAATGGTCAGCGAAGGGTCGAGTTTGTCGGCGAGTGACCACGGGGCATGATCGGTACACACCGTGTGCACTGACCCTTGCTGGATGCCACGCCACAGGGCCTCGACGTCAGGCTGTTCCCGCAGCGGAGGATTGCCCACGTATTTGGCGCCGTCGGGCTCGTCAAAACGCTCGCGCGTGAGGTGCAGGTAGAACGGCCGCACTTCAACGTACACCGGAACTCCGCGAGACTGTGCCTCGGCACACACCTCCAACGCTCGTCGTGACGATAGGTGGACGATGTACACCGGCGCACCCGTCGCCTCCGCAATGGCGACCGCGCGCTGTGTAGCGACCACTTCCGCCAGCACCGGATGAGCATCAGGATAGTAACATACGGCCGATTTGCCCTCGTTCGCCAAGCGCGCTATCGCATTGTCGATCAGCGGAGCGTCTTCGCAGTGGATCATGGTGATCAATCCGCCGGCGCCGGCGCGGCGGGTTGCTTCAATGTAGGCACCCACCTGGGCATCGAAGTGAGGAAACAGAAGGAAGTATTTTATGCTGTTGCAGCCGTGCTCCAGCAGACGTGGAATGTCGTCGAGCGTGGTCGGTTCGAGTGTGCCGCCGGAGCCAATGACCGGATGCAAAAAGACGTCGGCTATGGCTTGTCCGGCGGCGAGCGCACCCTCACGTTGGAGCGCCGCCGTTGGCGTCTCTCCGTCACGTGGGAAGGTGATGTTGCCTATGGTTGTCACGCCTCCGGCGAGCGCCGCAGCCGAGCCACTGGTGAAATCGTCGACCCAGCGGATTCCCATGCTGCCGGGATTGGTGAGGTGCACGTGCGCGTCGATCGCACCAGGCAGGAGCAGCATGCCGCGTGCGTCCAACTCGCGGACAGCCTGAATGTCGCCACCAATCTGCGCGACCCGCCCATTCAGTACTCCCACGTCTGCCCGGGCCATCTGACTGGCAGTGACGATTTGCCCATCGCGGATCACTAGATCGAGGGCGGCCATGTCCACCTCCACTTCTTACACTACCTGAACGCTTCGCCCTGCACACAGTGGAGCCAGGCGAGGCGGCTCAGCCAATTGTCCTTCGAAGAAGGTCGATCGCGTTGGCGCCCGCGATTTTGGCGATCGCTGCGTCGGAGTGACCGCGCGCGATCAGCCCGCGAATGATGTTCGTGCCATCCGCCGGAGACTCGAGCCCATCCAGGTACGGCGCCGGAAAGTCACCCGGAAGCCCACCCCGACGCGCAGCGCCAAGTTTGTGAAAGCCGACGTGATCGCCCACCAACGTGTCTGTACCGATCCCGACGTGATCGACACCGACAAGTTTAACCAGGTAATCGTAATGGTCCAGCACGCAGTTGATGTCCTGCTTCGGATCGTCGCTGAGCGAGTTTGGCACCGCCGTAACGCAGACCAGCCCGCCTCTGCTCGCGCAGGCTACCAGGTCCACATCCCGTCGGGTCCGCGGAGTCGGCCAGATGGCGTGCGCCGCGTTGTGACTGAAGACCACCGGCACGTGCGACCGCTCGATGGCGTCCAGTGCTGTCCTCGATCCTGCGTGTGATAGATCGACGACCATGCCCACGTCGTTCATGCGTCGCACGACCTCGACCCCCAGTTCGCTCAGCCCGCAGTCGGTCCGCTCGGTCTGGCCATCACCGAGGTAGCTCTTACGCGCGTAGGTCAACCCCGCGAGCCGGACACCCAGTCCGTAGAGCACATCGACTCGATGCAATTCGTGGCCTAGAGCCAGGTGCTCGACCGTCGGGAGGAGGCCGATGATGCCGCGCTGGCGCGCGCTGAGGATGTCTTCGGCTCTGGCAATCGGAACGACGTCGGTCTGCTTGCTCAGATCCGCGCGCATCAGGGCGATTTCCTCGAGCAGATCCTCAAAGCGGGAGAAGGAGCCGTCGGTACTGTTGGCCGAGCAGCTGAGTCCGTTTGCAGTGGCCGCGGTCGTCCAGCCGCCGTGTCGCACCGCTTCGTACGCCCACTGGTAGGCGTGGCCGCGGAAGTACGCGGCAAGGTCATTCACGTCGTCGGTGAGCACCATCGGATGTTGGTGCATATCAACCAGAGTGATGGTGTCCATCAACCGCTGGAAACGCGTCTCCTGCCCGCGGTCGAGCGGCACCACCATCGAGGGCACGCGTCCGACCTGCTTAGCCATTTGTAGCCCGGTCATCTGTTTAATTCCTTGCCCGCCCAGCGCTGAGATCACCGTGACGAACAGCGCCAGGCCCGGAAACGTCATGGTCCACCAGTTGTTGAGGAAATACGTGCGCGCGGTGGTGATCATCGCGCCCCACTCCGCCGTTGGTTGGCGCGATCCGAGGCCGACAAAACCCAGCGTGGCGATGAGGAGGATCGTGTAGCCAACGTCAACCGTCGCCCGAGCGTTGACAACACCCCACGTCTGAGGTAGGACATGCCGGACCACCAGCTGAAAGTCGTTGAGTCCCAGCGCGCGCCCAGCTTCGACAAACAGCTCGTGCTTGATGCGCAGCACTTCGCCGCGAATCAGGCCCGGGTATGTCGGCCACCACACGATGATCGCAGCAACGACCGCATTCTGCAGGCTCGGACCGAGTGCCGCCGCGATGGCCATTGCCAGGATCAGCGGAGGAAACGCAAAAAACAGATCGGTGATGCGCATCAAGACTTCGTCGATCCGGCCGCCGAACCAGCCAGAGGTGGCCCCGACCACGATGCCCAGCTTGAGAAGCTCGCCTCTGATCCGCTCAGTGCCCGCAGCCGGTTCTCACGGGACATGGTCGCGATCAGGTCCCGCACCTCAGGACTGAGATGCGGCCGTCTGCCACGGGAGCGGGACTTCCAGCGCCAGAACACCAGCCAGCCCTGCCGACGCCAGCGCACGATCGTCTCGGGTGACAGATGCTCGCGCCAGCCGGCGCAGAATCGGCGCGCGAGGATCCACAGCAGCTTGTCCCGCAGGCGAAGCCGAGCACGTGGTCGGCTTCGAGTTGACGAAGAAGCACCGCGAGTTGATGGCGTAGGAGCAGGTTCTCGAGAACCAGATCCTGGCGTGGGCGCGCCGCGGCTCGCATGCTTGTGAACAAGAGCCAGAGCAGTTCGAGCACACCGCCAGCATCGCTGATCTGCGCTCGCGTGAGGTTTTGCCGCCCCACAACCGATTGACAGCTATGCCGATGGCGGCCCTCGGAGTTGGGAGCCGACCAAGCCACTGGTCGGGCGAAGCCGCGGTTCGGCCGTGTAGAGACCGAGCGCGCGGTGGAGCCGCTCCAGTCAACGACCACCGCCACTGCACCAGTCCTACTCGAGGAAGGGACTGTTGCGGTCGCTATTTTGGAGCAGGCCCTTGCGCGGTAGACAGACGCCGCCCGGCTCCCTAGCCCGCATGCGGCCGCGTGACGCCACTCCCAGAAACGCCGCGCCGACTGCGGCACGAGCTCACACTGAGCGCGAGCCATCAGGTGCCCGAGCGCGGCTCCGAGTCACGGCGCCCACGCTCGGTCGGTTCAGGACTCGCTTCCTGGCGGAGCGGGTCGTGCGGGCTCGGGATATCCGAGACGCGCTGCGCTAGCCGGAGTCCTTTGACGCAATCGAGGTGACCGCCGTCGTGCACGAGGACTGGCAACTCTGCGCGAGAGCTGCCGTGCCGTGGGGCCAACGCGGCCCGATTATCGCCAATCGAGCTCGGTGACCTGGCCGGCGGTAATCTGCACACGCTTTACCCGCGCTTGGTCGTCATCGCTCCAGAGACGGAACAAGCCTGCGGGCAGCTTCGGGTAGACAGCGACGAATACACTCCGCCCGTGTACGACACGCTCGAGCACCGCTGTGTGCACGCGCTGTGTTTCCTGGCCTATCGGACTAATCTCAATCTCGCGCCCGTGGAACTCGGGAGGTGTGTAAAGAACCAACGCGCCGACGTCCCCGCCGATATCGAGGACGACGGTTTCGGTGTGTGTGCGCGTCCAGTAGTTCGGGGTCCCCGTGTGATCGGTGCCTTGCGCGCTCACGTCAGTCAAATCCTTTTCGGTGGGCAGACCGGAGCTCGGCGGCAACTAGCAACCGAGCTCCAGCCCGCAACTCTAGCTCGGATTGTCGAAGCCGTCGTATGGCACGCCCAAATACGGAAACGTTGCTAAAAAGGGCGAATTGATGTTCGCCGGGGTCACGCCATCCGTGAAGTCGGCCGCATGCGGGTCCGGCACGAATGACGGATCGACCAGTGGGATAGTGGCGCCGGCAAGCGCTCGCAGCTCGATGGTGAACACGTCGTCGGCAACCCGTCGCCCATTCGGGAAGCCAGCGAGGTCGCCGCCAAGGACGCCATAAATGCTGGGGCTCTTGGCGGGGGGAATGGCCAGGTTCAGCCGCAGCAGATCCGCGAGCGTGTTGCCGGTGAAAGTCGAGAACCCTGGAACGATCCCCGCCGGGATGCCCGTGAGAAACACGGCGACCATGTCCGCCCGCGGTTTGGTATAGGCGGCCAGGTGGGGGAATACCCCCGGGTAGAACTGGACAAGCAGGCGTTGAACCTCCTGGCGTTGCACGTACACCAGGAACTGTTCGTCGTCCTCGGGTTGTTGCGAGTTCCAGAAATCCTTCTTTCCGAGTGGAATCATTACTTCATTGAAGAGTGGGCTGCCTAGCCGCGAGACCTGTCTCCATGGCCCGGCCCGGTGGATGTCACCGTCGTCGTCCAGGATCGTCGCCTTGCGCCGGCGTGCCGACGCGTACACGCCAATGACGGAGGCTGGGTCGTTCGGATCGGTCGGAACGGAGCCGTTCTGCGACAGCTCTTTCTTGGGCACCTGGATGGCCATGGTGTGCACGTTGAGCCGGTTGGTCCCATTGACTCCCGCGGCGTCTGCCAGTGGAAACATGTGGAGATGCTGAAACGGTCGGAGGTCGAGTTCATCGAAGACTGACCCCAGGTCGACGTAGAAGCCCTCGGCGCGCTGCCCCGCGAACACTGTCTGGCCAGTCGGCAAATGTTGAACCGCGGCCTGAGCCAGCGCGGAATAGTTGGGCGTGGAAAACGGCCCGATGTTGCAGGGCGGAGAAGCCAGCCCCTCGGCCAGCACTTTCCTCTGCCCCTCATCGTCCACCCTGGTCACCGAGTAGAACTGACGCTTTTTCCAGTTTGGATCGTTCAGGGAGCTGATCCGACCGGTGTTGTAGAGGAAGGTGTTCTGGTTGCGCAGTTTCGTCTCGAAGCGAAACTCGTAGTTGACCTTGCCGACCCCGTCTCCGTCGTTGTCGACGTGGATTGCGTACAGGACGTCGTTGCCGAACTCAAAGAAGTTTGGACCACCAGCCGGCCCCTCGAGGGGAATGTAGTTGGCGATCAGGGTCACCATGTCTGGCTTGTCCGGGCTGACAAACGCGTACACGTCCGTGTTGTCGGCCACTGGGTCCTTGGCGATCTCGGGCGCTTCCCGATGAGAGGACATCGGTCATCCCTCCGTGTTGGCCGCCTGTTGGGCGGTCTGAACGAGGCGCGCAACCAGTTCTGGATCGCGGTAGATGAACTCCTGGGTGCCGACCAACACCGCAATCTCCGCAGTGGCCACATCCCGCACGTGCACCACCATTGGCTCCAGCAATGCTATGCCAGGAAAAGACGCGCCTCGCAGCGCGTTCTGGCGCATGGCCGGCTCGGGCGGCGCGACTGTCGCAGCCCGAAAGGCTGCCACGGTGGCGAAGCCGACGCCGAGCCCGAGCGACGTCTCTGCTAGAAACCGACGTCGGCTGACCTCAACCATGAGCGTTCTCCTTTTTAGAGCGATTGACCTCCTCCAGCGGCCAAGCCGTCGGCGTCTGACCGTGCGCTCCTCGCGCGCGATGCGCGGAGGCCCGCAACCAGATCGACGGGCCGACCACGCCCCAAGCCACGTCAGCCACTCCTCTTTGAGCGATTGCAAGGGCGCGCTGATCACATGACGCGCCTGGTGTGTTGTACGTCGCCGTGACGACTTTGGATCACCACGCCGGCAAATTGCGTAAGCGGCCCGTCAGGCCGCACGGCGCTTGCCCTGCGCGCGCAACTCGCGCGGTTTCCTCAGGAACCGGACCCGATCGCAGCCCGCCGGAGCTGCTCCGTACCAAACGGCTACGTCACGGGCCCACCACAGAAGGGCGAGAGTTGACCACCACGTCGATCGGCTGCTTGCCCACGTCCAAGGTCGCAATCACCTGGTCATCGGCCGGATCGTCGGCCTTGCCCGTGTCGATAACCGTGACTTTATTGGCGCTTTCGCGACCAACGAACAGGCGGCTCCCGTCACCTGTTGCCCAGATGCCATGGGGATCACCCGTGAATGCCGGGCCAGAAAGCTCACGCACGATCTGATGGGTGGTGCGATCGAGGATGACAACCTTTCCCTGGCGACTGGCGTCGCCGGCCGGGGCGCAGGGCAGCGGCCCACCGATCGTGATGTAGGCCAGCTTGCCGATGAAGAACACGTGATTTGCACACGTCCCGATCGCCAGGTCGCGCACCACGAAGGTCAGGTTGCTGGTGCTCAGGATCGAGAGCGTTCCTGCTAGCTTGTGGACCACATAGAGCTCGCGATTGTCCGGCGAGACCAGACCGAAGGGCGAGAAGGGGACCGAGACCGCCTGACTGGCCACGACCTCTCGGTCGTCGGCGTTGATCTTCTGCACCAGCCGCTGCTTGGCTGAGACGACGAACGCCGAGGCTCCGTCAGAGGTGAAGGACACCATGGACGGGCCGAGCATGCTGTCGACGGTATCGATCTTCGGGAACAGACCGCCGCGCCTGGAAGCTCCCGCGCTCTGTGGAGCGCTGCCGTGCTCGTTCTGGTTGCCCTGCGTATTCTCGTCGATTCTGGTGAGCCCGAGGACGTCGAGCTGGCTCTCGCCTCGGACGGCGACCCAAGCCTCCTTCCCACCCGGCCGCACCGTGGCGAGATGCGGCTCACGCTCAAGGGGGCTGTAGCCGAGGACTTTGTGCGTACTTGTATCGACCCCGACGATCGTTCCCGAGAGCCGATTGGTGACCAGGAGCAGCGCTCCATCAGGTGTCAGCCAAAGTCCGTGGGGCGCGATATGCCCGTTGTAGAGCGGCCGGTGATGGTCGGACTCCGCATTGCACGGGCCGTTGGGCTGTGGCGTGCCGGCAATGGCGGGGTCCGATCCGAGGCAGATGGTGTCGACGACGGCATTGGTCGCCGCGTCGATGACTGATACCGTCCCGCTGGTCTCGTTGGCCACGAAAACCTGACCGGTCGGGGCGGGGGCCGCGAGGCCCGCGGCGGTGGGCTTATCGGACACCGAAGGGTTGGCCAGCCTGACGAACAGGCCCCAACCAAGCACCAGACCAAGCGCTGCGAGCGCAGTGGGCAGAACTGAAAGGCTCCTCCAGATGGCGCCCATGTGCGGCCTCCCCAAAGAGAGTGGGATAGGGTCAACCGCGGTATGCGGGCCGCGGCGTCCCGTGTGGGTCTTCGTCCAGCCGACTCTGGGATCGGCGTTGCCGTCCATCCCGCGGTCGACCGCGAGACCCGTTAACCAGCATAACCCCGAATCGGGACGCTGTGGGTCAGTGACGTGCCGTCCCGGCCGGATTTTGCTGGCGCGCTGCCGCCGGAGCCGCTCGCCGTGATTCAGGATCGCGCCGCGTCACCAATCACAGCGCGGGGGCCTTCGTTTAATCGGCTCAGTGGTCGTCTCTGGACTGGCCCTGCTGCGTCTCGTCGGCAGGGCGCGGCACCACGGGCAGTCGAATGGAGACGGTGGTTCGAGCCAGCGCTAGAGTGCGCGGCGGATGCCTGGCAGCGTCAGTCGGCGGTGAGCCAGTCACTTGGTTTGGAGATCTTGGACCGCGCCACCA
>WNFC01001805.1_pt1 | contig 22762 bp, 20 predicted proteins | sample 5400541 | NCBI WGS metagenome assembly WNFC01 (sample SAMN13153342, study PRJNA577476) | soil metagenome | isolation source: 120 cm saprolite under Douglas fir tree site 2 hole 2 replicate 1 | place: USA:California | collected 2015-04-18
GAGCGGGTCATCGAGGTCTATCTTGGCCGCGGCCACCACTGAGCCGGCGCCATCCGCGGCGGCCACGCCGCTGTTGTCACTGAGCGGCGTGTCGGCCGGCTATGGCTCGTTCCAGGCGTTGTTCGGGATCTCGCTCGCGGTCGAGGCCGGCGAGGCGGTGGCGGTGATCGGCCCGAACGGCGCCGGCAAGACGACTCTGATGCGGGTGATCTCCGGTCTGCTGATGCCCGGCGCCGGCGCGATCGCGCTGTCGGGCATGCCGATAACGGCCCTGCCGGCCTATCGCATCGTCGCCGCCGGGATCGCCCATGTGCCGGAAAACCGGCGCCTCTTCCCGCGCCTGACGGTCGAGGAGAACCTCCGCATGGGCGCCTTCATCCCGGCCGCCCGCCGGCAGCTGGGCGAGCGCCTCGCCTGGGTCTACGAGCTGTTTCCGCGCCTCAAAGAGCGGCGCCGCCAGCTTGCCGGCACATTGTCGGGCGGCGAACAGCAGATGTGCGCGATCGGCCGGGCGCTGATGTCGCGGCCGAAACTGCTGTTGATGGACGAGCCTTCGGCCGGGCTGGCGCCCCTGGCGGTCGAGCAGGTCTTCGAGCTGGTGCGGCGCATCCGCTCCGAAGGGTTCACGGTCTTGATCGTCGAGCAGAATGTGCAGCAGGTATTGGAGCTCGTCGATCGCGCCTATCTGCTCGAAGCCGGCCATATCCGCCTCTCGGGCAGCGCCGCCGAGTTGCGCCAGAACGAGGCGATCCGCAAGGCCTACGTCGGGCTGTAGCGATGCCGCGCCGCGATATCGGTTCAGGTCGGGCGGTCGGTGCGCTGCGCGTAGAATACGATCAGGTCCCACGAATTGCGGATGCTGGCAACCAGCAGCAGCACCAGCCCGACCGCAAGCGTTTCGAGCCCACTCTGCGCACGAAAGCCCATCAGCAATGCGGCCGCCGAAATCACCGCGTAGCCGATCGTTGGAATGATCCCGTACCAGAGCCGGTCGACGAATACGACGATGTTTCCGACGACCCGCAGCGCGGTGCGCGCCGAATAGAGCAAGCCGGCGAGGCCCCCGAGGCCAAAGGCGACGCTTCCCGCCGGCCAATCGAGAGAGGGCACCATCGCCAGAAGGCAGCCGAGCAGCACAGTCGACAAATAGATCACCGTTGGCGTCATGAACGTACGGATCTGCGGCTCACTTTGTTCGGTGAGAAAACTGCTGCCGATCGAGGCGACGACGAACATCGCGCCGACCAACGTCGCGGCGGCGGTGCCGAGGAGGACAAAGAAATCGTGCCAGGCATGAAACGACTCGACCGCCGCAACCGGCATTCAAATCCTCCCCGCCCGATACTCCGGACCAGGATACACCTGTCCGGCCCTTCTGATTGCGCCGGCCTCAGCCCCCACCCCAACCCTCCCCCGCACGCGGGAGAGGGGGTTATTGGGCCGCGCCTGCTCAAAAGCCCTCCCCCGCAGGCGGGGGAGGGAGTCCGCGAAGTAGACGGGTGGGGGCTCGGGTTGCTCGGTCAGCGCAGAGGCTGATATGGACATCTATCTCCTCGAAGCGGTGCTGAACGGGGTATTGCTCGGCGGCGTCTTGGCCTTGCTCGCGCTCGGCCTCAACCTGATCTTCGGCGTCGTCGATGTGGTGTGGATCGCCTACGCCGAATTGGTCATGTGCGGCATGTACGCGATCTACTGGCTCGATGCCTTTTTCGGCTGGCCGTTCCTCCTCGCCGCCGCGGCGGCGATCCTGTTCGTCGCCTTGCTCGGCGTGGCGCTGCATTTCTTCATCATCGAGCCGGTGCTGGGCTCGGCGCCGATCAACCAGCTGCTCGCCACCGGCGGCTTTCTGTTCTTCGTCCAGAGCTTCGCGACGCTGCTGTTCGGCACCGATTTCCGCAATATCGGCCTGCGCCTGCCGCTGCTCGAATTCGGCGACATCGATATCAGCTTTGCCCGGCTGCTGGCCTTTGTCGTCGCCTTGCTCGGCGCCGGCGGCCTCTATCTGTTCCTGACCCGCAGCTTTGTCGGCACCGCAATCCGCGCCATCGCGCAGGACCGCGACATCATGGGGCTGATGGGGGTCAGCGCCCGCCGGGTTTATTTCCTGACTTCGGCGATCGGCGGCGGGCTGGCCGGGCTCGCCTCTTGCCTACTGGTGTTGCAATACGACGTGCACCCGTTCATCGGCAATTCCTTCGGCCCGATCACCTTCATGATCTGCGTGCTGGGCGGGCTCGGCAACATGATCGGCGGGTTCATCGCCGCCTTCATCATGAGTCAGATCATCTCGATCGGCGGTTATTACTTCTCGATCGAGTTCTCCTACGTGCTGGCCTTCCTGCTGTTCATCGTAATGATCTTCGTGCGGCCGCAGGGGATTTTCGGCCGGTGACCGCCAGCCATATCCTCGCCGCCCTGGCGCTGGTCTTATTAGCGATCTTGCCGTTCGTCGCGGCCGATTACGCGCTGCATATCGCGATCCAGATCCTGATCTGGGGCTTTGTCTACACCGCCTGGGCGATGATGGGCCGCTTCGGCCTGACCTCGTTCGGCCACGGCGCCTTTCTCGGCATCGGCGCCTATGTGCCGGCGCTGCTGTGGAATTTGTACGGCGTCACGCCGTGGCTCGGATTGCCGGCCGGCATGGCGCTCGCGATGCTGGTCGCGCTGCTGATCGGCTATCCCTCGTTCCGGCTGCGGGTCGTCGGCCATTATTTCGCGCTGGTGACCCTTGCGCTGAGCCAGGTCGTGCTGTTGACCTTGGTCGCGGCACGCGAGGTGACCGGCGGCTCGCTCGGCATGACGTTGACGATCGAGCATTCCTGGTGGGCGCTGCAATTCGCCAGCAAGGAGACCTACTACCTGATCGCGCTGGTCGTCTGGGTCGTCGGGCTGGCGGTGTGGCGCTGGATCGACCGCGGCATCGAGCGGATCGCGCTCGAGGCATTGTCGGAGGACGAGATCGCGGCCGAGTCGGTCGGGGTCAACGTGCTGCGCGAGAAATTGCGCGTGACAATGATCAGCGCCGCGCTGACCGCGCTCGGCGGCGGGTTGTTGACGCAATACATCCAATACGTGAACCCCGAGGTCGTCTCCGGCGTGTCGGTGTCGCTGCAGATCGTCTTCGCGGCGATTGCCGGCGGCATGCGCACGATGTTGGGCCCGACCGTCGGCGCGCTGTTCACGATCGTGCTCAACGAGGCTCTGCGCATCGGGTTTGGCACCAATTTCATCGGCGCCGCGAATACGATTTACGGGATTATGTTGATCCTGTTCATCATCTTCATGCCGCAAGGCATTGTCGGGCTTATAGAGGGCGTCTCGGGACGTTCATTCCGGCGCTTGCGCGGCGCTGCGACCGTGCCGGCGGCACGCGCCTGATGTCGAACCTGCGCCTGTTCTTCATCCGCCACGCCGCGCGATGACCGAAGTGGGCTCCCGCGAGCTCGGCGATCTGGTCAGTTTTCTCGCCGCGTGTAGCGGCACGATTGCCGCGATTCTGCTGGCCTTCCCCTTGTTCCATCTGCTACGTGCGCGGGAGGCGATCGAAGACTTGGAGCGGAACCTGGAGGCCGCAAAGCAAACCGACGGTGCCATTCCCGAAATTCGTGCCTCGCTTCACGATCTCAGACTGCATGTGCGGCAGCGTCGTCGAATAGCCTTCCGGGTCGGCGTTATTGGCGTGATCTTGCTTGGAATGACGGCTGCCCTGCTTCTGGTGCAAGCGATATTGGTCTATCTCTGACCTTAATGGCTCGCCGAGACCGTCTCATCGCGAGCAGCCGCTGGTCGGTTGCAAATCAATAATGTATTTATTATATAGGAAGCCACGGCGTGGCCCCATGGTTTTGGCTGAAAGCCGCCGACGGAAGCTACGATACCCGGACCGAATTGCGCGAATCTCGGGCGCGAAGCAGGTATGATGCAGCCCTGCTTGTCACTCGGTTAGTGAACGCGCAGGAATTCGGCGCGAGAGGCGTTGAAGAGGATCGAGTGCTCGGCAGCCCGCTATGGTTTCACCGCTCCGGAGAGGAGGGCATCTTTTACCTGCTTGAGGACGGGACGGATGGGATTGACGTAACGATAGTCTGGGCCGGAGCCCTGCGGCGCGTCGGATTTGGCGAAGTCTATGGGATCGCCGAGCGCCGAGTTACCGAAATGAGCTAGAAAGAGGGAAAATTGGCCAAATCTGAACGCGTCGAAGCCTCGGTCGCGGAAGTCTTCGCCGACGATGCCGAGTTCGTGTCCGAGCTGGCGCGGGTTCGGGATGCCGCTCATGAGGCCGCCCGGTTCATTAAGAAGCTGCGGACGGCTTCGCGATTGACCCAGCGTGAATTGGCGGCGCGCTTGGGGATATCGCAGCCTAGGGTTAGTGCCATGGAGAAAGGTATCGGACCGGAGGGTCCGACATATTTGATGCTGCAACGCGTTGCGAATGCATGCGGTGTCTCCTGGTCATTGGAAACTGGCTTACGCCTGCCGAAAGCCGCGGCAAACGAGACTTCCGTGGCCAAGCGGCCGCGACGTGGCACCAATGCGCGCATGATCGAGGAGATCCTGCAGGCGGCGGCGCCGCGCGCCGTGCGCCCGGCCGAGATCCGCAAAGCGCTGCAGGACAAGGGCGTCGCGATGGCTTTTACCACCATTCGTCACGCCCTCGGCCAATTGGAGGCGCGCCACGCGGCCGAGCAGGTCACAGACCGTGAGACCTGGCGTCACCGATCATCCCGCGGTAGGCCCCTCCCGCTGCGCCACGATCGATCACGTTGAAAGATTCCGTTTTAGGGAGGAGTAGCATGTTGCAGATGGCCGGCCGCATGGCGGTGCTCGGCACCGAAACCGCCTTCGAGGTGCTGGCGCGCGCCAATGCGCTGGCGGCGCAGGGCCGCTCGATCATCAATCTCGGCATCGGCCAGCCCGATTTCCCGACCCCGGCGCATATCGTCGAGGCCGGCCGCAAGGCGTTGGCCGACGGCCATCACGGCTACACCCCCGCTAACGGCATCCCGCCATTGCGCGCCGCGGTTGCCGCCGATCTGTGGCGCCGCCACCGGGTCGAGGTGTCGCCCGACCAGGTGCTGGTCGTGCCCGGCGGCAAGGTGACGATGTTCTTCGCGATCATGATGTTCGGCGAGCCCGGGGCGGAGATCCTCTACCCGAACCCCGGCTTCCCGATCTATGAGAGCGTGATCCGCTTCTCCGGCGCGACCCCGGTGCCGGTGCCGCTCTACGAGAGCGCCGGGTTCTCGTTCAGCGCCGAAGAGGTGCTGGAGAAGATCACGCCGCGGACCCGGCTCCTGATCATCAACAGCCCGGCCAATCCAACGGGCGGCGTCGTGCCGCGCGCCGAACTCGACCGGCTCGTCGTGGGGCTCGAACGCCATCCCCATGTCGCGGTGATGAGCGACGAGATCTACGGCGAGATCCTCTATGACGGGGCCGAGCATGTCAGCCTGCTCAGCTATCCCTCGATTCGCGAGCAGGTGATCCTGCTCGACGGCTGGAGCAAGACTTACGCGATGACCGGCTGGCGCATGGGCTACGGGGTGTGGCCGAAGGCGCTGTTCGCGGCGGCCGAGCGCCTCGCGATCAACTGCCATTCCTGCGTCAACGCCGCGACGCAATGGGCCGGCATCGCCGCCCTTGAAGGCCCGCGCGAGCCGGTCCACCGCATGGTCAAGGCCTTCGCCGAGCGGCGCGAGGTGATCGTCGCGGCGCTGAATTCGCTGCCCGGCGTCCGCTGCGCCAACCCCGGCGGCGCCTTTTATACCTTCCCCAACGTCGAGGGCACCGGCTACAGCGCCCGCGACCTGCAGGGCGAACTGCTCGACAAGACCGGGGTCGCGACGATCGCCGGTACCAGCTTCGGCGCATTCGGCGAGAACTATCTGCGCTTCTCCTACGCCAACAGCCTCGAGGCGATCACCGAGGCGATTGAGCGCATCCGCAATTTTCTCGGCAACCTGCCGCACAAGAACTAGGCAGATTCCGCCCCTCTTTGCCTAAATTAGCGCCAGGAAGGCACGGCTGGGCGCCTTTGACATTCGCGGCCCGGCGCTGGCATGGGTTATGCTCTATCTTACGCCATCAGCGGCGCTGCCCGCAGAGAGAGTGGAGTCGATGAAGAAGGTCGAGGCGATCATCAAGCCCTTCAAGCTCGACGAGGTGAAGGAGGCGCTTCACGAGGTCGGCATCAAGGGCATCACCGTGACCGAGGCCAAGGGCTTCGGCCGGCAGAAGGGCCACACCGAATTGTATCGCGGGGCCGAATACGTCGTCGATTTTCTGCCCAAGGTCAAAATCGAAGTGGTCATGGAAGATTCGATGGTCGAGCGCGCCTGCGAGGCGATCCAGCAGGCCGCCCATACCGGCCGCATCGGCGACGGCAAGATCTTCGTCTTGACGATCGACGAGGCGATCCGCATCCGCACCGGAGAGCGCGGCGCCGATGCGATTTGACCGGACATTTCAAGCAACAACGCGCGCTTGCGCGGGCTTGACAGGCCCGGCGCGAGACTTTTTTGTGAGCCCCGGCGGTGGTGCCGCGTCCAGCCCGGCAAGCTCAGCCGGCCGGCAATCGCGCCCGTAGCGAGGCTTCTCAACAGACCCCCTCAACCTGCCAACGGAATGGTGCGATGGCTGATACCAAAAACGTTCTCGAGATGATCAAGGAGCACGACGTCAAATACGTCGATTTCCGGTTCACCGACCCGCGCGGCAAGTGGCAGCACCTGGCCCACCATGTGCGCACGATCACCGACGAGTTCCTGAGCGAAGGGGTGCCGTTCGACGGCTCCTCGATCGCCGGGTGGAAGGCGATCAACGAGTCGGACATGCTCTTGGTGCCGGATTGCGCGACCGCCGTGCTCGACCCGTTCGCGGCGCAGACCTCGCTGATCCTGTGCTGCGACACGCATGAGCCGTTGACCGGGCAGCCCTATGGCCGCTGCCCGCGTTCGATCGCCAAGAAGGCCGAGCAGCACCTGATCTCGACCGGCATCGCCGACACAGCTTATTTCGGCCCCGAGGCCGAGTTCTTCGTGTTCGACGATGTGCGCTACGACAGCACGATGAACGGCGCGATGTACGCGATCGACAGCGAGGAAGGCCCCTACGTCAGCGGCAAGCAATACCCCGACGGCAACACCGGCCACCGGCCGCCGGTCAAGGGCGGTTACTTCCCGGTGCCGCCGGTCGACAGCCTGAGCGATCTCAGGGCCGAGATGCTGTCGGTCATGTACGACATGGGCCTGCAGGTCGAAAAGCACCACCACGAGGTCGCGCCCTCACAGAACGAGCTGGGCTTCCTCTACTCGACCCTGGTGAAGACCGCCGACAACATGCAGATCTACAAATACGTGGTACACAACGTCGCCCATCAATACGGCAAGACGGCGACCTTTATGCCGAAGCCGATCAAGGGCGATAACGGCTCGGGCATGCACACCCACCAGTCGATCTGGAAGGGCGAGCGGCCGATCTTCGGCGGCAATCTCTATGCCGATTTGTCGGAGACCGCGCTCTACTACATCGGCGGCATCCTGCGCCACGCCAAGGCGTTGAACGCCTTCACCAACCCTACGACGAACAGCTACAAGCGGCTGATCCCGGGCTTCGAGGCGCCGGTGCTGCTCGCCTATTCGGCGCGCAACCGCTCGGCCGGCTGCCGCATCCCGATCGTCTCCAGCCCCAAGGGCAAGCGGGTCGAGGTGCGCTATCCCGACGGCGCGGCCAACCCCTATATGGCGTTCGCCGCGATGCTGATGGCCGGGCTCGACGGCATCCAGAACCGGATCCACCCCGGCGACCCGATCGACAAGAACCTCTACGACCTGCCACCGGAGGAATTGAAGGAGGTTCCGACCGTGTGCGGCTCGTTGCGCGAGGCGATCGAAGCCCTGCGCGAGGACCACGCCTTCCTGCTGAAGGGCGAGGTTTTCACGACCGACCTGATCGACGCGTACACCGAGCTGAAGTGGGAGGAGGTGTACAATCTCGAGCACACCCCCCACCCGGTCGAGTTCCAGATGTACTACTCGGTCTGACCCGGATCATCGGACCCGGCGGTCTGCCGCCGGGAAAGGGGGAAGCATGGCCGGCCTCGCGTCGGCCATGCGCCCGTTTGGGCTCCTACGCCGAGGCTCAACGCGCCAGCAACGACGCCAGCAGCGCGAGCGCCAACAGAGCAGCCAGGCCTTGCCAGACTTGGACCGGGGCGCGCTCATAAAGCGTGCGCGGCTGGCGAATTGCGGCCGGGGCGCGCGCCGGTCCGGCCTCCAATACGAGGGCGAACTCGATCATGTCGTCCAAGCGATTCGCGGGATCGACCGCGACCGCGCGCGCCAGCGCCGCCTCGAGCCAGGCCGGGAGATCCGGCCGCAGCGCGGACAGGTCTTTCGGCCGGTTGCGGCGCGGCGGACTGACGGCGTCGAGATTGCCGTACGGGAATTCGCCCGTGAAAGCGCGGAACATGGTGACGCCCAAGGCATAAATGTCGGTGGCCTCGCTGCCGGGCTCGCCCGCGAACATCTCGGGCGCCATATAGGCCCGGGTTCCAGGTATCTCATCGGGCGGAGAATTCTCCAGTGCAGGTACGCGGACCACCCCGAGATCGATCAGCTTCAGCGACCCGCCGCCTTCGAGGATCACGTTATCCGGCTTGATGTCGCGATGGATGATGCCGGCGCGATGCAGCGCCGCCACCGCGCGGGCCAGCCTGACGGTGATGTTCCGCCCTTCTTCCAATCCCAGCGCCGGACGGCGCGAAAGCCGCGTTTCCAGAAGCTCGCCAGGATAGAGCGGCATGACTGTGTACAGGCAGGTCTGGCGTCCCGGCGGCAGTTCGATGACGCGCCCGACCCAGGGATTGTGCACCCGGGCGCCGACCCAAGCTTCGCGGACGAAGGCCGCGCGGTGGGCGTCAACGCTGGCGAGCTCGGGCTTGGGGAACTTCAAGGCAACGTTGCCGCCTTCGACTTCGTCCTCGGCGGCGAACAGCCGGCTGTATCGGCCCTCGGAGATCAGCGCTTTCAGGACAAATCCATCGATCGTCTCGCCGAGAATGGGCACCGGGATCGCGGGCAGCTGCAGGATGGCGGCGCTGATGTCGGCCGAACCCGCCGCGGGCAGCGCCACCACGTCGAGAACCAAGGCGGTGCAGTTGTCGGTGCTGCCGGATCGCAGCGCGGCCGCAACCAGCGCGCCCGCGGTATCCTCGGGAGCGGAGCGTTCGCGCAGGATGTCGGCAATGCTCTGTTCCGCCAGAAAGCCGTGCACGCCGTCGCTGCACAAGAGGAAGCGATCGTGCAGCGCGACCGGTTGCGTCGCGTAGTCGAGCCGCACTTCCGCCTCCACTCCCAGCGCGCGATTGAGCGTGTGCGAGCGACCCGTGCCAGTCTCGCGCACATGGTCGATGGTGAGGCAAGTCAGCCGGTCGACGCTCAGCCGATAGGCGCGCGTATCCCCGACATGCAGCAGATGCGCGATACGGCCGCGCAGCACCAGCGCCGTGAAGGTACAACCCATTCCCGCGAGAGCGGGATCGTGGCGGCCGAGGCTATTGATCCAGCCGTTGAGCGCGCTGACGATCTTGGCACCCGCCCGTTGCACCTCCATGGTTTCGGGCAGATCGCAAAATCCATCGAGGAAACCGCGTACCGCGGTCTCGGCCGCGGTGCGGCCGCCCTTTGCGCCGCCGATTCCATCGGCGATCGCCGCGATCACCTCCCGGCGCGGCTCGGGCAACTCCGCGCCGATCAGCGCGCCCGCGAAATCCTCGTTGTTCTTGCGCGGCCCGGTCTTCGAGGCGAACCCGAGGCTTGCTCGTACGCCAACCTCAACCGTCGCCATGGCACCGCTTCCGCCGGGTTGCCGGTCGCCCGGATCCTAATGAGAAGGTGGCGCGAGCGCGACGTCGCGGTCGCGGCGTCACGCCGTCACCGCGATTGCTCCAGACTGCAACGGCCACGTCGAAAATAGCCCCCGGTGCTCGACGCGACACTTGCCGTAAGACCGCCGGATTTGCGGTCGAGCGTGTAGTTGCCGCCGTCCTTGGGATCGAACCAGGAAACCGCGGCGCCGGTGATCGTGGCCGGATTCGAATCGACGGTGGCGTTACGGTAATCGATCCTGATCTGCCAGGACGTACCGCTCACCGGATTGGTGCAGGTGATCGCGGTCTCGCTCTGCTGCGCCTCACCGTTGATCGCGGGAACGGCCAAACCCGCTGCCAAGCAGGCTATCCCTGCCGCTAGAGCCCGGTTCCGGAGCATCATCGCGTTCCATGTCGCCATGAGCCGATCCATACCCAAATCCGGGCTCCCTGCAAAGCCGGCCGGCGCATTTGGAAACCGACGACCGCGTTTGCCTAATTTGTGTGCATTCCGGTTTATGACAATTCGGCAGGAAAGGGCTCGACCCCTCAAAGACCGGATATCGCGGGCGATTCCATCGGGCGAGGCGGCTGGCATGGCTCTTGCCTACCCTACCTGGTCCGCTCATTCGGCCCCAATTTTGGGAACCGGAGGTTGTAAGCTCCTTCGCAGCAGAAAAAATAGGGGGATAGATCGATGCTCGTACCATCACCCAAGTGGCTCGATACTGGCAACAATGCGTGGCAGTTGGCGGCTGCAACTTTCGTCGGACTGCAAAGCATTCCCGGCCTGGCGGTGCTCTACGCTGGGTATGTCAAGCAGAAATGGGCGATCAATTCTGCCTTCATGTGCTTCTACGCTTTCGCCTCGGTGTTAGTCGTCTGGGTTTTATTCGACTACAACATGGCATTTGGAGAGCAGTGGTTTCCGTTTCTCGGCAAACCGGGATTAGCGACTTCGGCGGCTTTCACCACCGGCCAAGCGGTGATACCGGCAGCGGCCTCCGGCATGCCGGAACTGACCTTCCCGATGGCTACCCTGATATTCTTCCAGTTCGTGTTCGCTGCGATCACCGTGATCATCCTTGGGGGCTCGGTGCTGGGCCGCATGAACTTCACCGCCTGGGTGATCTTCTGCCCGGTATGGATGACCCTGGTCTATACCGTCGGGGCATTCAGCATATGGGGTGGCGGCTGGCTGTCAGTGTTGGGCGTGCAGGACTTTTCGGGCGGCTACGTGATCCATCTCGCCGCCGGCACGTCGGGGTTCGTCGCCGCATGGCTGGTCGGGCCGCGCCTGCAGGCGGATCGCGACAACTTTCCGCCCAATAGCATACTGGTCACCTTGATCGGCGCCGGCATCCTGTGGCTGGGCTGGAACGGCTTCAACGGCGGCGATCCTTATTTCGCCAACCATGATGCCGGCGCGGCCGTGCTCAACACCAACACCGCGACGGCGGTAGCCCTCCTCGTCTGGACGCTGATGGACAAGATAGCCTATGGCAAGCCGTCGATCCTCGGCGCGGTCAACGGCATGATCGCGGGCTTGGTGGCGATCACTCCCGCCGCCGGTTTCGTCAATGGCTGGGGCGCCATCATCATCGGTATCTGTGCCGGCATCATTCCGTGGCTGTCGATGAATAGGCTCCAGAAGACCCGGTTCATGATGAAGGTCGACGATACGCTGGGCGTGTTTTCCACGCATGGGATTGCCGGCCTCACCGGTGGTCTGCTTGTCGGCATCCTCGCCAATCCGGACATGCTGGAATATATCGGCACCGATAAGGAGGCGCCCGGCGTCAGCGTTACGGGCTTGCTCTATGGCGATACGGGATACCAGCTGCTGCTCCAGCTCGAGGGCGCTGCGTTTATCATCGTCTACAACGCGATCGCCACGTTCATCATCCTCAAGGTGATTTCCATTTTCGTGCCGCTGCGCATGGACGAGGCGACGCTGCTGGTCGGCGATGACGCGGTTCACGGCGAAACCGCCTATGCGATCAGCGTGGACGGCGGCGAATAGAAGCGACCGCATCGCTCCGACAGTGCGCGCCGGGAAGCGGGTTTCCGCTTCCCGGCATCCGCATGACCGAGGAGCGAATCGCCACGCCGCGCCTCGATCGCGCACCAGGCGCGGTGTCGCAGGGCGGGCCGCCTCCGCTTCACAACGCCTTACCTCGTAGGGAGTTTCGTAGATGAGAGTGCTTCATCGGTTGGCGTGGCGTGCCGTCTGGGCTGCGTCCGTTCTCGCCCTGTCGGCGCTGTCGGCAATGGCGCAGACGCCCGCCGCAACCGCGCCGGCGGCACCGGCGGCGAACAGCATCAACAGCGGCGATACCGCGTGGATGCTGACTTCGACCGCACTCGTCCTGATGATGACCATCCCCGGGTTGGCGCTGTTCTATGGCGGCATGGTCCGCAAGATGAACGTGCTCGCCACGGTGATGCAGAGCTTTGCGGTGACTTGCTTGGTCACCGTATTGTGGATGATCGTCGGCTACAGTCTTGCCTTTACCGAGGGCAGCCCGTTTGTCGGCGGGCTCAGCCGCTTCATGCTGAACGGCATGGGGGTCGACGCGATCACCGATCTGGCGAAGACGATCCCCGAATCGGTCTACATGTGCTTCCAGATGACCTTCGCGATCATCACGCCGGCGCTGATCTGCGGCGCCTTCGCCGACCGCATGAAATTCTCTGCCTTGCTGTGGTTCATCGGATTGTGGTCGGTCTTCGTCTACGCGCCGATCGCGCACTGGATGTGGGGTCCCGGCGGCTACTTCAACGACATGGGCATCCTCGATTTCGCCGGCGGAACCGTCGTGCACATCAACTCCGGTGTCGCCGGGCTGATGGCCGCCCTGGTGATGGGCAAGCGGCGGGGCTACCGCAGCGAACCGATGGCGCCGCACAATCTCGTGCTCAGCGTCACCGGCGCCTCGCTGTTGTGGGTCGGCTGGTTCGGCTTCAATGCCGGTTCGGCGACCGCGGCGAACGGCGCCGCCGGCATGGCCATGACGGTAACCCAGATCGCGACCGCGACGGCGGCATTGACCTGGATGTTCGTCGAGTGGGCGCTCAAGGGCAGACCCAGCGTGCTCGGCATCATCTCCGGTGCGGTCGCCGGGCTGGTGGCGATCACCCCGGCTTCCGGTTTCGTCGACCCCCGGGGTGCCTTGATCATCGGCATCGCCGCCGGAGTATTGTGTTACTGGGGTGCCACAGGGCTGAAGAATGCGCTCGGCTACGACGACAGCCTCGATGCCTTCGGGGTGCACGGCATTGGCGGCGCGACCGGCGCGATCCTGACTGGCGTCCTGGCGCGGGCGGCGATCAGCGACGGTCACAGCGGACTGATCGACGGCAATGCGTATCAGGTCATGATCCAGCTGTACGGCGTCCTCGCCACCATCGCCTACGATGCGATCGTGTCGCTGATCCTGTTGAAGCTGGTCGATCTGGTGATCGGATTGCGGGTTGACCTCGACACCGAACGCGAGGGGCTCGACCTCGCGATCCACGGCGAGGTTGTGCAGTAAGGACGATGCAGCTTCGGCGATCCGTCACCGCAAAGCGCTTGCGGCGGCGGTCCGCGGCCCAGCGTCTGGTAACATGGACCGAGCAGTGACGTTTTGCTGAGCACTTCTTGCCTAAAAATTGAACAGTAGAAAAACAGTTTCAATTTCCAGGTTCCTCTAGCAAAATAACAGAAGTCGCTCGGCGGATCGGGCCTTCAGGCGGGTGATCACTGACCGATGTTGTGAACGGTAGCTGTCAAGGGGGAAGAACCGGATGAAACGCGTCTTGTCGGGCAAATTGCCAGTTAGTGGAGCGATCCTCGCCCTAGCGGCGGCCTCGCAGTTCGGGCCGGTCGCCTCTGCGTCGGCGCAGCAGGCGGAACCGACCGCGCCAGCGGCGGAGGCGGCACCCGCCTCGACCGCGATGGCGACGCCTACGATGACGGGCCCGCTCGTCGCCAACCCGAACCCGTGGAGCTTCGACGATGCTTTCGGCAACAAGCTCTACTTGACCGGCGTGATCAGCGGTCTCGGGATGGTGCAGAGCAACCCGATGGCGCCGTTCGGGTTGCCGTCGGACAGGCTCAGCCGTGCCGACCTCAGCAACGGCCAGTTCATGCTGCAGAAGACCGAGGGCCTGTTTCAGTTCTTTGTGCAGGTCGGCGGCTATGCCCTGCCGGCCTTGGGCACCCCCTATATCAGCGTCAAGCGCGGCACCGGCGACTTCTTCGACCCGGTACCGGTGGTCTACGGCAAGATTGCGCCGACCGACGAGTTCTCGTTCCAGTTCGGCAAATTGCCCACCCTGATCGGTGCGGAATACACCTTCACCTTTCAGAACATGAACATCGAGCGCGGCCTGTTGTGGAACCAGGAAAACGCCGTCAACCGCGGCATCCAGGCCAACTATACAGCCGGACCACTCGCCTTCTCGTTATCGCTGAACGACGGCTTCTATTCGGAGCACTATGATTGGCTGATCGGTTCGGCCGCCTGGACGATCGACAAGATCAACACCTTGAGCGTCGTCGGCGGCGGAAATTTCAGCACGACCTTCAAATCGACCCTCGCCACCCCGATCGCGCAGAACAACAGCGACATCATCAACCTGATCTACACCTACAGCAACGCGCCGTGGACGATCACGCCCTATTTCCAATACACCAATGTCCCGAAGAGCGCGAAGCTCGGCTTCGGCCATGAAGCCTCGACCTATGGCGGCGCGATCCTGGCCAGTTACGCGGTCAACGACAACGTCAGTGTCGCGGGGAGAGCGGAGTATATTGCTTCCACCGGCTCGCTGGCGAACGGCGCGCCGAACCTGATGTATGGCCCGGGCAGTTCGGCCTGGTCGGTGACCTTCACCCCGACCTATCAGGAGGGCATCTTCTTCGTGCGCGAGGAGCTGTCTTACGTGCAGGCGATCAGCACCACCCCCGGCTTCGCCTTTGGCCGCAGCGGCAACAACCACAGTCAGGCGCGCGTGCTGATCGAGGGAGGCATCATCTTCTAGCTCCGGCAAGCGGTCGCAATTGTCGCGCTTTTCCTGCGGACCGCCGGCATGGATCATGCGTATATTGCCGCATGACGCCAGGCGGGGCCCCGCCTCGGAAGGATCAAGCGATGAAGAAGATCGAGGCAATCATCAAGCCCTTCAAGCTCGACGAAGTCAAAACCGCGCTGCATGAGGTCGGTGTTACCGGCATGACCGTCAGCGAGGTGCGCGGCTTCGGCCGGCAAAAGGGGCACACCGAAGTCTATCGCGGTGCCGAATACATCATCGACTTCCTGCCCAAGGTCAAAATCGAGGTCGTGCTCGACGACGCGCTGGCGCAGCGCGCGGTCGAGGCCATCCAGCAAGCCGCGCGCACCGACAAGATCGGCGACGGCAAGATCTTCGTCACCCCGATCGAGGAGGCGGTGCGCATCCGCACCGGCGAACGCGGCCCCGACGCGGTGTGACATTCCTCAGCGCCGTCCCGGCGAGAGCCGGGACCCACTGAGCTGCCGGCTCAGTCAGTTGAAAGCGTCGATTGTCTAAGTCGCGCGCGAGCTTGAAACCGCATCCCTTACCGCATATCTTCTAGCGCGATGCGTGCCGCTTTGCACCGCCTGCTGGTGTGCCTGACGACCTTTGCCTTCATCACGGCGATGTCGATCCAGGCGATACCCTCCGCCGAAGCGCTCGGCCTTTCGGGGTTGGCAGAAGCGACGCAGGCGGACATGCCTTGCCCGCGCATGGCCGTCGAGCACCCGGACCGAGGGGTCCCCATCCCGATGCCGTGCAAGGGCATCATGCCCGATTGTGTCAAGCAGATGGGTTGTGTCGGTTCGCCTAATTTGGCACCGCGATCCGCGGAGCTGCGAGGGCCGGTTTCTTACCGCGATGTCGTCTACGCATCGCGGGATGAGACAGGACCGGATCGGTCAATCAAACCTGATCTCTTTCCCCCTATAGCGAGCTGACCCCACCCGAGCGCGCCAAGGCGCGCTCAATAGTCGTGCTTGGCCGCCCCGCGCAACAGGCATGCCGCGGGTGCCGGGAGCATCTCGGGTCTGAATCAATTGATCGGGTCTCGTGAACTGCGCTTACGCGGCAGTTCGTCATTAGGGAGAAATCCATGTTAACGGTGCGGATAGCGGCCGCTTTCGCCGGGATTGTCAGCCTTGGTGTTTTGATAGGCCTGCCCTCGCAGGCCCTCGCGGCCGCAACGGATTATCGCTTCGAACTCGTCGGTGCGCCGGCCAAATCGGGAAAGGCGACGGTGATCAAGGTCCGCCTGCTCCACCTACCGGATGGCAAGCCGGTGGCGGGCGCCGTCATCATTCAGACGAAGCTCGATATGGGGCCGGAGGGGATGGCGAGCATGACCGTCCCTGCAAATGCGACGGCAGCGCCGGAACCCGGCTTTTATCAAGTCTCCGCTGAGCCCGAGATGGCCGGGAATTGGGCTCTACACCTCTCGGCCAAGGTGCAAGGGGAACCCCAGACGGTGAGCGGCACAGTCACCGTCCCGATCGGGAAATGACATGCGACCGCTTCCGGGCAGGATAGCCGGACGACCGGCGCATCGCCTTCTTCGCGTCGGCGTTGCCTTCGCAATGCTTGTCGTGGCGGGCGCAACCCGGGCGGAGCCGCGTTCCGGTCGGGACTGCAGCGACAAATCCCAAAACGGCCCGACAGTTTTGATCGAACGAAAATCCGATGCCTGCAACGTGCCCGACCGCGCCCAGGTAGAGCGCCGTCGCCCGAAGCCCCAGGAGCGGCCCGGCTCGCTACCTGGCGCCACGGTCGACGGCCTGCTTGACCTAGTCAAGACCTACAATCCGGAGCTTGCCGCCGCGGCGCTCGACCGGGAGGCGGCGGTCGCGCGGATCTACCCGGCCGGCGCTCTCGACGATCCGATGGTGAACCTGACGCGCGACCAGGGCTTTCGCCAGACATTGCTGACGGTCTCGCAAGACTTCCCGCTGTGGGGCAAACGGCGCGTCCGCGAGGAGGTGGCGGAAGCGAACGCGACGGCCGCCAGGGGTCGGGAAGGCGGCGTCAAGGCCGAACTCGAAGAGCAGGTGAAGATGGTCTTCGCACAGTATTACGAGGCGGCGCAGGCGATCCGGATTACCCGCGACATCCGCGGTCTCCTGCAAGGTGTCGCCGGCTCGGCGCGGGCGCGATATGCACAAGGGCTCGGCAATCAATCGGACGCGATCAGAGCCGATTTGGAGCGGACCCGGCTCGATCCCGAACTCTCCATGCTGGAACGCAACGAACAAGTCGCGAAGGCCAAGATCAATGCGCTGATCGGCGGGCCGGCCGATGCGCCGCTGGCACCGCCTACCGCATTGCGGAGGGTGCCCCCGGCAGTGACGCTGCATATCGAGGCGCTCATCGCCCGAGCGCGCGAGACGAACCCCACGCTCGTGACGGCCCGCGCCGAGATTGCCGCCGCCGGGGGCGAACAAGCGCTGGTCGACAAGAGCTGGTATCCCGATGTGACCGTCTCGGTCGGGGTTACTGATCTCCCCAATATGTCGCCGCGTGCCACGGCTGGGGTGGGCGTCAAGGTGCCGTTTCAATGGGGAGTCCGCGAGGCCAAGGCGCGCGAAGCGACCGCCAAGAAGGGCGCGGCGCAGCTCCGCCTCGATGCTGCTCTGCTGAAGATCGGAACCGAGCTGCAATCCGCGCTCGCAACCCTGAGCCGGGCGCAACGCACAGAAGATTTGCTCAAGCACGCGCTGACCCCGCAAAGCGAAGCCGCCTACAGCGCCGCGCTCGCTTCTTACCAGCAGGGACGCAGCGATCTCGCGCCGGTGTTGGAGGCGGCACGGCAACGGCTGCAAATACGGATCGAGCTATTGAAGGTGCGGACCGAGGCTCTGACCGCTCTTGCGACGATCGAGCGGATGGTGGGCGGCGAGCTGTGAAGCGCTTTGCACTCGCCGTCCTGTTGCTCGCGCTCGTGTTCGGTGCCGGCGCCGTCGGGTACTGGCTCGGGAAACCGACCGCCGCCACAAGCTTGCAAATGACCGCCGCGGCCACTTCGGAACCGCCCTCTGGTGCGTCCTCCGCCGCGAGATCCGAGCGCAAGGTCCTTTACTACAAGGACCCAATGGGAAAGCCGGAATACTCTCCTGTTCCCAAGAAGGACCCGATGGGGATGGATTACATCCCGGTCTACGAGGGCGAGGAGGACAACGCCGCAGCTTCGTCGGCTCCAACTGCGGCGGCTAAACCCCCGAGCGGAAAGGGCAGGGTCCTCTATTACCGCAATCCGATGGGCCTGCCCGACACCTCGCCGGTGCCGAAGAAGGACAGCATGGGGATGGATTACATCCCGGTTTACGAAGGCGAGGAGAGCGACGAGGCCGGTACGGTCAAGATCAATCCCGCGAAGGTGCAGCAGCTCGGGGTCCAAAGCGAGCCCGTCCAGTTCCGCAAACTCACCCCTACCATCCGGGCGGTCGGGATGGTTCAAGCCGATGAGCGGCGGCTGTTCGTGGTCAACACGAAATTCGAGGGGTGGATCGAAAAGCTCCACGTCAATGCGACCGGGCAGACTGTGCATCGCGGCGAACCGCTGATGGAGGTTTACGCGCCCGAGCTGATCGTCGCCGAGCGGGAATACCTGCTCGCGTGGCAATCGCGCCGGAACATGGCGGGTGCTGGAGCGGAGAACCGCTCCGCCGCATGGCAGCTCGCCGAGGCGTCGCTGCAACGGCTCAAAAACTGGGACATCTCGGATGATCAGCTGAAGCGGCTGCAAAGCGGCGGAATAGTCGCGCGCACGCTGACCTTGCGGGCGCCGGCAGACGGGATCGTCCTGGAAAAGATGGCGGTCGAGGGGATGCGCTTCATGCCCGGCGAGCCGCTCTACCGAATTGCGGATCTGTCATCCGTATGGATTCTGGCCGAGGTCTTTGAGCAAGACCTCAGCGCGTTGCGTGACGGCGACGAGGCGAGGATCGAGGTTAACGCCTATCCGGGCACGAGCTTCACCGGGCGGGTCGCCTTCATCTATCCGACCGTGTCGCAGGAAACGCGCACGGGAAAGGTGCGGATCATCGTTCCCAATCCCGATGGCCGGCTCAAGACCGGCATGTATGCGAAGGTTGCTCTCGATACCGGCTTCGACAATCGCCCGGTGCTCGCGGTTCCGGATTCGGCGGTCATTGACAGCGGTACCAGGCAGGCGGTCCTGGTCGTGCGCGGCGAAGGGATGTTCGAGCCGCGCGAAGTCAAGCTCGGAGCGCATGCCGACGGTTATCACGAGGTCCGCGACGGGCTCGCCGCCGGCGATCGGGTCGTGGTCAGCGCGAATTTCCTGATCGATGCGGAAAGCAATCTGAAGGCCGCGTTGAAGTCTTTCGCGCCGCCGGCCCCCGCTGATAACGAGCCGACGAAACCGGCCCCGACACCGGCAGGTGGAAAGCCGTGAGCAGGCCGCGCATGACGCCGACCTTGCCGGCGGAGAGCGCGTGATGCTGGCCGCCATCATCCGCTGGTCCAGCCGAAACGTGTTGCTGATCTTGATGGCAACGGTTTTCGTCACTGCGGCGGGAGCCTACGCGGTGTTGCGGACGCCACTCGACGCCATTCCCGACCTGTCCGATCCACAGGTCATCGTCTACACGGAATATTCGGGCCAGGCGCCGCAAGTCGTCGAAGACCAGATCACCTACCCGCTGACCACCGCGCTGTTGGCGGTGCCCCGCTCTAAAGTGGTACGGGGCTTCTCCTTTTTCGGGGCATCTTTCGTCTATGTCGTCTTCGAGGACGGGACGGACATCTACTGGGCACGCAGTCGCGTACTCGAATACCTCAATTTCGCCCAAAAGCGGCTCCCGACGGGGGTGACGCCTTCGCTCGGCCCCGACGCCACAGGAGTGGGCTGGGTATTTGAATATGCTGTGATCGGCGCCAAGCAGACCCTCGCCGAGCTGCGGACCGTTCAGGATTGGTTCATCCGGTATCAGCTGACCAAGGCCGAGGGCGTCGCCGAAGTCGCCAGCGTCGGCGGCTTCGTCAAGCAGTACCAGGTCGTCGTCGACCCGGTGAAATTGCGTGCCTACGGCATCCCGCTGTCCCGGCTCAGCGAGGCGATCCGCGCCAGCAACATGGATGTCGGCGGCCGCGTGATCGAGATGAGCGAGCGGGAATACATGGTGCGCGGCCGCGGCTATCTGCGCGGCGTGCCCGATATCGAGCAGATCGTGCTGAAGACCGAGCGCGGCACGCCGGTACGGGTGCGCGACGTCGCCCGCGTCGAACTGGGTCCCGACGAGCGCCGCGGCCTGACCGAGCTCAACGGCGAGGGCGAGGTGGTCAGCGGCATCGTGCTGCAGCGCGACGGGGAAAACGCTCTGAGCGTGATCAAGAGCGTCAAGGAAAAGATCGGCGAGATCGCCGGCGGTCTGCCGGAAAGCGTCAAGATCCTCCCGGTATACGATCGCTCCAGCCTGATCTACCGCGCCATCGACACCTTGAAGCACACCTTGCTCGAGGAAAGCATCATCGTCGCTCTGGTCTGCGCGATCTTCCTGATGCACGTGCGCAGTGCCCTGGTCGCCGTCATCATGCTGCCGATCGGCGTGTTGATCGCCTTCGTCATCATGCACGCGCTCGGCATCAGCTCGAACATCATGAGCCTCGGCGGCATCGCTATTGCCATCGGCGCGATGGTCGATGCCGCGATCGTGATGATCGAGAACGCGCACAAGCGGCTCGAACGGGCACCGCCCGGCGCCTCGCGCATGGGGATCCTTATCGAGGCGGCGACCCAGGTCGGGCCGGCGCTGTTCTTCAGCCTGCTGGTGATCACCGTATCGTTTGCTCCGGTGTTCACGCTGGAGGCCCAGGAAGGACGGCTCTTCAAGCCGCTGGTCTACACCTACACCTTCTCGCTCGCGGCGGCGGCGCTGCTCTCGGTCACGCTGGTGCCGGTGCTGATGGTGCTCTTCGTCCGCGGCCGGATCATGCCCGAGCAGAAAAACCCACTGAACCGGTTCTTGATCTGGGTCTACCGACCCGTAATCCACGTCGTCTTGCGCTGGCGCAAGATCACCATCGGGCTTGCGGCTATTGCCCTCGCCGTCTCGGCCTATCCGCTAATGCACATGGGCAGCGAGTTCATGCCGACCCTCAACGAAGGGACGCTGATGTACATGCCGGTCAGCCTGCCCAGCATGTCGATCACCAAGGCGGCGGAGCTGATCCAAACCCAAGACAAGATCATCAAAAGCTTCCCGGAGGTCGAAGCGGTCTTCGGCAAGGCAGGGCGCGCGAATACGGCCACCGACCCCGCCCCCACTGAGATGTTCGAGACGATCATCAACCTGAAGCCCGAGAGCGAATGGCGGCCGGGGATGGCCGTCGATCAATTGATCTCCGACATGAACAAGGCATTGCAGTTCCCCGGCGTCAGCAACGCCTGGACGATGCCGATCAAGGCCCGCATCGACATGTTGTCGACCGGCATCCGCACCCCGGTCGGCGTCAAGGTATACGGCAACGATCTCGGCGAGATCGACCGGCTGGCCAAGCAGATCGAAGCCGTCATCCGCACCGTGCCGGGCACGACCAGCGCTTTCGCCGAGCGGGTGCTCGGCGGATATTATGTGAATATCGAGCCGGATCGGGTGGCGCTCGACCGTTATGGACTCTCGGTCAGAGACGTTCAGGAGGTCGTCCGGACCGCGCTCGGCGGCGAGACGGTGACAACTACCGTCGAAGGCCGCGAACGCTTCAGCGTCAACGTTCGCTACCCCCGCGGTCTGCGTGACGACCCGCAGGCGATCGCGAGCCAGGTGCTGGTCAACGGAAGCGACGGCACGGCCATCCCGCTTGGGCAGGTCGCCTCAATCAATATTGCCCAGGGAGCACCCTCGATACGGACCGAGAATGCACAGCTCGTCGACTACATTTACGTCGACATGCAGGGCCGTGACCTTGGCGGCTATGTCGCCGAGGCGCAACGGGCGGTGCGCGATCAGGTACAACTCCCCGCCGGCTACCATGTCGAATGGAGTGGCCAGTTCGAATACCTGCAACGGGCCCAGGCGCGTTTACAGACCGTCGTACCGCTGACCCTGTTCCTGATATTCATCCTGCTCTATCTCAATTTCCAGCGTTTGACCGAGACGTTGATCGTGATGCTCTCGGTGCCCTTCGCGCTCACCGGCGGGTTGTGGCTCATGTACTTGTTAGGCTTCAACATGAGCGTTGCGGTGGCGGTCGGCTTCATTGCCCTCGCGGGTGTGGCGGCGGAGACCGGCGTCGTCATGCTGATCTATCTCGACCAGGCCTTCACCGCGATGATCGAGGAGCGCCAGAAAGAGGGCCGCCCGCTCACCGAGCGCGACCTCTACGCCGCCATCATCGAAGGCGCGGTCGAGCGGGTGCGGCCAAAGATGATGACGGTATCGGCGATCATGGCGGGCTTATTGCCGATTCTGTGGAGCACCGGCACGGGTTCAGAGGTGATGCGCCGCATCGCCGTGCCGATGGTCGGCGGCATGGTCTCCTCGACGATCCTGACGCTGCTCGTGATACCGGCGATCTACGCCATTGCGAAGGGCGGGCGATTGAGTCGCTCCGAGCGGCCGCCCGCTGCCGGCGAAAAGGCGTTGCCGCGTGCGGCAGAATAACGCCTTCGGCGTCGAGGTTGTCGTCGCCGGCCGCTCATCAGCTGTCGGCTCCGCTTGCTCCAGCCTACCTGCTGAGAAATGGGTCCCGGCTTTCGCCGGGACGACGTCATTCCCGACGAGTTATCCGGTCTTGGTCGCGTCAGCGGGCGTCTCAGCCCCCGGCTTTGCTTCCGCCGCCGTCTCGCCGGGCTGGAAGTCGAGCGATACGCCGTTCATGCAATAGCGCAGCCCG
>WNFC01002674.1_pt1 | contig 22760 bp, 16 predicted proteins | sample 5400541 | NCBI WGS metagenome assembly WNFC01 (sample SAMN13153342, study PRJNA577476) | soil metagenome | isolation source: 120 cm saprolite under Douglas fir tree site 2 hole 2 replicate 1 | place: USA:California | collected 2015-04-18
ATTGATGCTACCCGCTGGTCGCTTAAACCTACAGGGTTGACGAAGATGATCTCCATGTCAGGGAGGAATCATGTCGTGTCTGTTTGGCAAACCAGCCTCCCCGATTCGCCTGTCACCGTCTACTTGCTTGATAACGAGGAGTTCTTTGGTCGGCACCAGCAGATCTATCTTGGACTGGACCAGCGTGACGAGCAGCGGCGCTTCCTCTTATTTTGTCGTGGCTTGCTAGAGGCGCTGCCTGAACTCGGCTTTGTCCCGGATATTTTCCACCTTAATGATTGGCAGACGGCCCCTTGCGCCGCTTACCTGCGCACGACCCATCGCTATCTTCTGCGCCTGGGGATGGCCCGCATTGTCTACAGCATTCATAACCTGCAGTACCAGGGACGCTGGGACCCCTCCATCCTCGATGAGGCCGGGCTGAACCGCGCGGAGGTCTTTAATCCGCGCGGCCTGGAGTTCTGGGGCGACATAAACTGGATGAAAGCCGGCATCATGTACGCCGATGTCGTCACAACCGTCTCGCATCGCTATGCCGAGGAGATCCAGACGTTGGATTACGGGTGGGGACTCGACGAGGTCCTCTTCCAACGTCATACACGCATCTTTGGCATTCCCAATGGTCTCGATTGGGATGTCTGGAATCCAGCGAGCGACAGCAATCTCACTTTTCGGTACACCGCGGCGGAAGCCTCAGAGGCTAAAGCTACTAATCGGACCAGTTTGAGGGCGAAGTTCGGCCTTCCGGACGATCCAGATGTACCACTGGTAGGTATTGTGAGTAGACTCGTCGATCAGAAAGGATTCGATCTCATCGCAACCATAACCGGTGAATTGCGCAAGCTGCCGCTGCAACTCGTGGTGCTAGGTGCCGGGCACCCCCACTATGAGAAGTTATTTCAGGAACTTGCTGCAAGTAGCGGTAACGTGCGCGCTCACATTGACTTCGACGTTGCGCTTTCCCATCGTATCTACGCGAGTGCGGATTTCTTTCTGATGCCCAGCGCCTTCGAGCCTGGCGGCCTGGGGCAGTTGATTGCGCTGCGTTATGGGGCGCTGCCAATCGTCCACGCGACCGGTGGTCTGGCCGATACTGTGACCGACCTGTTTACTGACCCCATAAATGGCAATGGCATTAGCTTTACGCAGTATACATCCGTGGCATTGCTCGATGCACTTCAGCGTTCCCTGCGGCTTTACGCGGAGCATGATCGCTGGCCCGATCTGATCGCACGTGCGATGGTGTATGATTCGCGCTGGTCCGCCAGTGCTCGCGCCTACAGCCAGTTGTATCAGCGAGTACTCCGTCTCCCACCTGTCTGAGCCAGGTAAGTAAGTATATTTTCTCGTGGAAATCTGCATAGATCAGCATGCATATCTTTTGCCTTTTCCATCTGTTTGGCTGCCAGGAACGTCTGTATCTCTTCCCACAATTCCTCGAGATGGGCAGCATGATTCTCCACGTGAATGCAGTCGATTTCGCCAGAAGTCATTCGTCGTTCTTCTGGAAGAGCAAAATTGAACACTCTCCCTAGTTTTTGAAGGAGACACACATGAGTCACTCGCATGAACAGATCTATCTTCTCACGATTCGTGGTACCCTTGCACCTCCATCGCTGGAGGCAGCGCGGCAAGTGCATAATCAGACTGCTGGAGCGCCAGATGGCGTCGCGGCAGCCAAGTCGCTTGGTGATTTGAGTCACATGGTCTATGTTCCGGTTAATAAGGAGTTGGCAGAACTCTTCATCATGGACCTGTGGACGAGCCCAAGCGGGCTCAACCAGTTCTTCTCCGATCCGCAGGTGCAGCACGGAGCAGGGCTGATCTTTACACAACGTGACCCTGTAGTATGGGAGCCTGCGGAAGGATTCTTTACCTACCATATCCCAGCACCCACAGGACACAACGACCGTTTCTTCGGACTGATTCGTGGGCCAGTTGTGTCCCGTGAGCAGGCCCGCACTCTTCTGAATCAGGTGACGAGTCAGGGTATCCACAAGGCCAGGGGAGCCGGGCATCTGTCCCATGAGGTATACTTCCGACTCGCTCAACCAGGAATGCCCGAGTCCCTCGAACTCTTCGCAGTCGATGGATGGAGCGATCTTGAGGGTATGAATCGGTACTACGACGATCCGGATTTCGGCCAGGCCTTGGGAGGCCTCTTCACTACACAACCTGCGACCTTGTTATTTAAGCACCCGGTTGGCGATTGGGTTGAGTGGTAAAGTAACATAACTTTCTGCGTTGCTGTACGGTGTGCTGATGAGGCGAAGCGACTGCGTAATGCGCTAGGGCGAGAAACCAACGGGTTTCTCGCCCTAGCGCATCCAACCTCCTTTCCTTCACTTCGATCAACGCCTCTTCCGGCTCTCTCTCGGACTAGCCCTACCATCCTCATCAACAGAAAAGATGTGCTGGCCCTCAATACAATAGTACAAGAGGTTGCCATCCTCGTCCGTCGTCGGGACAGATTCTGTCTCGACATCCACCAGCATCGTGGCCTCTTCCTCATCCTCTGGGCATGTGTGGTGCTTAAACCAGTGAAGATTCATGCTCTCTGTTTCTCCCTCATTTTTGTTTGCCTGTGGTGTACATTTCTATCTTATTTGACGCTTTGTCCCTTGCACCCATAAAATTTGACACAACACAAAATACAATTGTCAGGCTTTTCGAATCAACCACCCAAACGACTGTCAACTTTCATGGGTATGAAGGACTAACTCCCTGCTGCTGAATATAATGACTTTTTGCAGTTCTTCAACATTTATTGTCCATAGTTACAGAAAGTACTAAATCTTAGAAGATTGCCACATACATTGTTAATCCCCTCACACTCACCATCAGGAGCTATATTACCCAACCCTCCTGAGACCTCTAGTACTTTTCGCTGGTATAAGACGTAAAAATGAAATTCTTGAAATTTTCTTATACTATCTTTTCTTGGTCGGTACCGATACAGAAGAAGCAAAATGAACACATGGCAATCAGAAGAACAGTATGCTCGAGAACAGGAGAGTGGGGGAAACCATGGTAGCATGTATTGCCTTATGGTTCCGCTCGCCAACAAAAAGATTCTCGACGTAACACGCTGTTCTCTACAGGGATCTCCCGTAAGGGATGCCCGTTCATTTGGTGCGGCCCAAACGCTCAATGCTCTCTACATGCCGAACAGGATGAAACGAAAGGAAGGAAGACTCATGCTCAAACGATTTATTCGATGGATACTGCCGCTGATGGTACTCGTGCTGATTGCGACGTACTTTGTGTTGTCGCCTGTGCTGGCTAGTCACGCCGCCGGTCCCAACGTTCAAGCAACTCATACGGCAACACCACATGTCTATTTCTTGGAACCAGACTTTTTCATTCGACACTGATAACCAGAACTGCCCATTTCAAGGATTCAAGGAGTAACAAAAAAGCATAGTGTTACTCCTTGAACTTCCTACCTTGCTCAGAGCCGATGGAGGCAAGCCAATCTCTAACCTGCTCTGCATTGCGATGACCTAGTGTTTCCAGGGAAGTTACACTGGCTTCTCCAAGCTTCCGAGCTTCCTGAATGTTACCTTTAGAAGCGTTTACTCGTGCCAGTCCATACTGTGCAAGTGCAATCAGATCCTGGTCTCCCTCGCGAATTGTGGTAAGTATCTCTTGAAATATAGCTTCAGCCGACTCTACCTGTTGCTGATCTAAGTAAAAGTTGCCATACTCATAGAGGACATTAGCGGTAATCTGAGGTCTGCCAAGCTGTCTGGGCTACTGCTACCTCTCCGAGGTTGCTTAGCAGGACACTCATTAATTCACGATCTCCAATTTGGCGTGCGATAGCCAGCCCTTCCTGGAGGTAGGTTTCCGCCTGGACGTAATCCGCTTGCTCACCTGCTGTCACTCCTAGATTGATGAGTATAGCACAAATTTGCTCACGATCTCCAATTTGGCGTGCGATGGCCAGCCCTTCTTGCAGATACACTTTTTCCTGAAAATAATCTCCGCTGCTACCGACGACTGAACTAAGTATCTTGAGAAGGCCACTTATACGTTCAAGGTCTCCAATTTGACGAGCGAGAGTCAGTCCTTCTTGTAGATACTCTTCGGCTTGTGCATACGCTCCCCTCTTCCAGGTCACCCACCCAAGGTCATTGAGTAAAGCACTAATACGTTCAGTGTCTCCAATCTCACGCGCCAGTCCTAGCCCTTCCTGCAAGTATATCTCTGCTTGTGTATAATTCCCATGCTTCACTGCAATCTCTCCTAAGTACAACAGAGTAGTTGTAATCCCATAGCTATCGCATAACACCATCGCCGCATCATAGGCTCGCTGCAAGTGCTGTTCTGCAACAGCATATATTCCACGCAACAACAAAAATGGTGCGAAAGCACACACGCAACGTACCAGTGCCGTCCATTTGCCCAACTCATATGCTGTCTCCAATGCGGCCAGGATGATGGTGCTTTCCTGTTCGAGCAACTCGTAGTCCTTTTTGTGCGTTTCCACGAAGTCTGTGAAATAGCTAATCAGGCGCTCATAGGCTGTGGTCTCCTCCAAATGTAGTCGCGCGTAGTCGGCGATGGTTTGGTGTAGGGTGTACCGGCCTGAGACACTGCTTTCCAGGAGGCCAGCATCGAAGAGTGTGTCGAGGACATCCACAGTACAGTTGGTAATGGCGAGCGCGGCGTCCTCGGAAAAACTGTTTGGTTTAGGTGGAAAGACGGACAAGGCATAGAGTGCTGCACGTGCCTGTTCATCCAGTTGCTGTTCGGAGACTGCGAAGACGGATCGTAAGGAGAGTGGTGCCTCAGCGGGAAGGCTGGAATGGCGCTCGACCGGCCCGCGTGGTTCGCTAATCTGAAAGCGTTTTTCGGCACTGCTCAAGCGTTTAAGAGCAGCGTCGATGCGGCGAGCTTGTCCGCTATATTCATGCATGCGCAGGTAGTTGCCCATCAAGGTCAACGCGAGGGGTAGCCCACCAACAGCGTGTACAAGATCATGCGCTTTCTGCTCTTCACGACCCACCACCTTCGGAGCAAGCATTCTCAGAAGGCTCATGCTGTTATCTTCGCTGAGTTCTTGAATTGAGGAGGCTCCTCCGGTTGCCACTGCGGTAGCGATGCTCGGAAAGCGTGTAGTCACGAGGTGCGCACAATTGGGTCCTCCCACTTTCAGAGTCAAGGCATCTTCGACCCGCCAGGTATCATCGATAACTAATAGCATAGAGCGCGAGCCGATGGCACGATGCAGGGCTATGGCCCAGGCTTCGCTGTCGCTCAAACTAGCCATTTCTATGGAGGATATACCCAACATCGCTCCCCAGCGGCTCAATAACCCCAGCATATTCGGTTCGGGTCCCAATGCCGCCCAAAGAATGCCGTCGTGGAAATGCGCTCGTATCTCATGGTCATGGGCGAGTTCTATCGCCAGGGCTGTTTTACCCACTCCAGGCAGACCATTGAGAGCCGTCAGCGCGACACTGCCCCCAGCATAGAGTCGATGCTTGAGATAGGTGAGCTCGTTATCCCTCCCGACGAGTCGGATGGCTGGTTGCAGCGGAATTGTCGGATCATATAATGCTTCGGCATCTGCTGAGACTGAAGTGGCAGGTACGGCAGCGTTAGATATGGGAGTCGATTCCAGGTCCAGTTCCTGCTCGCTCTTTCCGAAGAGCGAGCAAAGTTTGCGACGAAAGTAGGGACCCGGCTTCGTAATGCCCCGTTCCCAACGGCTTACATTGAGATGCGTGGTACCAATGCGGTCAGCAACATCCTGCTGAGACCACTTGCGTGCGATGCGGGCCTCGGTTAATCGCAGCCGGGGTCGAGGGTCGGATATTAGTGTGTGTTTCATCATCCTTCCTTCTAGTAGTCCTTTATATGTGAAAGAATGATTAATCTGATTAAGAAAATGATAACATATGCCGTTCCATAAAGATACGCTGACCAGGCATAATTAAGTTAGTAATAGCGTTCATTTTAGAGTAGCCTGGCGGTGGCAAACTCCGCCAGGTCACTAATAACAGCTCACTGACAGGCGTTTTATCAAATGCGTCACTCAACTAAGGAGTGCTGTCATGCAAACAGTGTGCCTTCCTCAAGTAAAAACCTCCAACGACAATCAACTGTGTAAACCAGACAACGAAGAGATCCTGTATTTTTCTTTAGAGGGTACACTACCTGCTGGCCACACGTTAGTGTTAAATACCAGGCTAGGCACCTTCTCCTACCTCTCAAGGGGCATCGATCGTCCCCGATTGGAGATACAGCAACAATTCACTAGTAGCGAGTTGAGCCTGCTGTGCCCCTTGTTAGAGATGTACCCTCACTATTGCCCATATGAAGTCATGTTCGCTAGTTTTTACAATGGAACGATCACCGATGCGATAGTTGAACAATATCGCCAGCGTTTGTATGAAGCGCTCGAAGCCGACGTCTGGGATCAGCAGTTGCGACCCATACGCAACGTGCTCTCCCGCACAAGGATCAAGTTACGCCCTTTTGGCATCGATATTTCTTCGATTTTGGAGACGGGATATATTCTGTTGGTGACGCCCAGGCTAAAATCTGAAGAAATTGCCTGACGAACGAATACTCTATTTCCACCTCCTTAGGCCGATCAACTGTTAGTATTGACTAAATATATCCCCAAACACACACAACCCTCTAACGCAAAACTTCGATTTTGCGTTTTTTGTAAAGTTACGAGTTTCTCGTTCTTTTCTCCTCCAAACTCTTGCTTTTTGCAGATTTCTTGTGTAATCTGTATACTATAAATATGTTTTTTAATAAATATATATGCATCAACGACATCTTTTACACTGCCGATTTGAACGGCATGTAAAGTCGTTATAAGAAAATAAACGTTCATTAGTGCGTAAATCGTGTTCCTGCTGAAGGTATATCAAACCACAAGCAAAGAGAAGAAAGGAGTGGGACGAGGAAGGTCCAATACACTTCAATGTCGTTAACAGCATGCGTTTATAGAGACATGTTGTTTTACTTGATTATTATCAGGAGTTGAGCCTATCCACAAAGATGCACAACTGACCAGGACTGAGGAGTAACGCCATGCAAAGAATATCCTTTCGTAAAGTGAAAGCCTCCGTCTATCATATCCAGCCAACCGAAGATGATATCTTACATTTTTCCCTGGATGATTTGTTGCCTGATGGCCATACGATGGCCTTGAACCTCTCTTTAGGAACTCTTTCCTTGATTGCCAATAGCAGTGACAATTCCTACCCCTACCTGCTTGCGGAGCAGCAGTTCACCGCCAGTGAGCTTTGCGTACTTATTCCGTTGCTGAAACATCATCCACATTACTGTCCTTATGAAGTTTTGCTGGCCAGTTTTAACAATGGAAATATCAATGAGGCAACTATTGAACGCAGCCGAAATCGTTTGTATGAGGCACAGCTCGAGGGCATTTGGGATCAAGAGATGAGGCCGGTGCGCAACGTGCTCTCGCGTGCGCGGCTCAAGATGCGAGCCTTCAGAATTGAAATTTCTTCGATTCTGGAAACCGGCTATGTTTTGATGAGGCTGTCTGAACGCAAGCGCATGGAGGCATAGCCGTATGGTTTGTTTATACGCATGTTGCACGTAATCTATGTATTTTGATAGCGGCGAGCATCGGAAGTCGATTATAATACTGCTCGATGTTGATCGAACACAGAGATTGTATGCGTTCTATGCGCTGAGTCAGGGTGTTCCGGTGTACCCCTAGCAGTTCGGATGAATCCTTAATGTTGCCACCGTGCTCAAGATAAAGCTCCAGGGTATCCAGTAATTCTGATCGTTTATGCCCTTCGTCATAACGAGCAATCGCAGCAATTTGCTCAAAATAGGAGTCACACAACTTGTTCGAGCAAGCAAACGTATAGAGATAGCGATAAATGCCCAGGTCATTGAAATACGTGCTTCGAGTTTGCGTATTGAAGCATTGTCCAATCTGCAATGCTTCCTCTGCTTCCGCGAATCCTCTGCGAATATCTGCGATAGTATTACACCTGCTGCTTACCCCTGCGAACATACGGATGTGTTGCTCACTCTCCACTTGTCGAACCAGGTCATCCAGCCAACTTTTCAGGCCTCCACCGGTAATGTCTCTATCGAGAGGGACAATACAAAAGAGCGTATTTTCACGCTCATCAAGTAGTGAGCCAGGATAATAACCCTGAATACGACGCTTCGTCAGTTTCATGCTGCGTCCGAACGCGCCGACCTGATTTTCCTCACTATTGATGCTTGTTTCCTTTTGTCCGTTGCTTTCAAGCAGTTGTGCCATTGCAAGCATAACCATAACGTGTGGAGTGGTGAGATCGCAACCTAGTGAGCCTGCCCTGCCTCGTAGTGACTCTTCGAAATCGGCCTTACCTGAAAGTAAGTCATCGAAAAACGTCTTGATGGAATTGACTTGCGAGGGTGTATCCTTGAGCAGGCGATTTTGAATTGCCAGAGAAGCTTGCGTTGCTATAGCGCTGAGCAATAGCTGATCCTCAGCCGAAAAGTCGAGGCATTTGCTGGAATAGCAATTGATCAGACCGATGCAGTCGTTTTGGGCGATGAGAGGGACAACAGCGAGGGTCTCATACTGCACATTCTTGAGTGGGTTAAGTTGCTCTCGTTCATGAATGTTCAAAACCGGTAATTGACCGGGCATCTTGTTATCACATAACTTCTCCCAAAGTGGCAAATCAACTTCGAGAGGGACAACATTGACTCCATGCTCGCGAAGATCAGGAAATGAGGTCTGCATGATCATCTGGCCATTGTCGGGATCCAGGAGCATCACTAAGCACAGATCTACCAGGGTCGCTTGCCTGGTCAATGTTGCCAGAGAATGCAGCAGCTCAACTAGTGGTTGAGAACAAGAGAGAGTGGATACTAGACGCCGGAGAATATCGTAAAGCGTTTGCATTGAATCAGTGGTTCGAGTACTCCCGGTAAGTGAAATATGCAGTTGCGGCCTGGATACGTTTCCAGCAGTAGAATCCAGGTCAAGCTCAGAAAGTAAAATTTCCCGTGCGGATGTAGCCATACTCATACCCCCACAGATGAGCAAAGTGGAACGCTTGCTTGTCAGCCTGTTAAATACTCTTTGATGTATGCGTAAGTGTGCGCTAAAGGTGACATAGTGAACATAAAATTCAGGGCCAAGCACAAGTGTAACACATTTTGTATGCACTGTCCAGTGCAAATTGCACAAAATTGTGTAACAAATGTTTTTCAGTCTGTAAAGACTTAATGCCGCCAGAAGAGAAATCAGAAGACCGGTATAAGAGTGCCCGATTTAGAAAATATTGTCTTATACGAAGTCGCCATCATCTTATACAATCTCTCTACAATAATATAGTTGCCTCCACTCTCATAATGGAAGAGAGCTAGGAGACAACGTAAAGTCCTCAAATGTACACTCCACAAAGTGATGTAATAAGAATGGGAGGTACTCATGTATTCGCTATCGCGTACACTGGTGAAAGGGGTGGCCTGGTTAGGAGTGGCAATGGTCGTTATTGTAGTGTTAAACATCGGGGGTTTATTTGCTCTAAGAGTAGGGCAGTTCTCTCCGCTAACAGGCGCGTTCATTGGTGGCGCACTGGTACTTTCGAGCGTACTTTTGCCAATGCGCAAAAGGGAAAATACTGAGCCCTGGATCGGCCATGAGCAAGCGGGATGGGTACTGATCGGCCTGGGCGTAATTATGTGGGGCATTGGCGAATCGTTTTGGCGCTACTACATGTCGATTGGACAGACACCATTTCCATCAGCGGCAGACATCGGCTATTCCATCTTTCCTGTGCTGGTCTTCATTGGTCTACTCTTGCAGCCATCATCTGAGTCGGGAGGGAAACGCTTCTTACTACTGATGGATAGCTTGATCTCTATGGGATCTATCCTGGCAATCGCCTGGTATTTGCTGCTTGGTTCATTAGCACAAATGCCCGGAGAGGCAAATCTCGCCAAATTTTTGGGCCTGTACTATCCTATTGCTGATACTGCACTGCTAAGTTGCGTTATGTTCATACTCTTGCGTAATCAGGGAAGAAAGTACCAGGCTACTGCCCGTCGCACAGGTCTGCTTGTTGTGGGTTTGGGTCTCTGTTTCTTTGTGACCTCTGACTTTATCTTCAACATACAAAATAATGCAGGAACCTATGTGGAAGCCACCTGGGTTGACCTGGGCTGGCCACTTGGTATGATGACGATTGGTATCGCGGCCTACCTGCGCCGTTTCCTACCCGCGACTCCCCCAGAAGTCATTGAGCAACGTATGGAGGACTCTTCGGAGTACCAGACATTTGGTCTCACACGCTTCGTGCCCTACGTTCTTTTGGCGATGCTCTTCCTTGTCCTGTCCCTTAACGTTCTTTCTACTAACCCTGAACAGTATGCTATCCGACCTATACTGTTAGCCGCAACAATGGGAGTAGTGGCATTGGTCGTAATCCGCCAGATCTTTACGCTGTGGGAGAATGACCGCCTGGTGCGACAGCAGGCGGAGTCGCTATCGGACCTGGAGAGAGCGAATAAACGCATAGAAGAGCAAACCCGCCAAATCGCGGATCACAGCGCTGAACTAGAACGCGGTATTGTGCATCTCAAAGACGTTCAGGCGCAATTGGCAAACGGCAATTTGCGAGCACGTGCCAATCTAACCAGCGGTGCGCTAATGCCTCTTGCGGGTAGTCTGAATCTAATGGCCGCTCGCCTGACACGCCTTGGGCAGACGAATATCTACATGCACCACTTATTGCGTGCCCTGGACGAGCTGAGCATAGCCTTTGAACGCCAGGCAACGGGCGCACCCTTTGTCGTCCCTAAGTCCTGCAATGAATTTATAGAGATAAACCGTCTCTTACTTTCAATGCGTGTAAAACGTAGCCCTACATCATTATCCACTACCCACACGTTGACTCACACGAACAACAACGTCTCACCCCGTTCGACAGAGATACAACGTCCCGTAACGCAACCCTTAGCGCATAATACGTCCGAGCTGTTACATCCGCATTACCCCCTACGGCGGCAGGCCGTTACGCCACTTCCGCAAACGACTTCCGTGGCAAGGTTGGGAATCAGGACAGTGACAGGATCACGACAACCCCCGGCATCTGAGTCGTTGCAGCTACCCTCGTCGGGACCACTTTCAGCCGAAAGAATCATAGACGATGGTGTCTGAACATATCTGAAGAATGTTGTGAATATGTAGGGGCGTGATCAATTGCGCCCCTACATTTCATCCTCTCGCACGGAGACCGCAATCACGCTTATATTGTCTTTCCCTCCGCGATTCAGCGCAGCCTGGACAAGCATGCCACATAAGTGAGATGAATACGGAGCGCATGCATCGACAATCTGCTCCATCTCGAAGTCGCGCACCATCTCCCACAAACCATCGGAACAGAGTAACAGCACATCACCTATCTGTACTGGCACGGTGAAGCTATCAACTTCCACCGTTGGATGGTTCCCGAGGGAACGGTAGATTTCATTGCGCTTTGGATGTGTATACACTTCATCTGCAGAAATCGCTCCACGTTCTACCAGGCGGGCGACGACCGAATGATCCTTCGTTACCTGATACAGCCCATCGGACTCTCGATACATGTAGGTGCGACTATCTCCTACATTTAGCACATAAACATTGGTCCCCCAAAGCAGCGCAGCCGTCAATGTTGTACCCATATCTGCATGCTTCTGCTGGTTACGTTTGTACACACTGTGGTTTGCATTCTGCACCCCCTCTATCAGGACTTCCATGAGCGTCTCATCTTCTTCTACACCCAACCGCAAAGCCATCAACACGCTCTCTCTCATAGCACGAATCGCCAGTTGACTAGCCTCGCGTCCATTCCCATGGCCTCCCATACCATCTGCCACGATAAACAGCCCCACCGGTTGGGGAGCCGCCACCAGGCCTGTGAAGTTCTCGATAGCAAGCAGGCTATCCTCATTTGGACTGCCCCTGCGTTTTATGCCAGCATCCAAACCAGTTCCTATATCCAGGTATATGCCCTTCTTACTTTTAGTATGACTGCTGCTTTGGAGTCGGGAATCGGCAACAGCATTTCGTGTGTAGGTTGGTATGCGTGTTTCGCTATCTGTCCTCGCATCACCCTTAGTCCTGACACGATCCTTCAATTGTATATGAGGTTGTGCAAAGGCTATGTCTTCGTTTTCGCTTAGCGGCCAGGGGATTGATCGCTGGTACATCACTTGGGGTGCTACTGCTAGGTTTCTGGCGTTAGCATTCATAGATGCCGCAGATGTAGTCGAGGCTGGCTGATACGGGAAGGGATTGGAACTCGGGATTTCCTGCGTTGCTTCCATCAGATATTGCGCTTTAAGCAAGTCTTCGTTGAACCGCCGGAGTTCCTGGCGTTCCTGCCACCACGCGCGAATCAGGCGTATGCTTACCAGTATAAGCGCGCCCCATGCAACCAGCAAAGTAGCTGAGAGCAGCGCTAAACTAAACAGTGGAAGAACTATGAACAGCCCATGGACTGCCCACAAACGCGGTATTTGCGGCATCACCTGGAACAGGAAGCGCCAGGCCCAGGGAGGAAAACCACCCGATATCCATAACAGAAGGATGGCACTCAGGATCAGTACGGCGGGGGCAGCCATTCTGATCCACCTGTTGGTCATGTACGCGACCTGTAACCGTTCTAGTAGGTCCTTCATCATGTCGTTCAGCTTTCATCGGGTACTACGGACGCCCTAAATCATCCCCGTCACCGTTGTTTCGCGAAACGAGGTCACCTTGATGACTACACCGTTTTGCATCAGGAAACGCAAGCCACCAAAGCCTTTTGAGAGAGCTGTATCCATAACGGTCAACATCCAGCCGTTTGGTTCGGGTTGGTTGCTTTGCCATGCTTTGATAAAGAGCGCCGCGCCAACTGCCCGAAAGCGCAGTGTATACGAAGTTCCACCCTGAGCGCTGAATGGAACAGAACCCAGGGAGGTGGTTTTTCCGTTGATATGCCTCAATATTTGTACTTTCGAGCCGTCGATGAGCGCCTTATACCAGTTGTTGGCATCGGTCCAGCGTAGCACAGCTCCCATATTCACTGTGGTGCCCTGAGCGAACTGATTCACAGTCCCACTAAAAACGACCTCATCATTTGTCATCGCTGGCCCCAGTATAGCGTTAAACGTGCCCTGGGCGTGGTCTATCTGACCTGTGACACTCACAATAGAGAAGACCTCGATGCTATTTGCATCGCCAATCCATTGCCTCCCATCAGAAGACGTTCCCCAGAAGACCTGGTTGGCGCGTTTAAAGGTGTCTTGCGCCAGGATGGTCACTGCACCCGCTGTGGGAGTGGATGGCATAGTGGGCTTTGTCGTTCCTACAGGGCCACCGGGTCCAATTTTAGAGGGAGTGGAAGTAGGTCGGCTTGTTCCAATCTTTAACGGTACTGTCAGCGCAGCTTCCAGCGAACGAGAGAAGAAACCAGCGAGTAATCCCATGAGCATACATATGACTATAAAAGTAAAGACTATCCAACGTAATTTCATCTTTTTTACCTCATAAGTTTTTTAAAAACGCTGTGTTATTATTGTTATTTGGTACGATTTCTGGCGGCGAACCGCCCGCGATATACTGTGTAACAGAAAGTGTTGCCAGAGATTGAAGATGGTCGTGAATCCAGGTGACCCCTTCACGCATTTCACCGTTAGTGGGACCAATCTCACCTACATAGGCATGATTGGCCTGATCGACCAGATCGTTCAATAAAGTAAAGGCCGCTGACTGTCCCAACTGAGCATCTGTCATAGCAACAATCTGTTTGGCGTCTGCATGCATTGTTTCCAGCCAGCCCTGGACATTGTTCATCGCTGTAATGATCTGTGCAGCGTTCTTACGTACATCCTGGGTTGAACCTGGAGCATCAAGTAGTCCGTTGAGATGGTACACAATCGAGCCAAGGTAACTGGCCGGATTCTGGTTTTGGCCATTCACATCGAGCAATCCGACACTGTCAAGCTTTGAAGTATCTGGTAGAGTTGCATTGGGAGGCATATCTTGCTGCACAAATGAGAGCCCATCGAGATAAGTCAGCGTGCGTATCGTCTGACGGCGCACGAAGGCAAGGTCTTTGCTTTCTTCCCAGCGATCTCTGGCGCTGATTGTCCATTCTATGAGTTTCCCGGTATTCCTATAGAACCAGTTATTGAGTCCTCCAGGTAACTCCAAATCATTGAGCATTGGCTCCGAAGCCACCAGGTGGCGCACATGGTCAAGAAAACTGTAGTGGTGGCTATTGAGTGGGTCCGGCGACTGTGGAATTTCACCGTAGTAGCGCCAGGCGCTATAGTCGGGGGAGGGTGTGATAGGCGTCATCTCTGCATCCTCTTCCGTAACCACGAAGCGACTGTTAAACTCAAGCAGGTTGGTGTGCTGCTGGTCACCTGGATAAAGGAGATAAGCATTGCCTTGATTTACAGAGAGCTTGCCAAGCAGGATTGCCTTCGAATCACTCAAGTTCTTATCACCCAGCAGCCAGGCATAATAGCTTTTCCCAGCAGCCGGGCTGGAGAGTCTATGCAGATCAATCTGCACTTCATCATCGATTCCCTGGCTGCTGTTTTCGCTGAGTTGCTCGCTGCTCAAAAAGGTAATGTTCCCTACAAGCCGGATTACAGGCGCAGCAGGCGCAAATGGAAACATACGAAAAAACGATAGATAGGAAATCACACCCGCGCCGACCAATATGAGGAGAGACACGATAAACAGCGCGGCTGGAAAGCGCCGTCTCCCACTGCCCACCTCGGACACAGGCGGCGTTGGGCGTTCTTCTGTAAGGGCGGGGTTTACCCCCGCCCTTGTCCCTTTGGGGATGCTCTGCTGTTCTAAGGGAGGAATGGGCGCTAGAGGAATTGTTCTCCTGGAAGAGAAGCTACGCTCAGTTCCAGGAGTAGATGGGCTGAGCGGCACTGTTTTTCTGGCAAGGGTGCGCTGGCGTGAGAGCGCCAGTTGTCCCTTTGATAAAGAATCGGCAAGCGCATCAATTGAGATATAAGCTGGAAATCCATTGCGCCATGCAAGCTGCCGCATGTGTTCGTTCCCAGATACGACAAAAACAATCGGTAAATCAAGCTGTCGCTTCACATGTTTAAGATCGCCATAATCATCTGGGTGTTGAAACACTTTCAATCTGGACTGTGCTGGTAGCATAATCACAACTGGCTTTTTCTGCTCACTGATGAATTCGAGCAGGGCAGTCCTTTCGTCCGTCGGCTCGACGTAAAGCATGCAAAAGTCGCCAACATCGTTAGACTTCATCGTGACCTCATTTCTGTGGCTTCGATGGGTTGAATCGAGAGATCATCTATATACGCATCGTGAGCAAATGTGTCTCCACCGCTCCACACCACTTCTGACCCTGGAATGATTCCTTGACACCCCAGGCGCAGCAGGCGGTCTCGACGACGACGTTGTACCAGCGTCTTCTCTCCCTTGCGTGATACGGAGTACGGCACGGTTCCTACCTGCCGGTGAGATTGGATGTTCCACGACAGCACAAATCCGACGAACGCCGGTGATGCCCGGTATGCACTTGATTCTTCCTCAAAAGCGCCTGGTGATTGCTGTTTGGTTGGTTGCTTGTTAAGGGAAGTGCCCCAGGTATGAATAATTGCGCCTGCGACCACCAGCATGCCTCCAGCATAGCCTTGTATGGGCAGCAATTCATGTAAGTAGATATTAGCTACGACGGCTCCCAGGACCGGTTCAAGGATATAAATAAATGAGACGGTGACAGGTGAAATATGCTTTTGTAAGAGCACCGTAATCAGTGTTGGTATGAAGGTGCAGGCTCCCGCTACGTAGAGTACAACCCATAGATCATGAGGTAATGAGGGTTGCACAGCTCGCCAATCACCGAATAGCAAGACAACGAGATTTGAACACAACGCCATGGTTAGCAACTCAATGCCAAGGAGCGGCCACGGCGCAATTCCATCCTCCTGTTCGTGATCGGACAGGAACACGTAACAGGTAAAGAAGACACCACCTAGAAATGCTATCAGCGAACCACGCCAGTTACTCGTGGACGAATTCAGCACCAGAAGGATTGTGCCAGCGACAGACAATACACCTGCGAACCAGGTGAGCTTGATTACAGGTTGGCGCAGGAAGAACCATGCGATTAATGCGGCCAGGAATCCATTGAGGGATGGGAAAAAAGCCGTGCTGGTGGCCGTGGTGTATTTGAGCGCAATGGCAATGGTAAACAGCGACAGGCACAGCAAGCTCCCCAGGAAGATGCCGCGCTTGACGACGGCCCTGTTCATATCTTTCCATGAAAATAGAATAAGACAGAAAGCAACAGGAACGAGCGAGGTCATCTCGAAGAATGAAAAGACAATCGGGTCAATACGCCCCAGAGCCTCCTTGGCCACCGAGTAGTAGGTCGCAAACAGGATCGTATTCAACAAAAATGCGAGTCCGGCTACCAGTTTCATATTCAACACTCCACTGGTTGCATTGGTCGCCGCGCTGAAATGCGCGGGGAGCGCGTTGCGCGTTCGACGGCGTGTACCTCCACGTCTTTCGTCTGAAACATCCTGCATGCGAAGGCAACCACCTCTGCTACCTCGAATGCTTCACAGGAGAAAATATCGATATTGACCATGCCATATGGCGCCCAGGCATGCAGGCTGACATGGCTGGTTGCGATAATCGCAAAACCCGAATAGCCATCGTCTGAGGGATTGTTTGTCTTGATATAGCGCAGTTCAACAGGGCCTACCTTTTGCATGCCGATGCGTGTTGGATACTGATCGAGCACCGCTCGCAAGTATTTCTCATTCTCTAATAGACTGGGGCTACACCCATAAAGATCAAGCATAACATGCTGCATAGATACATACCTCGCTTTGACAATGCGTGAATGAAGCGACGTCATATGTGCGGAAAACAGGAGAGCAGAGGACGGAGTCCTTTGCCGGGGCATGGGACTACGCACCCAGGGGATGCGTTAGCCAGATTCCCACAACTTCCCTTTCTCTTTCCCGCAAAAGCTTCGCCGGATTACTTAAGACGTTCTTACAGGTTACATATGAGGCGTACATTGTAGTTTACAGGAAGTATACTTAACGAATAGGGGAGGAAGTGTGGTTTTTTTACTCTCGTTTTTTGTACGTAAATCCAACCAATATATGGTTGACATCTCATTTTTTAGGGATGGAGAATTACTGTTTACCATCAATCTCACCCAATAACCGCTCACAATCCTTCAACACACCCACCAGTTCAAACCTGCGCGCCTCCTCCATTGCTCTCTCAGCTTCTTCACAGGCTGCCTCTTTGTGCCCCATCAACAATGAGACCTCGGCAAGTGCCAATTGGCCCCTCACTCGCGTCTCAACCTCCAGGCCCTGGAGCGCTAGCGCACGATGTAGACTCCCCCTGGCGCGCTTCAGGTTTCGTATCTCTACATTTGTCTCTGCCTTTGCTTGCGCAATACGCAAATTCCCCAGGGTAACAAGCGCCAGACCCAGACAAGGCGCATTGTGAATAGCTCGGGCAGTTATCAGAGCGCGACCTACGCACAGCTCCGCATCCGCAACGTTGCCCTTCGCTAGCAACACGCCTGCAAGGTCGGAATTCCATAGACTCACATACTCGCGATCTTCTACCTGTTCGGCCAGTAGCAAGCTCTTTTTGTGCAAAGTCTCGGCTTCCTGTAAATCGCCGGACGCGGCGGATAGCTCCCCTAGATTGTGAAAAACTACGGACATCAACGGAACATCGCCAGTGCGTTCCGCGAGACTGAAAGAGCGGTGCAGGAATGACTCGGCCAGTGTGTATCCGGCTTTCTTCAAATGGAGAAAGCCAATGTTGTTAGATACATGCGCGATCTCACGTTGACGCTCGTAACGCTCGTAGATTGCTAATGCCCTATTCAGGTGTTCCAGGGCCTCGTTACGTTGCCCAATGGCATTGGCAATAGCGCCTAATAAAGCATGTGCGCGCCCAAGATCAACCGGGTCTCCTATCAAGGTGCGCCTTATACGTGTCAGGTTGGACGCATCGGGCATTTGGCCTTTCGAAACCTCCGCGACATCACCTTGCGGTAGACTCTCTTCAAACAAACTCAATGACTCACGGGCAGCGCGGAGCGCCTCTTCGTAGTTGCCCTGCTGCCAGAGGATACTGCTCTGCTGAAAGCGTAACCTTGCCCACGCGGGACCTGCAGAAATACCCGCATTCCGTAACACTTGTTCGCCACGTTCGCAGCACTGACGTGTACGTGCTGTATCGCCTGTGAAACGCCAGGTCCAGCCAATCTCGCTCCATAGAAGAGCCTCTATTTGCACTTCCTGCTGAGCCTCTTCAGCGGAATTGAGCATGCGTGAGACATTACGCACTTCCAATACACGCTCAAAGAGGTTGCGCGCCTCCTTGAAGTTTCCCTGAATCCTGGTGCATTCCGCCAGACGTTCCAGCATGAAAGCCAGGTGCAATCGATCCTGTTTCTGGTAAGGTTGCCCTGCGTAGACTTTCTCAACCAGTTCCACTGCTAAGCGATAATGCCGCTCGGCCTCAGTATATGCAGACAACCCATAAGCGTGATTGCCAGCCAGTTCCGCGTACCTGGCAATCTGCACTGCATCAGCGCCCCCCTCACCGAGATGCCGCGTGATGGTAGCGGCATGCTCACCCTGCCTTGTGGCGTATACTTGCTGTAGCACCTCTGCAGCGCGCCTGTGCAGCCTGGCGCGACGAGTAGAAGAAAGCTGATTGTAGAGATGTCCGGCTAACAGAGGATGCCAGAAATGGTAGGTGATGCGCATGCCAGTGCCCTCTTCCGTTAAGACGCCGGATCGTATCGCCTCTTCAAGCAGGTCGAATAAGACATCTTCATCAGTGCTTGCGCTACCCGCCTCCATGGCAGAAATCAGGTGGAACCCGAAAGAGCCGCCTAATACTGCCGCCTTGCTTAGAAGTTGCTGGCACCTTTCACTGAGTTTATTCAGACGTTGGTTGAGAGCAGCAGTGACTGTGACTGGTAAATCCTCGCGTGGCAATTGCTGCATTTCTCCAGGTGTCGCCATCAGACCAACATCATCGATTCTGAAAGAGTGCGCCAGTTCTTCTGCGAAGAACGGGTTGCCAGCGGCCTGCGTCTGGATATGCTGTACCATATTTTGTGGAAGATGGGCCACGAGAGTGCCAACCTGGTCATCGGTGAGCGGCTGGACGTGTAGGATCTCCACGGCGTGTTCGCGCTGCATATGAGCCAGGAGCGAGCGCAAGGGATGTTTGGAGGTCAGTTCGTTTTCACGGCATGTCAACAGCAATACAATCGGATGACCTTGCAGGCGACGTGTGAGGTAGCCCAATAGCTCACAACTACTAGCGTCTGCCCACTGCACATCATCCAGCACTATCATCAGCGGTGTCCTCGCGCTAATCGTCGCTAGCAACACATACACCGCCTCCCATAGCAACACCTGTTCAGCATATGCATATGCGTGCGTGTAGGGGCCAGATTTATCGCGCCCCTCCTCGTTTCCCGTATCACCACTTCTTGCTCCCTCACCCTTCCTATTCCATACCATCATTTCATGCATTTCCGGCAGCAAAGCCTCGAGTGGTTGAAGTATATGCGCACGTTGAGCCACATCTTGCTCCTGCCAGAGACCCAGAGTGATCATCCTGCGCAGCGCCTCAGTCCAGAGCCGGTAAGGAATGCCGCTCTCCTGGGCATAGACATAGCTCCAGACCACTGCCCAGTCTCGCCTTTGCCCTTCACGGGCCGTCTCCTCGGCGAGGCGTGTTTTCCCGATACCTGCCTCACCCATTAGTGCCATACATTGCGGATGCTGCGTTTCTAGCGTCGCGGCAGCAATACTCGCTGTCCTCTTTTGGCTGCCAGTGAGAGCGTGTTTGAATGTCTCAGCAGAAATAAGCCGTTGTCGCAAAATATGCAATTCATGATCGCGCCCCACCAGCGGACTTTGATTGCTGCGCCCAATCTGCACCTCTTGCTGTATTCTCGCTACTTCTCCATCTCCTCGCAAAACCATCTCATACACCGCCCGTGTCTCCTCTGAAGGTTCCTTCTTGTACACATCCCGCAACACCGACACCAATCGTTGATACGCACGCAACGCCTCCCCACGGCGCTTCGAACGCAAAAGCGCCATCATCAACTGTCGTACCCCCTCCTCATTGCTCGGATCAAGCGCCAGCAACTGATCCAGCTCATCGATCTCACTGGACTGGGATGTGCGAACATGACGCATATCCGCCAACTGCAAGGCAGCAGGATTCGCTATTGCGGCGGGAGGTTGTTGTGAAGTTGGAACCTGTACACCGGGAGGAAGATTTTTGCCGATATAAGTACGAACAGTGCGCCCATCAATAACCTGGTAGGAGTACCAGTAGGGACCATGACCTATTCCTTGCTGGCATTTACGACAGCGAGGCTTCCCACAGAAGTTGACCCGCTGGCGATAGGTGACCTTATCGTCCATCTGCTCACCGGCTCCTTTGTGTACGTCCCCAGGCACCCAGAAGGGAGTATCATGTATTACATGCATCAAATGAGGTTGAATGGATGTGTCAGATGGTGTCATTATATCGCCTCTGTCAATGATAGCCACTATATCGAGGTCAACTGTATATACGTTGATGACGTCAACGGCCACATCACCCAGCTGTATCCCTTGTACAATATAACATTTGTATCACTTATATCACTTGTATCGCTTGTATTCGAATAGAGAAAGGCATAATTCATGATTACAATGGCGCAGATTCGTGTAGAGATGGGTAACCTCAAACTAAATCAAAACGCCCACCCTCGCGGATGAGCGTTTGCCTGCGTGCATCCAGCAATATCAATCATAATGTGACATGTTACGCTTTCCTTTCATAGCTGTAACTAAGTGAACGCTTTTTTTGATCTCAAACTCCGACTTACCTCTACAACCATTCATTATTTCAATGACAACGAGACTCTTAACATGGGCAGACCAAAGATGAAGAGAAGTCCGCTTTAAGAGGACTAACTACAAGGTCCTATCTAGAGGTTTGTAGAACACTCCTCCACAACGCGAAAAAGTGACCAGGCGTGGACTGATTTAGTGACGGTTTATGACTTTAGGGCTATACGCAATCGCATGAAACAGATTTGGTGTAGCTGCATGAAGTACGATTAAAGTAATAACGAGTAGAGATAGAAGGACAAGCAGAAGAAACAAAATCTGTTTCTTGTTCATACGTAGCGCTGTGCCCATGCGGTGTGCTCCTTCCCTTTCCAGGGTTATTGAGAAGATGGTTGCACCATGCTTCTCGATTTACTTCTTGTTTATTATTTATAAGTTTTTTTAGTAAAAAATGTATGCTATTGGCACCTTCTTTTAGGGATACAGGCCATTAGACACTGGAATGGATGTCCTAAATTTGGATGGAGGTCTCATTTTTGGATGGACATCGCAGGATTTTTGGACGCGCAACAAGAAAAAACAGGATATCCATCATGGATATCCTGCAAGGAATGATTTTTAAGGTCTAGATGTTGCTTTCCCTGTCTCCTAACATTGTCAAATCAACGTGTTCACCTGATGTTCTTGTGAGTCGATGTCAGCGCAGGTGTTGTATATCTGGCGAGAATGCGTTCAATCGCCTTAAGATCCTGAATGGCGTTGCACTCTTGAAATGTCTGATATGCGTCTTGTAGGTAGTTTAGTCCTTTTTCAGAGTTCGTTTCGCCTTTACTATGCTGTTCTAGCAATGCGAGACCAAAGCTCTACAAGGTACGTGCCCACTGCAGGCGCATACCACAGTTATTCAATGCATCTAGCGACTGCATAAAATATGTCTCTGCCTGTTCATACTGGCCTTGTACTGCCAGAATAATGCCTATGAGTTGCTGAGAACATGCGAAGAGCCAGGTTTGTTCGTATCGCTGAGCCTGATTCATACCCTGTGTCGCCTGTTGTTGAGCTTCGTCGATCTCTCCCAACAATAAAGCAACCTTTGCCAATGCCAGTAGTCCTTCAGTTCTTGTCTCTGCTTCCAATCCTTCAAGAGCAAGCGCACGTTGTAGAGAGATTCTAGCCCGCCGGAGAAAATATGTGTAGGAGGATTTAGCTGGTCTTTTTATCGTTCCTGGTGAACCACTGTCGTTCTCTTGAACGACAAGAGCCTGGGCAATGTGTAATTGTCCCAGTTCAACAAGGGCAATACCAATACAGATAGTAGAGTTCATTGCTCGACCAATTGTCAGTGCCTGGCGTAAAGATAACTTTGCTTCATTAACCCTCCCTTGATCTTGCAAAATGGGAGCCAGGTAGCCTTGCCACAGGCTTATATATACGGGGTCATTTACTTGCTCTGCCAATACAAGCGCTTGTTTACAGCAAGCTTCAGCCTCTGGTAGATCACCAAGACGAGCCGCCAGGATTCCAAGGTTGCCAAACGACACTGACATGATTGAGGCATCGCCAATTCGCTCGGCAATACTCATAGAGCGGCGCAAGGCGGCCTGGGCCAAAATATGTTCACCTTTCCTTAAATACACATCACCTATGTTGCCACAGACAATCGCAATCTCTAGTTGACGATCATACTGCTCAAAAATTGCCAGTGCAGTGTTCAAATGGTCTAATGCAATTGTGCTTTGACCTACAGTAGCCGCTATAGCAGCCAGTAACCTATGAGTTCGCCCTAGATCCACAGGATCACCTTCAAGTGTGCGTCTCGTAGCTGTTGAGTAAAAGGCATTTGTGGCTGCACGATTTTGCTG
>WNFC01001806.1_pt1 | contig 22758 bp, 19 predicted proteins | sample 5400541 | NCBI WGS metagenome assembly WNFC01 (sample SAMN13153342, study PRJNA577476) | soil metagenome | isolation source: 120 cm saprolite under Douglas fir tree site 2 hole 2 replicate 1 | place: USA:California | collected 2015-04-18
CCCAGCTCTCGACTCGGTACCAAACTGGCATTCAAATCCCATAGCTCAACGCGTCCGCCGCAAGCGCCAGCGGCTTCCTCCTAGTCTCCTTATCGAAAACGCCTCGGGTGTAAGCTCTCGTCTTCCAGAGAACTGCTCGCTCGAGGCGTTTCCGATCAAGGCTAGCGACAAACAGGGAGTTGACATACGCCTCCTTCAGGATCACTGCGAAGTGCAGTCAGACGAACCGCTAGCCGTCTGACTATTCACCTACATTGCTCCCAGGTGGTCAACCACCAAATACCTCAGGCCGGGATATCGTGCTACCGGCCCCGCTTGGGTTTCTTGGCCATCTTCTTTGACGGTTTCTTTGGCAGCGTCTCTTTTGCAGCCTCCACGACCTCTCCTTCCGGACGGCTGAACATATTGACAATTCTCGGGAACACTGCGGGTTGCACGGCCCTGGTACTTTTCGCTGGCTTGGCCTTAGGCCTCTTGACTGGCTGCGACGCCCTCTCCGATTTGATGTTGATTCGAGGTTCGGCCTGCGGCCGTTTTTCGTAGCGACCTTTGATCGGCTTGCCCGGAGTGCGCTCCTTGGGCGGTTCCGGACAATCTGCTTCCAGACATTTCGCCAGAGCCTTCAGGTCGATCCCGATCTCGCGCATCTTCTCCACCGCACTTCCAGACAGCACCTTACCCGATATCAGGCAATGCAGCAATTCGCAAAGTGGGTCGCCCTTCCCGGGAACGGTGCTGTAGTCGCCATAGTAAACCGCCGCCGTGAGTGTCTTTTCGCGAGTGAACTTATCTTTTGAATTGAAATAACCCTCCGCTCTCACGCGGCAGGGATACACGCCGGCCGCGGACGCCACGAAGGCAGCGGAATAGACCCCGGCGCTGACTCGCGCCAGCTTTAGGTCCATGGTGCTGGAATCGGGTTTGGTGATCTCCGCCCAGACCGCCGCGTCGGCGGCGAACGGAACGTCGTACTCTTTTAGCGACGCCTGGAGCGTGACCTTTGCGCCAGGCTTCAACGAGTCCTGTTGAAGGCTTGCGTCGAATTGCAAATTGGAATAGGCGTGGGCCACGAGGCTGTACGGCACGGACTCGCCGACTGCGCTATTCCGGAACGCGGCGGCGAATTCTCTGTTCCTTAGCAACTTCTCGATTTCAGCCTTGTCTTTGATCGATAGAATGGCCTTCCATGTTCCTGCATGACTCCCGGCTGGGTCAGCGGCGAGTGCCGGCAGGGTTACCCGGTAGAAGGCCACATGTGGTCCGATAATGTACTTGACATTTGGTCCTCCCGTAGACGGTTTGATGATTTTTCCGGAAGGCGTTTCCAAGACGAAATCCAGCACTTGCGGCAAGGGACAGAGGGCGATAACGTCGGCATACACATCGGCGTCGGTCAGGTCGAACGGGATCACCTGCTTGGACCCGAAGAAGAGCGAACCTTGCGGGTCGAGAATCACGTTCATATTGGTTACGCCCGCGAGCACCTGCACGAAGTATTTGGTGAGATTGAAGGCCTGTTCCGCGGTCGAGATGTCGCCTGTAATGATCAAATCGCCCTGGGTATTCGACGTGATCTGCTGCAATACGGCAGTGCTCACATCGGCGGGCAGGCCAAAACCGATAGCGTAGGTCCGGCTAGTGATCGTGCCGGCAGGCAATTCGGCGACATAGGGATGCACGTTCTCGATACCGTCCGTCAGGACGACCATCGACCGGTTCAAGTGGCTGGCCAAGCCGAGTTCCACGGCCCCTTGGAGGATGCCTCCGCCAATCCAGGTCGTTCCGCGGGGATCCAGGTCGGTTCCCGCTAACACAGGGGGCACGGCTCCGGCACTCACCGCCTGCATGGGGGCGGGTGTGGCGACGAGGTTATCAAAGGAGACCAAGGCAATCTCATCGTTGGCGAGCATAAGAGTGTTGAACACACTTACCGCGTTCTTGAGGAGGGTGTTCTTGGTGCTTGTCCCTCCCGCCGGATCCGACATACTGCCAGAACGGTCCAGGACCAGGGCGACCGAGTTGTTTTGACGAGGTACGGTGGTAGCCGTCAGCCCGACGTGGAAATCGCCGAGCGGGTATTCGCCGCCTTCCGTGGCGGCGTAGTATCCTTCCTGATCGAGAATGTACGCGTGAATATCAACGCTGCTGCTGGCGATCGGGCCGGCGACGGCCGCCAACTGAACCCACACGTATCCGTAATAGAAGTCGGCACTGTCATCGGGATTTGCATGGAAGGCTGTTCCCATGCTCGTCAAGCCGAAGTTGCCTGTCGGGACGCCGGTAATCCTGAAGTACACGGGACGGCACCCGGTTATCTTGAATTTGACGGCCTTGTACGTGGTCAGGCCTTCGGGGATGTTGGTGAACGCGAGAGTCCCGCCGGTCTCGTTATTGAGCTGGGGCAGATCGGAGTCATACCACGTGATTGCCTGGCTGTTGACAACGCCCGCAGGGGCGACATCCACGCCGAAATACCGGTCGATGGTCGTCCTGCCGAACGTCGCCATATTGTCGTTCAGCCGGGTCAATCCGCTGGCGGCGGCCGTCGTGTTGTCGGGAAGATAGGCGGCGGTGCCAGGAGCGGGATTCTTCTGCTCCCACACGGCCCAAAGCCTGTCGATGTTGCAGTGATGAAAAAAGAAGACGGGATCGTTGGGCGACGTGCCGGGTAGCATGGACCCACTCACCCAGAGATGGACAGCGTTATGGATTTGCCTGGGACCGATCCAACCTTCCAGCGTATTTCGAAAGCTGCTCGCTACGACGGTTTGATTCCAGGGACTGCTGTCATAAGGGGTAATGTTGAGCGCGTTGCTGACGCTGTTTGCTGTGGGGAGCCCGGGGCCACCGCCGCCGAAGTGCCTTCGGAGAAACCCAAATCCTTCCTCATCGCAATTCAAGGTCCATCCGCTGGCCTGCGAAAAGGCTCCGGTCGTCACTTGGTCCTGCGGGTTGCCGGCGCCGTCACCTCCCAGGAAGTCGGTAGTAAAGGGAAAACCGGGATCGGCCGCGCTTTGATCTTTAGTCCAGTTCCAATATGGAAGAGTCAGGTTCGGGTCTCCTGCCGCATTTTGGAGTTCCTGCTCATACAGCTTCAGCAACTCTCGATGCCACGGGCCAAAGGCAGGTCCTCTGTGGGCAAAATTGGGTCCAGGTCCCAACTGACCGTTCGGACCTTCCATCATGACCTGATGATGGGCCCAAACAAAGTCGTCATAGCGACTGACCAGCGTTGAACCCGGACCTAACATACCCATGGCAATGTCGTTGGCGATGTCAGCGGCGACATCGGGTCGAGAAATGAGCAGGCTCGGGTGAAGCGCCGGGTTTTTCAGAGCCAAGACAGCATTCTTGAGCTTCATTAAGGCGGTATTGGGCTTCTCCGCGGCGGACGCGCTGTTGTACTCCGCAAAGAGTGTTCTAAGGTTCTTCCGGCATTTCATGCAATTCTCCTCTGAGAAAGGATGCCCTCTCGAATAGTGTGCGCTGAACGCTGAGCGTATCAATTCCCGGGAGACTTACCTGACGGCAGCCGGATTGTTGCCGATCCGGGGATTGAGTGGAATTACCGGAATAGCTGGCCGCGCATCCGGAAGCTATGTGCCGATCCGCGCTTCAGTCGGCCCACATCATTAAAGTCTGTTTGTCATTCTGCCACGAAACCCCTCTTGAAATTAATTGCCAATCGCGAATGCGAAAACTACAAATTCGGATGGTTGCGGGTAATCGACCGGACTACAGCTAAGAACCGCGAGCAATTCATAGGTAGGCTCCCTCCGAAGATGAAGTGGCTTCTTCTAACTTGCCCTCACGACTAACTTGCGCCCACGACCCATTCGCAAAACTCTGGAGCGGCAGAGAAGAGTGATTACAGACTGCTACGGCTTCAGTATTTCGACTCCCGACTTCCTGCGCTATTTCTCGCTGCGAGTTGCTGACGATCTTGGCGAAGGTGGTGATGCGTTCGAGCATTTCGGCTGCCTGGCTGGCTGCAGGAATATTGGCCACATCTAGATCGTAAGCCAGCTTCAGGAGTTCGCGGAGTCCGCCGAAGTCGCGAGCAGCGATCCGTCTACGTAGCCCGATGTTGATGAGGTATCCGGCGAGTGCGTCGGCTTCCGGTTCGCCGAGCTGCTGGAACTCGTCGCGCCAGTGCGTATGTTGGCGGTCGAGATCGATCAGTTTCAAGATTTGCCTTGCGCTACCTCGCTTTGCGTTGGTTGTCGGGATGCTCGCGGGCGGCGCGAATCCACGGTGCAACGAGGCGGCGCAGACGAGCCCCATCACGTACGCCGTGTGGTAGACGGTCGCAACGAAGTATTGTGTGCGTTCCGTCCCCTCAAGTGCATTGAGCTCGCTAATGCACGTTCCGGGCGTAGGCAGGAATCCAGCCTTATCTTCCACGTGCGCAAGCACGCGGAAGGCGAAGGCCGCCGCGGCGCTCCACGATTTTCCGGTCAGCGGCCAGCTCAGCAGAACTTCTCCACCGAGGTCATAGTCTTGGTCGTCTAGGCAGCGCGACAGCACCGCTTCAGCCTCCGTGAGGATGATCGAACGACGCCGCGGGAGCGGCGCGGCGTGCAAATTGAAGTCGGTGACATACATCAGCGCATGCGTAAAGGCGTAGATATCGTCCCGCGTACCGCCGAACAGGTCCATCGAGTGGTTCAGGATGGAGATGCGCGCGGTGCGCGGAGTGGTGGAGCCACGAGTTCGCTTCGCCCGGTGCCAGCCCATCGCGACCCACTCTTGTTCGAGCATGCGGTGAGGGACGCGCTCACGTCCGGCATGCGCCTGGGATTCCACGCTCTGGCGTAGCAGCTCGTCGAACTGGGAATCGTGATAGCCGAGTCTGTTGAGACACACATGTGGCAGGGCGTAGTCCCATGCGACGCTTGGCTCAAGGCAGAGCCCCATGAGCATGCGTTCGCTGCGCGCGTAGGGAATGAGATGCTCGGCCAAGCGCATGATACGCATTCGTACCTCAGGATGAGTGGCGACCGACGAAGCGTGGAGCAGCAGGACAGCGGTTTCAGAGAGGATCTTTTCCGGGCGCACGTTTTTGGCCGGGGCCTTAGCATTGGTGTATCCCAAGGGGGCGAGTTGTTCGACAGCTAGCTTTGCAATATCGAGGGCATGGCAGAGGCGCCTGATAAGATCACGCTCATCCCACCTGCCGGGTTCTTTCTGCAATTGGGCTGGTCTCATGATGCCCTGCCATGTCCTCGTGTCTTGACGTGCATTGTTTTCTAGCGTTGCAATTCCCGGGCTTTCGCGGCGAGTTCGCCGAGGTCTTCGATTTGCACGCCCGGATTGAAGACCCGATAGACATGAATGAAGATGCGGTTGGTTCCGCAGAAGAAGTCACCAGGCTCTTCGGCGAGCGACAGCGAAGGGCCGAGTTCGGCGACGACCTTGCCTATTGCCGCGAAATCTACGGCTTTGGTGTCTAGCAGTTTCTTGACGAGTTGCTTGTGCTGTTCGGAATTGCTCATTTAGGTCTCCTTGTCTTCGGTGAGGTAGACGAGCGCACGTGCGAAAGGGCGAGCAAACCTGCGCTACGCTACGTTCCCTATTGGATGGTGATGAAGTTTCGCCTTCGTTTCACGCGACGCTGGAGAATTTGCGGCAAAAGGTCGAAAGCAGGTTTAACAGGCTGCGGAAAAACTCGGTTCGAAGCGTTGCTGCAAAGGGGACTTCGCGGCAGTAACCGCGTGACGGGACTCGTAGATATCAATCGGGTCAAACGACTTTGTCGAACTTGCGCCATCATTCAGGTATTAACGTCCGTGTATAGTAATGCGAAGGGCTACCGCTTTTGATGAGTCAAGAGGCGGGATAAATGGCTAAGAAATTCAGTACTCCGCTGGCTGCTGTCCAACGATGCGTTTGGGCCTATCAAAGGGTAGCCAACTTGTGAGGAAAACTCAATTGCCCGCCAAAAAATAAATTCAGGCCATGGAGCAGAGCTTCGCTTTAGAAGTACCGTCCATGGCCCGACGCCGACTCCAAAATTCGGCGGCTTCCGCCAACGCCGGGGTAGCCCGGGTTCTAACTCTTATGTTTGTCCTTTTCCCGCTCTTTGCGGTCGTCACGGTCATGATCTGGCCTTGGCTCTGGCTTCTCCAGGCACGGCTTGCAGCACCGCGACGCCATGGCCGCGGGAACGTCTTTGATGCCTGAGAACTGGTAGTAGACTTTGGACGTAAGTGGACCCACGACGTAGGCCTTCTTAGCCGGGTCGTAGTGCTTCGCGTTGGGCTCGACAAATGTCGCGATCACGTAAACGGTGGTTGAGGGAAACAGGTCGCGCTGCACCCCCGCGCAAACCGGCCCTTCGAAGTCCAGCGGGAATGCCGAATCTCCGGGTCTTTGCACCGGCGGAGGCTCGAGCCGCGGGACTTGCGGGCTGCAGTTGAAAACGTCTTTCTCTCCCACCCGTCGAATGACTTCCACGTGGTGCGGGTCGCTGATTTTCGCGATCGCACAACGCGCACCGTTGCGCAGCTCAGCGGCTTCGCACTTCTTCACCGACCATGGTTGGATCGGCAATCGGTCGTTTCCAAACGGTCGCCCTTCCCCATTCATGGAGTCCAGCGACGCCACACGCGGAAGCTGAAAAATCTCCGCGCTCTGTAGCCGCAGTCCCGGCGCAGCGGCCGGTGCCAGGAAGTGCACCGAAAACGTGCCGTCTGCCGCGTCCACCGCGCCCGTGTCGTAGATCGGAAGGCGCGGGTGCAGAGTCAACGGACTCGAGTTCTGATCGAACAGCGTCACGTCTTGAATGATGATAGGATCTGGTTGGTTAAAGTCCACTCCGTTGAACGTCGCCCCAATGTGAAATTCGCCTCCTCCTCCCACGATTCCCGGGGAAGGGTTATTCCAGGACGGATTCCCAACGGACCACGTGATGCGGTACTTGTTGTAGGTCACCCCTTTAAACACCGCCATTCCGTTCGGTCCGCTCACCACCGGATTGATCCATGGGCTGGAGACTCCGCCCCAGAACCAATTCAGATTGACCGCGTTTAGGGTGCTCAGGAAGTCGATGGCCAGGCTGTACCCGTTTTGCGCGTTGGGATTCTTCAGGTCCCAGTTGTGCATGGTCTGAATGGAAAGCCCGACATTCGCCGCCAGCAGGCTGTAGGTGCGGTCGCCGAAGTGGCGCCGGTAGGACGCGCGGTCATCTCCGCTCAGATAGCACCCCGTGGGCATGAGATGCTGATGGTAGCTGTCCTCGCCGGGAAGCGGTTGCGGCCCGGGTTGAAAACAGAGATTGTCCGGCGGATCTTCATCCGTATGCGCTAGGCCATATGTGTACCCACCCTCGTGTGCGGCTGTCCCACCAATAGCTTGCCCCCAGCGATCCAGCGTCGCATTGGCCCCGGTCAAGGATCCCGTCATGGTACAACCGGTCGGAGTCGCGCCTTCGCAGGCGGTGTACGTGCCTGCCCAAACGCGCGCGAAGTCAATGTCAATCGCATCCCCGATGTCGGTCTCCTGTGCTCTTCCCCAGGTTGTTCCGTTGACGTCGGATCCCACGGCGACCGTCACTCGCCGCGCCGGCGGATTCAGCATCGTCGCCGGATTGGTCGTTGTGGACAGCACTTGTACGTTGAATTCGCAGTAGTCGTCCACGACCACCGAGTGAATTCGGTCGATCAATTGTGCCGTTGTGCCAATGGCGTTGTTCAGCGCTGCCACGTCGAAGGTGCGCGCCGGGCTGACGTTTGCCGAGTAATTCGGAAAGGTATTGTCGTCCGCCGTGGGAAAATACAGAAACAACTTGTGGCTCTTCGCGGAGTCGTTCTGATTATAGCTCGGTGGACATGTTTGCGCGAACGAGGTACTCGCAAAAGCTAGGTACCCCAACGACGCAGCAACCAGCGCTAACCGTTTCCCGGGGTTCACTGACAAATGCAGCTTCTTCACCTAACCCTCCTCCTGGCCTGCGTGCGCCAGACACCAATCGAGTGGTCGAACCACCCGTGTATTTACTTATGTAGTGACAAGGAGGGCGGTTCCGTTTCACGCTTGCTTAGCGGAGTGCCTTTGACCTGATACCGACGCCGCTGCCGCTTGGTTCCGAGTGCAGCAGTCCACCGCCTTCTCCAGCCGCTCGGAGAGACTCAGTATTCCGTAGGACTCATCTTACGAGGCACCGGCGCCCGCTTAGGTTTCTCTCTTGGTGGCTCCGAGTCGGCGGGCACGGCTTGCTCCTTTGGAGCAGACTTTCAGCCCCTGCGAAGATCTTCTTCTGGGAAATTGAATGCGGTGGCTACAGGCAGAATCTAAGGTGGACTGGTGGAAAGTGTAGGCACCAACCTATGGAGCCGGAGGGAGTCGAACCTCTCGGGGATTGATACTGTGTAACTTACTGATTCTACGAAACAGCAAAACGGAGAAAAACCACAAAAACGCCGAAGTGAGGTACACCGCGAGTACACGGAATGATCGGAAAGCTCTGGCAGAACGGCACGGAATGTGAGAACTCCCACGTGAGACTCTACTCCAAATTGTTGCGCTATTTTTCTTGTTCAAACGTAGCTCTAGCATTTGGTTCAAGGGCGGCAGAACGTCTGTATAGTCGGCGGGGTCGAACTTCTCGCGCCGTGGGCGGTAAGCGTTATCAGGACTTGGCTCTAGCTTGGATATTTCTCTTGACAATTCTAATCCTGGGCATAATGTCATTGGTGCGCGGGGCCTCCAGGCGAGGGCTGGCCCTACACGACTGGCACTTCCGAGTCTCACGCACTTTCAAAATCTAAAGGAGAAGAACCTATGTACCTCCTCATCCTCATAGTGTTCGCTGGCAGCGCCGGGGCTTATATTGTGATTGTCAACATAGCTGACTATCCTGCACCCGAACGTCTCGCTTTCAAGTTGTGGATGGTCATGGGCGCATCCGCATTGTTGGGAGGGGTCGGTGCGTGGGCGCTCTTCCGAGACTTCGTCACATCAAGCGACCCGATGCCTGGCAGGGCGATCTTCGGTGCCGCTGGTGCCATTGCCTTGGGGCTGATTGTGGGCGCAGGCACGGCCATTAGTGTCGGACTCCATGTGAAGCCACAATCCCGTTAGTGACGGGCCTGTTTGGCTCGTGGGACACTCAACGACCGCCCGCGCCACAAGCTCGTAGATGTCCGCCGCCCCTTCCCATGAAAACCGAATCCCGCATCGAGCCTGCTGACGATCAGTTCATCGTGATTGACCCCGGACGGAGAAAAAGTGAACACCTGTGCGACGGTAGACGCGGCCATTAGGACTCACATGGAGATTTTTGGCGTTGACCGCGAGACGGCGCGGTATTGGATAACAGCAATGGGAAGTTCATCAAACGCTTCCCCGCGAAATATCCATCCGTTTTGAACGAGGCGGTCCCGGTTGAGCAAAATAGTCCTGCTCTGTGACGCCTAGGGGATTCCTGAAGTGCTTGACTTGAATGGGAGTACAACTCATGTCGAATATAGAAGATGACTCTCATCGTGTGCTGGCGGCCCGGCGTAAGGGCTCAAAGAGATCATGCATTTGCTTCTCCTGCCCGGCGCTTAATTTCGTCAAGGTACTTCGTCGTGTCCTCTACTGTCTCGTTACTGTGGTAGTTGCCCAGCCGAAACAACCCAGAGGATCCCAAAACAGGAACGTAGCCATTAGAGCTGCACCCTCTTCGAGCCTCGTTGGGAATCTCCTTCTCTGCGACCCAGATAGCACCGCGACGATCCGTTCTCAGAATGGAAGCGCTAGCGCGTCGCGTGAGCAAACCGCTCTCGAAAAAAGTAGATCACCTTGGTCAGGCCCAAGATCGAACCGGGCCGTTCTCTTACAGTTATTCTCGATGTTTCCATATTGCTGTCAGCTCAAACTTCATCCAGGGGCCTATGGTCCTTCAGAATAAGCCAGCGGCTCGCCGTCAATTCTCAAGCGTGCGCGTTTCTTGAATCATAAACGGTGATCTCTCGTCGAGAGACAATCCTCTCGCTGCGCCAGTCACTCCACACTGTGGATCTGATCTGCGCTCGAGAGGCAGTATCGCTGCGTCTGGCCGAGGAATCCAGTGGTGGCTCCGCTCGGCGAGGATTTGGTCCCACGGGATATAGATGGAGGGCCAAGTGGGAAGAATGTTTGCATAAGTTTCTCGGCACAAGTGGTCGAATCGAGCGTAACCATCATTAAGATAACTGCTGACGAGCAATGCGAGAGGCGCATCTCCGAGCTTTCCTAGGGCGAACTCATGGCTCAGGTTCGTCACTTCCGGAAGCACGGTTCCATCTTCCCGAACCACGAGCTTCTTGATCTCTTTCGCCACGCCACGATGACAGCCTGTTCCATTACATACGTAGGCCCCGCAGGGGTGGGCTAGCAGGAATTTGCGGTTCTGGCCAACCAAGTTGCAACGGAAGCCCGTGGCCCTGTACAGATTCGCCAAGTCCGAAAGCTCGAGCAGCAACCGGTCCATCTGCGCCATGGTGAGGAACTGGTCGGTCATACTTGTGCCCCGGCCGAGTTTCAACAGGGGTTGAACGCGGAATTCGACCGCGCCAACCTGAGCCGCCCATTCCGCCACCGAAGCCATGGAGGAAAGATTACCCTGGCTGATGGTCGTGACGACTGTCACTGCAATGCCCGCCTCCACCATCGCTTGGATACCGGCCTCGCTCGCGCGGAAAGCACCCTGCTGATTCCGGAAATGGTCGTGGAACGCACGGTCACCGTCGATGCTTACATTCACCCGCGCGTTGCTTTTCCTGAACAAGGCCGCATGTCGCGGTGTGATCATCATGCCGTTGGTACACACGGTAATCTGGAGCCCAGGCACCGCTGTCGCGGCACTAAGCACATCCTCAATGCTCCGGTAAAGAAGAGGCTCTCCGCCAGTCAAGTACAGTGAGCCGATGCCGAGCGGCTCACACTCCCGAATTGCAGCAAGAACGTGCTCGAGCGGGAGATGCTCTCGCCGGGTCGGAGATCCTTCCATATAGCAGTGAAGGCAACTGAGGTTGCATCGGCCGAGCAAATGCAACATTAGCGTTCCTTCACGACGGCTGGCACCACTCTCGGCGCAGGCATCCATAGTAATCTCCTCGCAATAAGCGGAGCAGCTAAGGCGCGTTCACGCGTTTCTCCCCACAACAGAATCCGCGTGCTGCGCGCAAATCCACGATTGCTTGCCGGGGACGTCCTGAACTGACCTGCATCCCGCCCCAGTGAGCCGGCACTGACCTTGTGTGTTGATCCGTCTTAGCGTTCGGCAGTCGCTGTTGCCACGCGTCGGAGCGGAGTTTCCGTAACACCCGTAAGGCTTACGACTCCCCAATGCGGACGGGGTGGGCGCGTGCCAAAGTCGCCTCCCTCGAACACAAAGGAGACGTTCGCCGACGCTCCGCCCTTCAGACCGTCATTCTGCAATGCCGCCGAAGCTACGTGTTCGACAAGCTGAGAAGAGATTTGGGCGGCCGCCTCCGTCGCCACTTTACCGGCAAGCTCAAGCAACCGACCGCTGCCAATAATGGCACGCAAAGCCTCGGGCTTGATCGTCAATGTAAGACTGCCAACTTCATTTTCCATACGGGTACTCCTTGTGTGAATTTATGGATAGAAATGCGGAACCCATTTTGTCTATCAGAAATATAGTGTCTGTCCAGATTTTCAGCGGCGGCTCCTGCGCCACCGACGAGCAGGTCATGGCAAACAATCGAAAATAGAGAGAACAATCGCATCGATTTCACGTTGGCACTCAGAGTCTGGGCGTAATGTGTACAACTCTCACGCAGCTGTGAAAATGTCTTCGTGCGATCGATAAACGCAGAGTGGTTCGGATGGGACATGGAGCAACAGCCGTCGGTGAAAGACTAGCACTTGTAACTACCCTTGTTAACCTATTTTTTGACACCGGTCAGCTAGTCGAAATAACAAAATCATTGGTGTCTACGCAAAACCGGTCCGTGACCAGCGGCATCCTCAAAGTGCTTGTCTCGCAAGAAGTATGACTATAAGGCAGAACGATTGAGGGTGGACAAGTAACAGGATGGGCAAGCAGATCTCTCTCGTTTTCCACGATATAGTGGTCACTGCCTTTCGTTTTCAATCTTTATCACTAATTCGTAGAATGCTTCCTTCAGAGACAATGCGCCTCAATGAGTTGCTCGAGATGGTTACTTTCCCAAGCAGCGCCCATTCAGAGACGGCCCGATCATTAGGCTCTCCTGTAAGAACACTAAAAATGCGGCGGCGGCCAGAAAATATTGCAGGTCGTGAAAGGTCGGTCGTACCGCGCCGTCTATGGCGACAACCTCACCGTCGATGACGTGTCGGCGGGCAGAGTGCCGAGGGCCTCGATGATGTATCGATAGCGCCGCTTAGAGCTTGCCGTTGTGGGAGTAGAGGTTGATGTTGCGACTGGTCTTGACCCCGGCTGTGCGGTAACCGTCGAGCTTAACCTCCCGTAGCGTGGGTTAGTAGAGTTCCGCGCTGGAGAGTGCGCCCACGAAGGCGAGTTCACCGCCCGCGATCAAGACCTTCCCGTTAGGAAGTAAAGTGGCGGAATGCAGGTCCCGAGCCGTCGCCATCGCCCCGGCGGACGCAAAGGTTCCAATGCCCGGGTCATACAGCTCAGCTGAGGCATAGTCAACGTATCTGCCCGATGGTGGAGTATTCAATCCGCCGACAATAAGAACCTTTCCATTTGGAAGTAGGGTTGCGGTGTGCCACACTCGGGCAATCGCCATCGGGCCCGTAGCAGTGAAGCTCCCCGTGGACGGATCATATAGCTCCGCCGTAGCCAGATAGCCAAGCGTGCCCACTCCGCCGGCGATCAAGACCTTCCCGTTTGGCAAGAGAGTTGCCGTATGCTCCATTCGAGGCGTGATCATCGATCCGGTGACACTAAAGGTCCCCGTGGCCGGATCGTAAAGCTCCGCGGCCGCTGGATAACCGAATCCCCCGGCAATCAAGACCTTCCCGTTGGGCAAGAGCGTCGCCGTGTGAAGAGAGCGTGCAACACTCATCGCTCCGGTCGGGGTAAATTTCCCGGTCAGCTGATCATATGTGTCTGCGCTGGTGGCAAGAGAGTTGCCCGTGCTGGATCCCCCGGCAATCAAGACCTTCCCATTTGGCAAAAGGGTTGCCGAATGCCCGCCACGGCTCACGGTCATCGCTCCCGTGGACGCAAAGCTCCCCGTCGCTCGATCGTACACCTCTGCCGAAGCTAGAGCACAGCCTGCGGGAATGAAATGCAAGCAGGAGAATCCCCCGGCAATCAAGACATTCCCATTGGGCAGGAGGCTAGCGGTGTGCCCGTTGTATCGAGTCGTGCTCATTCCACCTGTGGCACTAAACGCCCCTGCAGCTGGATCAGACAACTCCGCATTCGCAGAAAGAGTAATTCCCCCGGCGATTAATACTTTCCCGCTATTTAAGAGGGTCGCGGTGTGCCAATATCGGGTCGTCCCCATGGCCCCAGTGGCCGTGAAGTTGAATACTCCGGTCCCCCTAAAAAAAATCGGATCGAGTTGAGGAGGTATCCGATTGATTGATTGACCAGTGAATACACCATAGAAGGTGTCTCCGTATGCGGTCAACCCTTCGTAATCTCCCCAAATGAAGCCGTTCTGGGCATTTGCAAAGGTGGTAGGATCCATGTTTTGGAGAATTTGGTCCGCCCAGGTCGCCCCGCCATCGAAAGACTGGGCGAAATGGTGTCGGAAAATCGAGGCAGTAGAAGGAAGCGTGGGGGGAATAAAGTCAATATACAGTACGCCCACAGTGCCGTTATCCGTCACCGCGATTTCAGGATAGGCCGAGTGGCGCGTGCCGTTCGTCACGCGGGTGGAGGTCCAGGTTGCGCCCTGATCCGTCGATCGGGCGACATAGATCTGGCCGAAGCCTGAATTGTCTCTGCTAACGTAAGAAGCAAAAACGCCTCGACCTCCCGGGTCTACTGCGATCCAAGCATCGCTACTGCGAGCTCGCCCCCACATAGTCGGAGGCGGATTGATGCAATTGAAAGTCTGATCGCCGAAGCAAAGTGTGAAAAACGTCTGCACGGTAGCGGCGCCGCTCACGGAAACGCCGTTCGCCCCGAGTGCCGTCCACGTTTGCCCGCAGTCGTCTGAGCGTTTCACCCAGAAGTGGGCATTCTCAAAACCCGTCACACCTGCCGAACCTTCTCGCGTCTTGAATATCACATACGCTTTGTTTTCTGGGGCAATGGCAATCCGGGTTGTGCGATTGGCGAAGGTGCTGTTCCCTACGGTTACGGCGTTCATTGCAGCGCCACTGTTCGTAGAATAGGAGTCCATTGAGCGAACCGGGGCGAGGTTGAAATTAAGCCAGGGCGAGTACAGCCTGTTGAAGCAGGGACTCGTTTGTGTGGTGTCTAATGCAAGATGTGGCTGGTCATCGCCATAGGCCACCCCGGCTGTCAGTGCGGCATCGGCAGCACCAGTTTGACGGTAAATATAACTATCCGTGGGTGTGCAGCCTAGTTCGGCGACGAAAAGCTGGCCAGCAGCATTGAACGCGATTTTCTGATCTCCTGGTCCAGCACAACCGGAGGGCGGCTGAGGGATCTGAGCCACCTTTCTCCAAGTATTGCCGCCGTCATCCGACTTCCACACCGGGGCATTCGTCGCAGGACCCCAGTTGTCGGAGAATGCTACAACTGCAATCTGCTGTGGGTTCGCTGGATTCACAGCGATGCTCGGCTCAGAATTGCCCAGCGTTGACGTGGCGCCTGCGGCCGTGAGGATATCCACAAGGTTGGCCGGTGGCTGCCCTTCCACCGGGTTGACCGACACCAACACGGCCACGCCAAGAAGCACTAACGCTAGGATGACGATGATTACATTAGATATATGACCGAAACTCATTATCTTGACCCAAACACAACTGTCGTCACGGCACGCACGTTGAGAATGACTCTGTCCACAACGCCGGGCTTCGGTGCTAAGTCCGACTCAGCGAAGACGACTGCTCCTCCGGCGTAGCGATACAGCGTCAAAGTCACCGGTCGGTGATCCTTTTCCGTCTGCACTATCTCCCGAGTGACCTTCTCAGGTGGCCCGAGGCGATTCTGAATAGTCTCTACAGTCAGCCCCGGAGCAAGTAGCTCAAGTTGAGGGCCAACCCACGCTACGTGAACTGAGTCATCTTCTTGCAACGGGACCGCCGTCACCTGAAACGGAGGAGGTTGACCGAGAATCGGCTTGAGAAGATCCGCGAACTCAGAACTGGGCTTTCGTTTGGGCCCCCTAAGTGCGGTTGTTAACTTTCGCACTTGCGCTGAAGCAGCTTCCGGAGTCGAGTACCGGGTAGCACCAACCACTTTGTCAGGAGATACCGCCACGCTCCGTTCATCGATTCGCGTCCAGCTGGGTAAGTAGGCTAATACTGACGGAAAACCCTTCCCCCAGAGTGCCGGGTCTGTGAGGATCTTTTGCAGAGGCGCTGGGTTTTTTGCTTCCGGGACGTTAGAGCCTAGCATGACAGGGCGGGCCACAACCGATGCGATCAAGAAGAGCAAGGGATTCAGTGCCGAGATTGGTCTGCCAAACAACATTGATTTACATTCTGTGCCTTGGGAATCGAAAAAGGTGAAAAACCCGAGAACCTAGCGTTAACTAGCTTTGTACATATCTCGAATTGATCTGCTTGTCAAGTTAATTCTTCATGCAAAAAGCATCAACTAGCATTATCGGCTGACGAGTCGGTTCCCGAAGGTATGACAGGTTCGCCACCTATCCAGGCCAGGGCAAGTGAGCCGAAATTCCCCAGCTGGTCCGTGAAAGATTTCTTAGGCAGTGGCTACGACACGCACTTAGCTGTCAGCGATAGCACTTCCCACAACCGCAATTGCTGAGTCATAATTGTCAGTCGGAACGAAACCATTGCACCTTGACCGCGTCAGAGAATTCCCAAACCTCGATCCACTGCAACCTGATTCATTCACGGCTCAAAACTATCCCTCCAGAGTACCTTCGCAGTGAAGTGCTGCGAGAGCATTCTGGAAATTTGCAGGGGAGAAAGACGCAAAGGCAATCTAGAACAGAAGTAAACACACTCGAAAGACATCCCCAATTGCGAAGATGTTCCCACCGAATTGTGCACCGCAAGCCTAAAAGAGGCGGATCCTTTACACGCGCGGCAATTCGCCATGATTGTAAGCCCAACTCCTAATTAGCGCGGTAACCGGAAAAGTGAAGTGCTACTTCACATCTCCGGTTATCCGACTTACCGGGCACTTTCGTGCTTACTTTTCTTGCTGTGGGGATTCGTTCAGTTTGGCAACTCTCTCTATCGCCTTGTCGACTTCCTCCCGGACACCATTGACTTCGTATGCGTTGCCGCTGAGGTCCGTGTAGATGGGCCCTTTCACACTCGTGGCCAGGCGCTTAGCCACCTGATATTCCCGAAGAGAGTCTGCCCAATGCTTCTCCGCTTCGAGGATATAGGCGAACTCGAAACGTCCCACAGGATTGTTAGCGTCTTTTTCGAGAGCATCGAGTAGGACTTGACGCTGTTCTGCATGCATCGCTTTTCTCTTGTAGAGAGCGTAGAGCGTGTAATAGTTGATTGGATCTGAAGGGTCTCGCGTAGTGGCCAATTTAATTTCTTTCACGGCACTGTCGAAGTCGCCCAGGGCGTCGTATGCTACGCCTGCTTGGTTGTGCCAGAACGCCGACTTCGGGTTCTTTTCGATACCAGCTTTGGCTTTCGCCAATTCGGCCTTCCAGTCTACGGGTACGCTCCCATGCTGATGCTGCACTGAGGTCAACTGCGAATCGCCGCAGCTCATCTCTACCGCATCAATCACATAATTCACCGAAAGCTCGCGCCAATAGTTTTTGCGGTATTTATGCCACCCGATAGCCGAGAGATTGCCGTTTAGCTTGGCTCGCCATATACCGTGGAGCAAGCGGTCCATATGTTCAACGTCTGTGCTGCCGTTCGCAACAACTTCGTGGAAACGCACGTTGGGCAACAGTACGTACGGTGTTCCCCGATAATTGCAGTCTTTCGCATTCGGGTAAAATTCATAGGTCATGAACTCCTGCGCAATCACACCATCGAAAGTCTGGTTCTTCTTTCCTGTCAGCCCGTGGACTAAGGCTGCGAACGCGAGTGCGCCAAGTAAGAGAATAGGAACTAGTCGGCTGGCGGACATTTGACGTCATGATACATCAGGTCGTCTCAAGTCCTGATTAACGCGCAAACCGGACAAGTGGCATTCCGAGCTAGGCTAGGGTGCGGACCAGAGCACCCTTCGGTCTTTGCCAAGCAGCGAGAGAGAGGCTGCGGGTTTTCGTTCCTTTGGGCCGGTGCCGACGACTACGTCGCGCCTGCCAAGGACGGCCGAGAACCCTTCGTTGTCCGCTATCTCCAGGCCTGGCCCCCCGGCGCCTTCACCGAGATTCACACTAAGGCTTCCTGCGGAGCCGCTCAAGTTGAAGCTGGAACCCCCGGCCGCGGAGTCCACCCACATAGTTGAGGTTTCTTTGCCCGCCGGGTTTCTCAAAACCAGGGATGACCCAGTTGGACGGGCTACTATGGTCGCCTGGGCGGTTCCGGATTCGTCGAAAAGGTCTAGTTCAGGTCTACTGTCTCGGACCCCAAGGCCTGCCCGGATTTCTTTTTCGTAGAGGCCCAAACCAAAGAAAGCCGTGTTCGCCCCGAGTCGAATTTGTTCGTTGGTTTCCGCTCTGAACAAGACGAGGAGGGGTTGACGACCTCCTCCGAGCGACGCGACTGGAACTCCCTTTGCGTCTAGCAGTGAGAGTATTGGTCGGTTCGCAGCGTCCATTGAAAGCCGCGCGCGCACACTGCCGTCTGCGTCCTTCAGTCGAAATTCGTTGGCCTCGAGAACTCGGCTTGTGTGCGCTTGGCCCATGAGGACCCCGGCCGACGCCAGGACCAGTGCTGCGATTCCTGCTTGTTTAAGTCGACGGTTTTGCGTTTCGAGTTTCGCCACGCGGTCTGCCAAAGCGTGGAGACTTGAGTCGTGGGGTTGCATGGGTGCCTCCTTGGGAGGGGAGAGTTATCCGCTGCCGCCGAACGTCCTTTGGGCCCAGCTGCAGCTGCGGCGTCGGCACCGAGCTTCACTTTGCTCTTCATGATGGAGCTCGCCCCGTTGGGATTCTAGTTGGCATACTGCCTGGTCTGAGATCGGCATGGATTGACCGTGGGAAAGACCACGCCCCAAAAACCAGGCGACGGTTTCAAGAACTTTATGGCAACCAGACCTAGCCCGCCAGCTAGCCGCATTGGCCGCAGATAGACAACCTGGGACTCCGCGATTTCACCGGTAGCCTGGTTGAACACGAATAGTTTTTGGTCTCGATCCACGGCCGCTACGAAAGCGATCAGCCCGCCCCAGAGGCTCACGTTCACGGCATATGCCTCTTCGACGAGAAAACGGTTGTTCGAGCCCCGCTCATAGATTTTCAGCGGCACACGCAGCGGCACACGACCGCTGCGTCTGGTTTCTGCCCCGTTTCTTTCAGGCATAGGCCCGCTCCTTGGATGAGTGACGGGTCGGTATGTACAAGTAGAATCGTCTAGAGGTCAGCAGTCTTCAATAGTACCTCAGGACATTGGCGCTTCATGAGGCACTCCAAACGGCAGATTGGGAAGCTGCGCGGAAGTTTGCGCGAAGACGAGTCCGATGGGCATGGATACTATCGCCAACGCCCGTGCGACTGCTCACGAGCTGCGCTGTGGTCGGAGATGACAAAACTTTTTGGCACCTGCTCGATTCGCCTCAGTCGCCCAACTCCTGATTAACGCGCTAACCGTACAAGTGAAGTATTACTTCACATCTCCGGTAACGCGACTATACAGCCAAGTGAAGATAGTGAGGTCCCACCGCGCCTTCCCAGAAGCGTTTCTAGCCATCGGCTAATGAGAATCTCCGGTCATACGGACGTTGTAGGCAAGGGACTGCTGACAACGCGGGGAACCCAGCAAGACACTTGAAATCGCAATTCTTTATTTTCCGCTGAGTCTCTTGTTGTAAAGACTCAAAATATCCCGCGTGGATTGGACGCCTTTTCCGGTCGCTATTTTTCGGACAACGCTGAGTTTTAAGCCGCCATAGTCAGGGAGCCGCGAATCGTTCATCTCGATCAGGTAGAACCCCGGTTTGCCTGGGTTCTGGGTGTCGGGGACACAGTAGAAGACTTGCAGGGCTATGCGGATGTACCGGCTGGCATACAGTTGCTCATTGGCAACCACATATTTGATGCCCCCCACGCCTTTCGGAAACATGGACACACGATTCACGCGGATGGTGGGTCCCTGACCAAAATCGATGTTCTCCCAGTAGAAGAAGTCCAGCGCGCCGGGGAGTTTTCCATCGGGATATTCGAGAATGTGTTGGTAGATGCCGCCGGACTGGCCCTTCGGCAGGTAGTAGGAAGAGTTCAGCATCGATTGCATGTTCTCGTAGAGGTTGAAGGGCTTGTCGCGGTCGGTGTAGCTGCCAAAGGCCTTTAGGCCGCCGGAGATGTAGGTGGTCACGACTTCGAAAAGACGCTGGCGGGCGAACTTGTTGACTTGGTCGTATTTATCGACCGAGTTCCAATCGATCCGCTTCTGCAGGGCTACCACGTCAAAGACCTGGAGATCGCAGTCGTTGGGCTTGCACTTCTGTAGCGCGTCGATATCCTTGCGGCTGAAGGCGATACGGTCAAAGTCGGAAAGTTTGGGTGGCGAGCCGAGTTCGTTGAAGGCTTGTACGTCGAGGTATACCTTATCTTCCAGGAGGCTCTTCACGTCACGGTAGGATTCCGCAAAACGCTCGACCGTGGTGTTGATGTACACGCCGCCAAACACCAGCATGCCGTACTTCTTGTCACCGGATTCGAGGACCTTGGTCACTACTTGGCCTTGATCCATCTTCTGAATATCACTGTCAGACAACCCGACCCTAGTCTTAAAGAAGGTTTCCGGCTGTCGTTGGGCACGGGCGATAGCAGCGCCAAAGCTCAGTCCGAGTGAGAGGGCACCAGCCGCGAGAACTTTGCCAATCATTGGGGTAACTCCGATTCTTTTCATGATTCCTTCAGCCGAATTGCCTTTTTCACCGCGATGAGAGCGCAATTGTACATCCATCTCACCTGCTCGCGACATTGGTGAACGGTTTTCACCGAGCTCTTCCGGAGGTCTACCATCCGATTCGAGCACGAGCAAGTCAACTCCCGATTAACGCCGAAACCGGACAAGTGGAATCTCCCTAAAACCACATCTCCGATAAGCCGACTAATCGGGAGTTAGGAAGCGTGTTCTGACAGTCAGCTCCGCGTGGACGAAGGAACAGATTGAACCGTTGAGTTATAAAACCAAAAGTATAGATTCGCCAATTATTTTGTTGTCGTGCTTCCGAATGGTGGTTCCGGGCCAACGCGCAGGTAGTCAATAAGGCGAATTATTTCTGCAACGACCACATCGGGTCTGTCTTTGGGAACCATGTGACCAGAGTTTCGCGCGATCACACGCCAACTGAGAGGAGAAAGGGACTTCGACTCCTCCTGCTCCCTGTCCCATACAGGAATTTGGGCCAACGCGCGTGGACTCAACCCTTCTTTTTGCAGATCAGGATCTCGCGTAATGACAAGCAGAGGTATTCTGCCGAAGCTTATTAACCGTCCGGCCTGTTTGGATGACTCCTCGAAATAGTTCAATTCGCTCTCGTCCGTATCCACATAGCCAGGTCGGCACGCCATAGCATTGTACTGCCCCGCCCAACCCGGAAAGTCCTTGGCCGACACGGAACATTGACCAAGCAAGCGCTCCCACCCAGACCAGACGCGCAGCCTGTCTTCCCATAGTTCGCGTTTGGCATCGCGCTTGTCCTCTTCATAGGCGGCCCGAAAGCCGGGCAGTTCGTCAATCTGTCGGGGTGAACTAGACTCAATCAACGCAACTCCAGCGACCTCAGTTGGGAATTCTCGGGCGTACTCGCGAACATAGAGGCCACCTGCGGAATGGCCCACCAATACGAACGGCCGTTTTACTCCAGCCTTATCGACTAACGAATGCAATTCTCGAACGATCGTCTCTGCATCTCGCGAGCCTTTGCGCGGTTCGCTCCAGCCATGTCCAGCGCGATCGTATGAGCAAACTTGTGTTACTCGCGAGAGCTCCGGCTGCACCTTTCGCCACAGTGACCAAGGGGCGCTAGCAGCTGCCTCCATAACGACTGCGGGTGAGCCTGTTCCCGAGCAATCTATATGCATCTGCAGTCCCTCGACAGTATAGAAATTTCCAGGGACCGGATTTCGATCATGCTGCCACTTCGCGGCCAACAGATTCCAAAGCGACAGCGTCAGCAGAAACAATACGCAAATCGCCGCACCTATGGCCAGACGCGCGGCACGTCGACCTAACGAGCGCCGCCGCACGTAAGTCGTCTGTGCTTGAGATCCCATGAGGATATTCTAGATCATACAGGCCGTTCCAAAATGACTGCGCATCAGGAAATAATCCCAGTGCCTGATTAACGCGGTGGTCTCAATGGGTCGACGCAACACTTGCTCGAAGTTTACTCGCAGGGGTCTGAAAACCTAAGGTTTTTCTCGGACGTTGATTTAAGCGCAGTGCCACTTCGTCCAGATCCGACTGGGTATAGCCGGACAGGTCTGTTCTCTTCGGGAGGTATTGTCGTAATAGCCCATTCGTGTTTTCGTTGGAGCCGCGCTGCCAAGGGCTTTGCGGATCACAGAAGTAGACTTTCACATTGGTAGCCACCGTGAAGGTCTTGTGTTTGGCCATCTCCAGCCCGCGATCCCATGTCAAGGAGCGGCGCAGTGCCGCGGGTATCTTGCGAACATGCCGAGTCAGTGCGGCGACGACAACCGCGGTATCTTTGCTGGACACCTTTACGAGCGCGGTAAAACGCGAATGTCGCTCCACCAAGGTCACGACATGACTGTTCCTTGAGCCGCTCAGGAGATCGCCCTCCCAATGACCCGGTATGGCGCGGTCCTCGATTTCTGCGGGCCTTTCCCGGATGGAGATGGCATCTACGATTTGACCGCGCGAGTCTCTAAAGATACGAGCGTGCTGCGAGCGGCGAATGCGGCGCTTGGATCGCAGGTGCCCAAGCAGCTCCTTCTTCAGCACTCCTCGCGCTTGAATGAACAGGCTACGGTAAATGGTTTCGTGGGACACGCGCAGGCTCTCGTCATGGGGATACTGGGTTTTCAGCCATCCGGAAATCTGTTCCGGCGACCAGTCCAGAATCAGTTTACTCGCAACGAGCTCCAGCAACTTCACACGGATCGAAAGAAGGCACCGCTTGGGGCGCAAAGCCGACTCCCAGGCTTCGCCGTCGGCTTGGTTGGCTCGATACACAGAACGGCCACCATGACGTGCGACTTCCCGGCTTACCGTCGACGCCGCTCGGTCCAGGCCTTTGGCAATCGCCCGTATCGACGAGCCAGAAACGATCCCTCGAGAGATCTCCTCGCGCCGCCGGACCGCCGGAACAAACCCACCGTAACGCGACACCAGACAACGAATGGACGAATGCTCCTTGCCGAAGGCGCGCCCGATCTCATGCAACGACTGCCCCGCCTTCCAACGACGCCACAGGTCGCTCTTCTGCGCCGCCGAAAGCCCAAACCGTTTCCCTTGGGTCATAAACGCCACCTTTGAAAACAGCGTTATACCAGATGGTGTTGCATCGACCGCTTGAGCCCGCAGCGCTTACCGGACAAGTCCCGATCCGCGATTCCACTTGTCCGATTAGCCGACTTATCAGGA
>WNFC01002232.1_pt1 | contig 22756 bp, 23 predicted proteins | sample 5400541 | NCBI WGS metagenome assembly WNFC01 (sample SAMN13153342, study PRJNA577476) | soil metagenome | isolation source: 120 cm saprolite under Douglas fir tree site 2 hole 2 replicate 1 | place: USA:California | collected 2015-04-18
CCGGGGTTTCTGTGGAGATGTACTTGTGTGCTACAAACCGGATAGTTCCCAAGTTGTCCCTCCGTGTCACCGTGGTGGAGACGCGGCGACTTCCAGCAGGGAGAATTCTGCCTTCCCTGTTTTGCTGGCTACAGTTTGAGTCAGGCTGCGGGTGGTGGCGACTCCGCCGAACCAGCGGTTGATCAGGTGGAGGTCGGAGATGGATCCGGAGATTTCGGCGGGGGTGCCGGAATCGGTGTCCAGCAGCTCAGGGGTGGGGCGGCGTTGCACTGCTGGATTTTAGCGGATGCGGGGCTTGCTGCGTGTCAATGGGCGTTGACAAAGGGCTTTCACTGCTCAGGCTCCTGTGGCAAACTTGGAACCGTGAAGCTTTTAAGATACATCGAGCTTAAGAGCGGGCATTCGGATAACGGCCCGGCTTGGATTGGCTACGTCACTTCGTCGAAGACCGGCCGGACGCTCTACTTCAATGGCCGAGGGCTGATGAAGCTTAAGGACCAGCGACGCGCTGAATCGGGCGGTAATTACGTTGATATGGAGACAGGCGAGTCGTTTGGGGTTTCCGGTGTAAAGAAAAATGGCGAAGACCGCCACTGGGCTGGATCGGGAAAAGTTCTGATTGAACCCGCAGCAGTATCCGAATACCTGGAGACAATCGGCGCCAAGACCTTGGACAGGTCACGTTGCGAGGTCACGAGCTCCATCCGTCAGACCGATATCACTAGGCTTTCGAAACTGGCGAACGCAACCTACAAAGGGTGGAGCGATGAAGGAGACGAAAGTCAATTCACCCGCAATGTAGCTTCTCGCTCGAATTGAGACACAATTTCACGTCTGTTTGTATCTTCCCCGCTGGCCCCTCACTAGAACACCTACACTTCCGCCAGCTCTTCTTCCAGCAACTGTTTGTTGTAGAGGTCGGTGTAGTAGCCGTTTAGGGCGATTAGCTCGTCGTGGGTGCCAAGTTCTACGATGCGGCCGCTGTGCAAGACCGCGATGCGGTCGGCGTTGCGGACGGTGGAGACGCGGTGGGAGATGAAAATCGTGGTGCGTCCCTGCATGACTTCGCGGAGGTGGTTGAGGATTTTGTCTTCTGTGTGAGTGTCCACGCTGGAGAGAGCGTCGTCGAGAATGAGGATGCGGGGACTGCGAATGAGGGCGCGGGCGATGGCGGTGCGCTGCTTCTGTCCGCCGGAGAGAGTGATGCCGCGCTCGCCGACCATGGTCTTGTACTTCTCGGGGAACTCTTCGATGTCGGCGGCGATGTTGGCGGCTTCGGCGGCCCAGCGGACTTCGTCATCAGCGGCGCTCTGCACGCCGAAGGCGATGTTCTCGCGGATGGTTTCGCTGAAGAGAAAGGTCTCCTGGGGCACGAAGCCGATGTTGCGGCGCAGGTCGGCGAGAGCGTATTCGCGGACGGGCTTGCCGTCGATCAGGACTGAGCCGGGGGTGGTGTCGTAGATACGCGGAATGAGGCTGACTAGTGTGGTCTTACCCGATCCGGTGGGGCCGACGATCGCCAGGCTGCTGCCTGCGGGAATGCGCAAGTTGATGTCGTGGAGAACGGGCGCGGCGTTCGGAACCGCACTGTACGAGAAATTCAGATGGCGGAATTCGATCTCGCCTTCGACTTCTTCAGAGAAAGGCCGAATTCCGGGCGCGTCTTCAATCTCTGGCTTTTCCGTCATCAACTGATGAATCCGTAGGAGCGAGGCGGTGCCGCGCTGATAGATGCTAATGATCCATCCCATGGCGATTACGGGGAAAGTGAGCAGCACCAAGTAGGTGTTGAAGGCAACGAAATCGCCGACCGTGATATGACCATGCAGCACTTCCCTGCCGCCGATCCACAGCACCAGCACGATGGCGAGGCCGAGCATGGTCTCCAGCGTCGGCCAAAGCATGCCCATCAATCGCACCAGCTTCAGGCTGCGGGCAATATATTCGCGATTTGAAGTCTCGAAGCTTGCTATTTCGGCTTCTTCCTGCACATATGCGCGGATGACACGAACGCCGGAGAAATTTTCCTGGGCGCGGGCAGAAATCTCGGAAAACATGGCTTGAATCCGCTCAAAGCGGTCGTGAATGCGGCGCCCGAAATACTGCACGATGATGCTGAGGATGGGTAGCGGCAGAAACGCGTAGAGCGTGAGCTTGGGACTGATGGAGAGCATGAAGGCCAGCGCTCCAGCCATAAACACGAACGTGCTTGCCGGGTACATCAGGCCTGGGCCCAGCAACATGCGCACTGCGTTCAGGTCGTTGGTGGAGCGCGCCATAATGTCGCCGGTGCGGGTGCGCTGGTAGAAACTGTACGACAAGCTCTCCAGGTGGCGGAACATATCGTTGCGAAGATCAAACTCGATCTCGCGGGAGGCGCCGATCACGATCCAGCGGATGAGGAACTGAAAGATTCCTTTGATTCCGGCCACCGCTAGCAGCAACGCGGCGCTGATCCAAAGCTTGTGTAGAGTTACGCCGGTCCGGAGATCATCAATGGCGCGGCGGATCACCAGCGGGAAAAGGATCCAAACGCCGTTCATGATAAGAACGCAAATTGTCCCCCAGACATAGGCGCTGCGGTACTTCTTCAGGTAGGGAAAGAGGGGACTCAGGTTCTTCAGCAGCATTAGCTTAGTAGATGCGATTCTACCAGCGGCGGGTGCAGACTAGTGGGGTCGGGCGCGCTCCCTGCCCGATGGCCGGTTGCGGCCGGGTTTTTCGGAAAAGGTCATGGCGAAGGCTGCTCCGAGCAACAGAATCATCCCAGCGAGGAAAATCCAATCCGAATGGCTTAGGAAAGAAATGAATGATTCGACATTCATGGTGATGGTTTCCTAAGCCCGGGCGCAACTGAGTTGGGCCTTGCCGGTTGCCTCTTTGTATTCGCGCAGGATGAGTTCAATGGCGTAAATGCGTTCGATGGTTGTCAGTTTGGCATCCGCCAGTTCCATTTCAATGCGTCCCAGCCAGTAGTCCAGCGCGTGATCAATGCCGAAAGCGATCTCCTGGGCTACCAGGCTGACGAAGTCGGACCGGGTTGCGGTGCTTGCCATGCTTTCCCCCTAAGTTTCAAGGTTTAAAGTTTCGAGGTTTCAAAGCCGTTGTCGGGCTTGAAACCTTGTCTGCAACACTACTCAGCGCGAGAAGCTGTTCTCGCGTGGCGGGGAGGCTTTTGCGCCGCCACGCCAACGTGAGCTTATTGATTGTCCGCGGGTGGCGCCTTCTGCATGTGCTGCTGCATTTTCTGCTGGCGCTTCGCCATCATGTCACTTACTTTGGCCTTCTGGTCGGAGGAGAGCAACTGGTAAATCTGCGAGGCGATCTTCGCGTGCTCAACCTGCATTTGGATGTGAGTTTGGGCTTCCTGCGAAGCAATGGCCGTGGCTTTGGCCTGGTCAAAGCTGCCGCTGGTGATGAGCTGCATCATCTGCTGATGGGCCTGGAATTGCTGCTGCATGAGCGGGTGGATGGTGCCTTTTTCGTTCTGGAAAATCTGCTTGATCTGCGCGTGTTGGTCATCGGTAAGGTTCAGCTCGTGCATGGGGAATCCCATTCCGGGCCCGCCCATGAACTCGTCATGCATTCCATGACGCTTCTCTCCACCCTCAGCCTGAGCAAAAGCAATGCCGGCAACGAGCGCCATTGCCAGAACACCGAACAATACAATCTTCGCGGTTTTGGATTTCACTTCTTCCTCCTGATTTGTCGAATTACCTAGAATGGAAACACGAACGGTGCATCTGCGGTGGTAAAGAGTGCGTCAATCCGAGTAAAGAGTTGTAAACCCTTATCTTGCCTGCTTTGACGAATCTTTACTGGGAGTCGGGCAGAAGAGCTACTAGAATGAACGGCGTGGACCGGATTCTGGTCATTGACGACGACGTGGAGCTTTGCTCGCTGGTGAGCGAGTACCTGCGGCCCGAGGGCTTTCAGGTGGAATCCGCGCATGACGGAAACTCTGGCTTGGCACGCGCCCTGAGCGGAGACCACACCCTGGTTGTGCTCGACGTGATGCTCCCGAAGCTGAATGGCTTTGACGTCCTGCGCAAGATGAGAGACAGCTCGCGAATCCCGGTTTTATTGCTGACCGCGCGGGGCGAGGACGTGGATCGCATTGTGGGACTGGAGATTGGAGCGGACGATTATCTTCCCAAGCCGTTCAACCCACGTGAATTGGTGGCTCGAATCCGCGCTATTCTTCGCCGTACTCGCGGCAAGGGAGAAACCCCGGTTCCGGAAGTCATCCGGGTGGGAGATGTGGAACTGGATCCGGCGACTCGCTCGGTGCAACATCGCGGCAAACCGGTTGATCTGACCTCAGTGGAGTTTGGGCTGCTGCAAGTGCTGTTGCGGGAAGCGGGGCGGGTGGTCACCCGCGAAGCGCTGGTGGATGAAGTCCTGGGGCGAAAATTCTCTCCGTTCGATCGCAGCATTGATATGCACGTCAGCAAAGTGCGCAAGAAACTGGGGGATTCGGGATCGGAGGACTACATCAAAACAATCCGCGGAGCGGGCTACATTTTTGCGCTGGCGCGACCGAAGGGCAAAAACGGAACCAAATGAAAAGCCTGTTTCTCAAAATCTTTCTCTCGTTCTGGATCGCGCAGGCACTGTTTGTGGTGCTGGCCATCCTGGTCACGCTGGCGTTGCGGCCGACGCGAGAAATCTCCGCCGTAGAGGCGTCGCAGTCGCGGTTCCTGGCGGAAGCGGTCGCGGCATACCAGACCGGCGGGGTGGATAAGGCTCGCGAGTACTTGCATAATCTCGGCGAGACCCAGCATGTTCACTCGGTACTGTTTAACGAACAGGGGCCCCTGAGCGGACATTCGGTTCGGCCATGGTTTTTGGAAACGGCAAGAGGCCAAAGGCATACCGCCGATACTTTGCTGGGGCGTATGAACCCGCATATTCAGATGCTGAAGGCCTCCATGACCGGTCCTGACGGGCATACCTACACGCTGGTGACCGAACTGCCCCCCGGCCAAAGTGCCATGTTTGGGCCGCACGGCGTACCGGGCCTGGGAATTCTAATTGCGGTTCTGACCTCTGGTCTGGTCTGTTACTTTCTTGCCCAATTCCTGACCTCTCCCATCCTGCGGCTGCGCCAAGCCACCCAGAAGCTGGCGGCAGGTGACCTCTCGGCGCGCGCGGGCGGTAGCAACTCCCGGGCGACGGATGAGGTGTCACAACTGGTGCGGGATTTCGACCTGATGGCGGAACAGATCGAAAAGCTGATAAACGCGCAGTCGCGCCTGTTGAAGGATATTTCCCACGAACTGCGGTCTCCGCTGGCGCGCCTGACGGTGGCGCTCGAACTGGCCCGCCAGCGCACGGGCCCCGAAGCGGAGAGCGCGCTGGAGCGGATCAGCCTGGAATCGGGCCGCATGAACGAGCTGATCGGCAGCCTGATGACGATTGCGCGGCTGGAGAGCGGGGCGGGCAGCAGGCGCACGGTGCCGATCCAATTGGAGGATCTGGTGCAAGAGGTGGCCCGCGACGCGGCTTTCGAGGCCCAAGCACGAAACTGCCAGGTGGAGGCTGAAATCCTGGACGAATTGCCGGTTGTGGGGGATCCTGCCCTGCTGCACAGCGCAATCGAAAACGTTGTCCGGAACGCGACTCGCTACACCAGGGACGGCACAACCGTGAACATTCGAGCGGAGCGGGAACAAAACGGGCGATTGCAAGAGGCTGTGGTTCGGGTGAGCGATTCCGGCCCCGGGGTGCCGGACGACACCCTGGATAGGATTTTCCAGCCCTTCTATCGCATTGATGACGCTCGAGGACGTTCTACTGGCGGAGTTGGCCTAGGGCTGGCCATCACTGATCAGGCAGTTAGGCTGCACGGAGGCTCGGTCAAAGCATCCAACCTACCTGAGGGCGGGCTCGAAATCGAAATCCGGATTCCTTTGCAGTTGGTTGGCGTCATCCAGGGGTCGCAACACATCGTGGCTGCCGGGGAAACGCCGTAAACGTTTCAGATTGTCAGATTGGTCGGTTGAAGCCTTTGAAACTTTGAAACCGGGGGTTTCGGGGTTTGCGCTTTCCCGCCTGTTCCTGATACACAATTGGAGTAAGCCTTTCAGAATCTTTCATCAAGAAAAAGTTCCAAGGTTTCAAAGTCTCAAGGTTTCAAGGCCGAACGCTGGTGATTTGAAACTTGGAAGCGTTGAAACCTTGAAGCCTGACTGGGGAAGAATGCGCATGAAGTTTCGTTTTGTGCTGGCGGGGTTTGTCGGGTTACTGGCCGTCACGTTGAACAGTTGTTCGACCTCCAACGGCGTGGTTACGGGTACCGGTACGGGCTTCATGTGGGTCGTGACCCAGGGCGACCAGCTGGTCAGCGCCTACAATATCAGCCTGTCTAACGGGGTGGCGGGGCGGGTGGGTACCAGCATGCCAACGGGTCCGGGTCCGATAGCGATCGCGCTCACGCCGGCCGGGGATGCGCTGTTCGTCGCCAACCGGGATGACAATACCATCAGCGCTTATACTGTGAACTCCGACGGCGGCCTTGTACTCCCGTGCTCCACGGCCAATTGCAATAAGGTCCAGGCGAGTCCGGTGGCGGGGTCTCCACTCGCGCTGGCGGTGGATCCGTCGGGCAAGTTCTTGTTCGTGGCGAATCAAGCCAGTCAGTTGCTTTTCCCTCCACCCAATACTCCTGATAGCGTCACCGTGTTCTCGATCAAGGGCACTGCTCTGACGCTGTGCCAAGCTTGTTCCTTCCCTTCGGTCGGAAATGGTCCCGCGGGGTTGCTCGCCTCTCCAACAGGGAGTTTTCTTTACGTCGCGAACCAGTTCAACAGCACGGTGTCAATTCTTTCCTATGATGCCAGCGGGACGCTGACCCAGAATTCGACTTCACCCGTAACTGTGGGCACGAATCCCACCGGCCTGGCTCTCTCGCGTTGCGCCGGGACAACGACGGCAACTATCGACTGCCCCACGACGGCCCCGCCTGGTTATCTCTTCGTTGCCAATACTGGTTCGAATAACATCAGCATTTTTTCGGCGTGCATACAGATCACGACCGCCTGCCCAAGCGCCAACGGCACGCTGACTCAGATCGCAGGTTCGCCAGTCGGTGCCGGCACCCATCCGATTTCATTCATGGTTAATCCTGCGCGTGACCTGGTATATGCGGTGGACAACGGGTCCTTCCAGGTTTCGGAATACAGCTACAGTTCCGCGACTGGAGCTTTGACCGCGCTGTCTCCCGCGACCGCCTCGACCGGCGCGAGCCCGCTGCAGGGCGGAATGACTTCCGATGGAAAGTGGGCCTTTGTTCCGAATAATGGCGGCTCCAGCGTGTCGGCCTACAGCGTAGGCAGCGCAGGGCAGCTAAATGTTGGAACGGCGATTCCGCTCGTAGGGCAGCCTTCCGCCGTACTGATCAGATGAAATGAATCCGCGTCATGATTAAGCTTCCATTTCTTGTTATGGTCGTAAGCATGAGTACGTTTGCAATTTCCCAGGGCCTAACGTCGCCCGACTACATGACTGATCCGAAGCAGATCACTGCCAGGCCCGATGCTGATGTTGAGCAGGGTGAGGAAAGCCTATCGCTGCAGCGCTTGTATATGACGCGGCTGGTGGGCGACACTGCCTGGTCGCCGGATGGCAAGAGCATTGTGTTTGTCTCCAACATTACGGGACGGAACAATTTGTGGCTGGTGCCAGCCGATGGGGGCTGGCCAACGCAGTTGACGGTAAGCGATCAGCGGCAAACGCATCCCACATGGTCGCCGGATGGGAAGTGGATCGCTTACCAGTCGGATTACGAGGGCGACGAGCAGTGGGACATTTTCTTTGTCTCGCCGAAGACCGGCCAAGTGGTGAACGTGACCAAGACGCGAGAGATTGCGGAGGAAAATCCGACGTGGTCGCCCACGGGACGTTATCTGGCGTACACGGTGAAGGCGAAGACTTCGTCTTCACCTGAGATTGATGTGTTCGATACGGTGTTGCGCGAGGTGAAGCACGTAACTTCTGGCACGCCCGCGGCCAGGCTGAACGCGAATCCCATTTGGTCGAAGGATGGGAAGTTCACTGTCTATACACAGGAAGAGGCCAAGGGGACTAACTCAAACATTTTTGTGGCTGAGCTGGCAACCGGGAAAAGCACTCCGCTGACTCCGCATGAAGGAGAACGACTTTATTTTGCGAACGATTTCTCGCCTGACGGGAAAACGCTGCTGGTAACCTCAAACGCCGGAAATGATTTCGAGAACGTCGCTTTGCTTGACATTGCGACCAAGAAGATCAAATGGCTGACTGAGGAGAAATGGGAGGTACAGGGAGGAAACTTCTCGCCCGATGGGAAGTCAGTCACCTGGCGCGCCAACGTTGACGGCAACACCGACATTTATGCCCATGATCTGGTTTCCGGCAAAACGACGAAGCTGCCTCTGCCCAAAGGAGTGAACTCTTTCGGGGGCGCGGAGTCTGCATTTACTCGCAACGGCTCGCGTTTGCTGTATTACCACAACGGGGCAAATGCTCCGAACGACGCCTGGATTTACGAACTGGCCAGCGGAAAATCTTTGCAGGTCACCCATTCGCTGATGGCAGGAGTGCCGGCGCAGCATTTTGTCGAGCCGTTTCTGGTGCACTATCCCAGCAGCGATGGCAAGTGGACGATCTCGGCATTCGTCTATGTGCCGCGCAATATGCAGCGCAACCGCCAGAATGCGGCCATTGTTTATATCCACGGCGGGCCGACTGCGCAGACGGTGAATTCGTTCAACCGGTTCATACAGCACATTGTGAATCAGGGCTACATGGTGATTGCGCCCAACTATCGTGGCTCGACGGGCTACGGCAAGGAATTTCAGCAGGCCAATCTTTTCGACATGGGCGGAGGCGACCTGCAGGACGTAATCGCTGCGGCGGATTTCTTGAAAGCGACGGGCTATCCCGATCCGAAGAAATTGATCGCCATGGGCGGCAGCTACGGCGGATACATGACCATGATGGCGGTTACCAAGGCGCCGGAGGTGTGGGCTGCGGGCGTGCCCATCGTGCCGTTCGTCAACTGGTTTACGGAAATGGAAAACGAGGATCCGGTGTTGCAGCAGTCCGACCGGGCGACCATGGGCGATCCAGAGAAGAATCCGGACCTCTTTCGCGACCGGTCGCCGATTTTCTTTGTGGATCAAATCAAGGCGCCGCTACTTCTGCTGGCGGGAGGACATGATCCCCGCTGTCCAAAAGAAGAAACCATCCAAGTGGTTGACGCTATCAAGAAGCGTGGCGGCGTGGCGGATTACAAAATTTACGAGAACGAAGGGCACGGCTTCGCGAAGGTGGAGAACCAGATTGACGCGTATCAGCGGGTGACGGATTTTCTGAAGGCGCGCGTACCGCCTGCGGATTGCGGGTGCAAGCTGACGGAGTAGGCGACGCGAGGCCGTGAGGGTTCCAAATGAAACTGGCCGAGACGATTGAGCACGTATTTTCCTCTCGCGCGAAGCCTGCTCAGGTCAGACTTGCCGACGAAGTCATTCAGCTCGATGATGATGTAGAAGACGCTCTATGGTTCTCCGGTCGCGACTGGCATGAGCTCACTTGGCAGAACTGGCAGGAACATAGCGACGCCATTTTCTTTTTCGATCCAGAGGCCTTCGCCTACTACCTCCCGAGCATATTACTTCTTTCGGCCCAGAACCCGAATGAGTCGTTGAATGTGGCAGACTCGCGATCATGGAACTCGATCGTACTCCAGACCCGGAAGGATGGACGGAGGGTTTTGTGCGTCGCTTCCTTGGATTGACTCCTGAAGAACTAGGTGTGTTGAAGGATTGGCTGCTCCAACTGTGCGAGTACATCCCCTATAAAGGATGGGGGGCAGCAGCGTCGGGTCCAGGAGACACCTTTGGCCGCGCATTCGATACGATCGATCTTCTTCAGAAAGAAGTCGAGCGAAGGCGTCTGGCGAGAGGCTAGAATCTCAAAACCGTGATCGATTTCCTCGCGGCGCGCATCACTCATCCAAATCAATTCGAACCGTGAGTAGTTTGGTACCGAAAAAGCGGACGGCGGTGGCATTGCTGGCGCTGCTGGGAAGCTGCGTCTTGAGCCAACGTTGGCGCTCGCGGGGTCGTCGTCGGGAAGCAAGTAGGCGGTGCCCTTGTGCCAGCGCGATCGCATCCCGTCGCGTAGCTTCAGGCGCACCCGCGGATTCTCCACAATATTGCGGACGTAGGCGGCTTTCTGGCCGTGCTCGGCGACGATCCAGAACTGGCGGCCAACCAGTCCGATTCCCACGGGGACGCGGCGCGGCTTGCCGCTTTTGCGGCCGATGGTTTCGAGAAGGGCGCGTCCGGGCATTGCCAGGCCAATCGCAAACATGAATTTGACGGGCGGGTTGAACAAGTATTTTTGAAGGATGTGGACGATACGGCGCTTCATCGGCTGCGGCTCATGAGCGGCGATTATATCTTGCGATGGCATTGATGAGTCCGAGGATGGTATATTCCGTGGCTTCGATGTGCACCGGGAGACCTAGGTCGAGCAGCGTGGCGGAGGTGATGGGGCCTATGGAGGCGAACTGAACTCCAGCGAGTAATTTGAAAGTGGCAGCCGTCCCTCCGGGACGGGAACGGGCCGGGTGGTTTTCCCGGGGCTGAAGCGCCGGGCTATTGGCAGTCGTTCCTCCGGAACTGAGGCTGGGATGGGCGCCGGCTCCGGGTCGCTCCCCTTGCTCCACGAGTATCCCCAGCAGGTTGGCAAAATTCCTTACCGTGGAAGAACTGGTAAAGGTCACAACATGCGGGCGGCGTTTAGGATCTTTGATGATCGAACGCAACCGAGTTTGCGACGAAGCCGGGACCACCGTCTCGTAAGCTTCAACCACATCCACATCCGCGCCCATCTTGCGCAGCTCGCGGGGGATTACATCACGAGCAACTTTGGCGCGGGCCAGCAGGACTCGCTTCCCTTGAACCTTTCCGCTCAGACTTTCGACGACTGACTCGGCGATGTAGCGCTCCGGAACGACTGCGACCTTCAGCCCCAGCTTTTCGATTTCCTGACGCGTGGCGGGGCCGATCGCTGCGATCCGGAGATGCTTGGAATATTTCGGTGAGATTCGAAGGCGCTTCATGCGGGCGGAGAGCGCTTCGACTCCGTTGACGCTGGTGAGGATGAGCCAGTCGTAGTCGGCGATGGCCTTGAGCGCTGTGTCAAGCGGCATGTAAGACCGGGGCTTACGAATTTCGATGAACGGAATCTCAATGACCTCCGCGCCGAGCTTCTTTAGTCCGGCCGATAACGCGCTGGCCTGATGCCGCGCCCGTCCGACGAGGACGCGAACGCCAGCAAGCGGAGAATGTTGGGAGGATTTCTTGTGCGACGAGTTCATGTCGAACCCAGGCCGCGCTCTTTCATTAGAGTCGCGACGGCGGTGACGTTGGAATCTGAACTGGAGGCGAGAGACTTGACCACATTCTCTTGCTCAGTTCTAGTGCGGTTCTGGCTCAGTTTGAATTTTGTTTCCACGCGGACGGCCTTGATCTCGAAGCCGACGATGTGCTGCACCATGCGACCACGATATTGCTCGCTGAGCGACGGCCACTGCGCTGCATAACACGAATCAAAATGCGCAATCATCTCTTGCAGCAAGTGAGTGAGCTGGTCTTTTTCAGTGAAGACCGTCCCTGGCCCATACACGTGAACGGCAGCATAGTTCCAGGTGGGGACGCTTTCGCGAGTCTCATACAGGCTGGGAGAAATGTAGGCGTGAGGGCCGTGAAAAATCACCAGGGATTCCTGATCTTGGCTGATGGACTTCCAGTGCGGATTGGCCTTGGCCACGTGGCCGCGGAGTTGCAACTGGCCGTCAACCTCGCGTGCCAAGATCGGAAGATGGGTGGCGAATGGGCCGTCGTCCGTGGCCGATATCAAGAGGGCAAAAGGATTCGCCCGCATGAAAGCCAAAGCAACGGCTCGATCTTCAACGCGGTTAAATTCGGGGATGTACACATCAACTCCGACTTGGAGCGAGCACATGTCGCGGCTCGCGATTCAAAACCTTAACTCATGGTTGTTGTGGCATGGCGGCACTCCGACCGTAGACTTGGTCAAGTATTTCCGCGCCGCCGCGTTGCAGAAGATTATCTCCCACCTTTTCTCCCAGCTCTGAGGGGTGACTTCCCGTCGCGGACTGGCGTAGCACTGAGGTTCCATCCGGACTCGCAATTACGGCCTGCAGGTGCAATAGTCCGTCCTCTAGTCTTGCGCTCGCACCGATCGGGACTTGGCAGCCACCACCTAGCTTCTTTAGAAGCGCGCGTTCACAGATTGTCTCGGACCGCGAGGCTTGATCGTCGAGAAATGAAATCGCATCACGAACTGATTCATCGCCTGTGCGAATCTCGATGGCCAGCGCGCCTTGCCCGGCTGCGGGACACATGACTTCAACTGGAATAATCTGGCGGACTAACTCCGTCCGGCCGAGCCGCCGTAGGCCTGCCAGTGCAAGAATTATGGCATCGTATTCGCCGGATTCGAGCTTGCGCAGGCGGGTGTCCACATTTCCCCGCAGGGGATGGACCACCAGGTCCGGACGAATGGCCTTGAGCTGGGCCTCGCGCCGCAGGCTGCTGGTTCCCACGCGAGCGCCGTTCGGGAGTTTTTCGAGGGAGGCGAAATTCTTCGAGCACAACGCATCGCGGGGATCTTCGCGGGCCAGCACGGCCGCAATCTCGAACTGCTCAGATAGTTCCGTCGGCAGATCTTTCAGACTGTGGACGGCGAGATCAATGCCGCACGCGGCCAGCGCCTCTTCAATCTCCTTGGTGAACATACCTTTGGCGCCAACTTTCGCCAAGGCCACATCGGTGATTTTGTCGCCGGTGGTGTGAATGATTTTGATTTCTACTTCATGGTCACGTTCACGCAAACGGGCGGCGATGTGGTTCGCCTGCCAGAGAGCTAGTTGCGATCCGCGCGAGCCGATCTTCAGCGGTAGCAAGCATCAGCTCCTGTGCTCGGGATCCTTGTCGTCTTCTACGGAAGGAGATGCTGGGGAAGGCTCATCTTCAAGTGAAGTAGAAGGTTTTCCCTGTAAATCAAAGATTTTACGAAATGAATCAATTAGGGTTGTGATCTCTGGCCCGGCGGCGGCGGACTTCAGGCTGCGGATCGGCGTGTGCAGAATCTTGTTCACAATACCGCGACTCAGGGCTTCAATGGCGGCCTCCTGCTCAGAGGAAAGCTTTCCCAAACGTCCACGGACGCGGTCCAGTTCCGCCTGGCGAATGGTTTCGAACTGGTCTTGCAGCGAAACAATGGTCGGAACTACGTGCAAGGTTAGCAGGCGGGCCTGGAAGCGCTCGACCTCGACCTCGATGATGATCTCCGCGCGCTCGGCTTCTTTCTTGCGGCCTTCGACGTGGGAAGAGACGGCGTCTTGTAAGTCATCAATGTCATAAACGAAGATGCCGTCGAGCTTGTTCATCTCCGGGTCAACGTCGCGGGGGACAGCAATATCAATAAAGAACATGGGACGGTTTTTCCGTCTTGCCAAAAACTTTTCGCCATGCTCGCGCTTGAAGATGGCGCCGGGTGCGCCGGTCGAGGTGATCACAATGTCGGCGCGGTCGCAGTTGTCGTACAGATCGTCAAAGCGAATGGCTTCTCCGCCGAAGCTGGCGGCCAGCGCGACCGCACGGTCGTAGGTGCGATTGGTGACAAAGATTGGCCCTGCGCCCTGGGCCAGCAAATGCCGTGCCGCGAGCTCCGACATTTTGCCCGCGCCCACCAGGCAAACCTGCTTGCCTTCGAGCGATCCGAAGATTTTGCCAGCCAATTCGACCGCGACTGACGCAACCGAAACCGACGAAGACCCCACAGCGGTTTCGGTGCGCACTTTTTTTGCGACGGCGAACGCGCGGGTAAGCAGAAGGTCGAGATACGATTGCACCGCGCCTGCGGCCCGCGCCGTTGCGTAGGCCTCTTTCACCTGGCCCAGAATCTGCGGCTCGCCGACAATCATGGAATCGAGGCTGGAGGCTACGCGGAACACGTGGCGCACGGCGTCGTACTGGCGGTACTCGTAGAGGTGGGATTCATACGAGGCCGGCTCCAGACGGAAGTATTGCGCCAGGAATTTGCGTAAATCAGTGCTGCCGTTGGTGGTCTGGGCGAGAACTTCGACGCGGTTGCAGGTACTCAGAATCATTCCCTCGGCAACGCCGGGGACACGCAACAACTGCTGTAAGGCTTCGGGCAGCTTGCGATCGGGAACGGCAAGCCGTTCCCGGACCTCGACTGGCGCCGTTTTGTGGCTAACGCCAATAAGCTGAAAGTTCATGGCCTCGCCAGCGCGTGGATGGTGCTGAAGTAGTTTGCCGCCCACGCCACAATTGCCATCGCGAACGTTCCTGCTGCTAGATAGGCGGCGCGGCGTCCGCGCCAACCGGCGCTCCAGCGGGTATAGAGCAGAATCAGGTACACGGCCCACATCAGCAAAGAGAGCAGAATCTTGGCGTCGCGAAAATCCACCCGTCCGAAGTGGGCTTGGGCAATCACCATCCCCGCTACCAGGCCAGCCGTCATGAAGGGAAAGCCGATAAGCAGCGAGCGAAAGCCGATCTCATCCGTCACTTGAAGCGGCGGCAGTCGCGAAAACAGTCCGCCAGCTTGCTTGGCTTTTAACGCCCGTTCCTGGAACAAGTACAGCAGGCTGGCGCTAAAGCTCAGAACCAAAGCAGCGTATCCCGCGAAGATCAGTGAGATGTGAGCCACCAGCCAACCCCATTGCGCGGTGGAGGAAGTCAGGACGAACGGCTCCTGCCCGCTCGCGCCCACGAACGTGAGCAAAAACACCACCGGGAACACGACGATGCCCGGTGAGGTGGTCTGATAGACCATGTACACGATCAGGAACACCACCATGATTAAAAATCCGAGCGCGGAGGCGGCGACTGAAAGCGATGCCAGGCTGAGTTCGCCCGACTGCCGCACCGCTTCGGCGATGGCAACAAAGTGAAAGACCATGCCCAGGTAGGCAGCGTGCAGCGCTATCCGACTAAGCAGGTCTTCCATTTGGGCGGAATCTTGAGCGGAGGCGCCATTGGAAGCGCGACTGGGGATCCGAGTGAGCGTCACCAGGACGTACACCAGTCCGAGAGCGTACAAAGCCAGCGCGACCCGCAGCCAGATGATGGACATGTGAGATCAAAGGCGGAGCGAATCCGCGCCTTTCACGCAATTATAGCGGCTGGGAGACAGCGGGGGTGGGCTGAGGAGCTTGCCGAAACGGGAATGGTTCCTGCGGAAAACGGTCGAGCAAGCGCCAGGAGGGCATCGGTCCCGGCGCTCGCTTCGTCGTCATCGAGAAGGATCGGTAGTTTCTGCAGGCCTGTTCTTCGCGGAGGGATCCTGGTTAGTTTCCCGATTCATGGGCTTTGCGGCAACTACTTCGTACTCCCGCTTTTTTCGGTCTCCATCTGGCACTTTGAGAGACATGCGGTCGTCCTTGATCTTGAATTCAGCTTCGTGGCCCACGGGCAGAACTACTGGATGCTTGTGGTCCAGCGGACGAATCTCGTACTCCATTTCATCGGTTCGAAACAGGTACTGAGGGCATAACTTTTCATCTGAGTTCACGTGCTGGACCCCGACTGACCCAAAGACGCTGCCTAGTCCAGTGAGGCCTCTCTCCTTGGCGCCACAGGGCACGGCTTCCATTTTCTCTAACATGCCTCGGTCGGGCTGCTTTTTCTTGTGCTTGTCCCCCGCGGATAATGGAATTGCCACCACCAGGACAAGCACTGAGAGTAGTACCGTCTTAATCTTCATATCACCTCCGTAATGAGAATTTCGCCAACACCGGCAACGAGTCTTTCTTCCTCGCGGGAGTGGGAGACCGGGCAGCTCCCGACTTCCCACTCCGCGGGGGATGTCCCCCTACTGTTTTGGCACCGGTTCGACACCAGTCGGGGTCTTTGGGGTCGTTGGGGTCGTTGGGACTGCGACCTGAGGGGTTGGGACCGCGGCCGGACTGCTACTAGCCGGCTGTGCCGACTTCATGAACATCTGCGGATTCTGCTTCAACTGTTGCTGCACACCGGGGTGAGTCTTCAGATACTGCTGAAGCTCGGGATGACTCTTCTGGTAGTCCTCGTTGTTGGCCAGCCAGGGTTCCCGGGAAAGTTCCTGCGCGATGCTGGTGTGGCTGCCGAGGAATTGACCGAAGGCGGCCCGGTCCCCGTCCGCCATATCGTGATTGCGGTTGTCCTCGATCCGGTCGAAACGCTGTTCCTGCTGCATGAAACGGTTCGGGTTCTCGGTTAACTCCTCGTGGACCTCAGGATGCTGCTGCAGATATTCCTGCAGTGCGGGATGGCTTCGGACAAATTCCTCGTTCTTCACCAACGAAGGATCTTTGCGTAGTTGTTCAGAGATTTCGGGGTGGCCGTCCATGAAGCGATCAAAGTTTGCCAACTCTCCACGAGTGGTGTCGTTGTCGCGACGGTCCCCGGTGCGATCGAAGTCGCGCCTGTCCTCCGCCCGATCAAAGTGCTGTTCTTGTCGCATGAATCGGTCCGGGTTTTCGCTTATTTCCTGCTGAACTCCAGGGTGCTGTTGCAGATACTCCTGCAGCGCGGGGTGTCTTTCGACAAATTCCCGGTTCTTCGCTAGCGAGGGATCTCGACGCAGTTGTTCAGCGATTTCGGGATGGCCGTCCATGAAGCGATCAAAGTTTGCCAACTCTCCGCGAGTCGTGTCGTTGTCGCGACGGTCCCCCGTGCGATCGAAGTCGCGCCTGTCCTCCGCCCGATCGAAGCGCTGTTCTTGTCGCATGAACCGGTCCGGGTTTTCGCTTATTTCCTGCTGAACTCCAGGGTGCTGTTGTAGATACTCCTGCAGGTCGCGATGGTTCCGAACAAAGTCTTCGTTCTTCACCAGCGAGGGGTTTCGGCGCAGTTGTTCGGCGATTTCGGGATGACCGTCCATGAAGCGATCGAAGCTTGCCAATTCCCGGACGGTGGTGTCGTTGTCGCGGTCACGCCGGTCCTCGCGCCGATCGAAGCGTTGTTCTTGGCGCATAAACCGGTTCGGATTCTCCGTTATCTCCTCCCGAACTCCCGGATGCTGTTGCAGATACTCCTGCAAGTCTCGATGGTTCTTGACAAAGTCTTCGTTCTTCACCAGCGAGGGGTCTCTGCGCAATTGGTCGGTAATCTCGGGATGGCTGTCCATGAAGCGATCAAAGCTCGCCAGCTCTCCCCGAGTCGTGTCGTTGTCCTGATCAGCGGCCGGTGAACCGCCCTGGGACGGCGCAACTTGTGCACTGGCTGTAACCAGTCCGAACAGGGTTGCGAGAGTTAAGAGTGCAAGAAAAGACCTTAGGTGCAAGAGTCTCTTTTTCATAAATGTTAATAACCTCCTGACTAGAACTTTGGGGCTCCTCTGAAAGGTGCAACCCCTTTGCCAAACACGCCTGGTATGGGCGAATCTAGTTAGGGCTCAATGGCTTGCTGGGAGAAGGGTGGGGTGAAACCTGCAGAGTCACCCGAGGAAGAATCAACATGCTGGAGGGAAAATCGCCACATTAAGCGACCTTAGGGGAAATGCACTAGGGTCTCAGTGTTTCTTGGCGGCCTTCTTCGAGCTCGAAGTTTTGGATGCTGCGGAATTCTTTTTCGGCGGAGCTTTCTTTGCCGGCTTTGCGGATTTGCCATTTGGGAGTTTGGCAACGGCCACCGGCCTCGGCCCGGGGTTCTTCGGCCCCTTGGCTGGTGCTGCCGCTTTGGCAGCGATTGCCGGAATCACGGGACCGGGTTCAGCCTTGCCTTTCTTCTTTCCAGCCGATGGTGAGGGAGCGGCCGGTGTGGGAGCGGCCGGTGTGGCAGCGGCCACCGCAGCCTTTGCTCCTCGACCACGCCGGGGCGGCGGTGGAGGCGGGGGAGGCGGGGGCGCCAGCGGCTTCAGGAATTTCATCAGCTCTGTCCGCGACCGCAGCCTGCCATCCAGCAACAGCATGAAAACGTCTTCTGCAATTTTCGGATACTCGGGCAACTGCGGCGTGATCAGGAGCTCGGTCATCTCCGGCAGCGGAAGTTTTTGCTGCACCTGCCGCCACTTGGTGAAGAAGTTCTTGATCTTCTGCGCAACCGCCTGCTGCCGCGCCGTGACCGCGAGGAATAGAACCATCTCTTGGCGCGCGCTGGATAGCAGCTTCCAGGTGCGCGAAGGTGTGGCCGCTTCTTTGCCAGTCAAGCGCTTGGCGAGGTCTTTGGCGTTGTCCTCGAGATCGCGCCAGGCTTCGGCTAGGTCGCGGCGCGGAATCTGTTTGCGGATGTCGGAGGCTTCCTTGTCGTTGAGCCGCGCAGTCAGAAAATGCAGGACCGCGGGCGACGGATCAGGCGCATAGCCCAACTCGTTCATCTGTTGCCGCGTCTTCATCAATTGCGACAGACCGGGCGTGTCCACTTTGGCGGTGGTCCAGTGCGGACTCAACACCTTTAGCCAGCCTTCTTTTTCGAACACACGGACAATGTTCAGAGGATCGTCCTCATAAGCCAGTTGCTCGATTTCGTAGCCGATGGCCGCATTCGAGATGTACTCGATGTAATTGTTCTCTTTGGCCGAGTCGTAGCGGGCCTGGGTGCGCTCTTCAAGCGGCCAGTGAAAACGCGCCGAGAAGCGCGATGCCCGGAGAAGCCGCGAAGGATCCTCCACAAATGCGTAGTTGTGCAGCCCGCGCAGAAGCTTGGCTTCGATGTCCGCAGCGCCATTGAATGGATCCAAGAGCAACCCACGGGAGCCGGGATTCAACGACAGGGCCATCGCGTTTACGGTGAAATCCCGGCGGCGCAAGTCTTCGATGAGCGTTGCGGGAGTCACAATAGGCGGCTTGCCGGTTTTTTCATAGCGCTCGGTGCGGGCGCTGCTGACTTCGGCGCGAACGCTGCCGGGCAAGGTAACATACAGCGTCTTGGTGTCGTCATCGGTGCCGCCGATGACAGCGCCGGCGCGTTCAAAGTCTTTTTGGAGTTTGAGGGGATTCCCCGAGACGGTGAAATCCAGGTCGCGGATGGGGAACCCACTGATGATGTCCCGTACCGCCCCTCCGGTGAGGTACACGTTCATGCCGGCGGCGCGGGCGATATCCTGAACCAGCGCGACGCCCCTTTGCTGGTTCGGCGTCAGCCGCAGCTCCATCGTGTATATGTAGTCAGCCATGGTTAGTGTGGAACTACAATCGGTGTTCGTGGGGACAGCCGCCCTCGGCTGTCCGGCTCGGCATTGCCGAGCCCAAGTGCTCTACTTAAACGAGGCCGGGTTTCGAGCTGCGCTCAGTTGGACAGCCGAGAGCCCGCCCTGAGCCTGCCGAAGGGGCGGCTGTCCCACATGAAGATTTCCACAGGGCCGCCTGTGGAAATCTGTAAATCTCCTGTAAGTGCTTATAAGTGAGTAGGTTGGTTTAGCCATCGGAGGCTGAGGCAACTACAGAAAATAACACAATGTTATTGTTTTGGCTACTGCGAAGGTAGATACCTGATCGTTTTTCCTGCAAAGGTGCGAAAATCGGTGAACCAAAGTTTCTAGCCACTAGCTGCTAGCTCCTAGCAATCGCGATTCGGCTTTGCCTGCTAGAAGCTCGAAGCTAGCGGCTAGTAGCTGTGCTTTTCACATGCCTTCCACCCACAAGAAAGTCATTGTCCGCAAAGTTGACCGCGACACGATAAACGGACACGTCGCGCCGTCGCACTTTGTCCGGGACGGCAAGCTGGAGCTGCTGAACACCTCCGGCAACGTGGTGGCGATTGAGTTGACCGACATCAAATGCGTCTTCTTTGTGCGCGAGTTCGGCGACTCCGATTCCCTCTCACGCAAGACTTTCACTACCCGCCCGCGTTCCGAGGGCCTGTGGGTGCGGATCAAATTCAAAGACGGAGAAGTCCTCGAAGGCCTGATGCCCAACGACCTCAGCCTCACCACCGCCGAAGGCTTTCTGATTAATCCCCCGGACTTGCGGTCGAATGTGCAGAAGCTATTTGTGCCACGGACGGCGCTGGAGTCGCTGACGGTGCTGGCGGTAATTGGCGCGACGCGGCGGCAGCGAACAGGGGCGGAGGATGTACGGCAAGTGCCGATGTTCGGGGAGTAACAAAGACAATTTTTCCCACTTTCATTGTCACTTTTGGATGACAATCAGCCACATTCCTTTGTGAGTTTTCCCGTCTATCTCCGCGTAGGAAGCCTTCGGATCCATCCGCATATCGTTTTTGAAAGCCTGGCGTATGTGATCGCCTTCGCTCTTTTCCTTTTCATTCGCAGACAACAGGGCGACTCAGTTTCCGATGATTTTCGCTGGTGGGTTATTGCTGCGGCTGTTGCCGGAGCGGCCTTGGGTTGCCGGCTGCTGGGATGGCTCGAGGCCCCGCGTCTGGACTCGGGCATGACGGGAAAAACGATCGTGGGTGGACTTGCCGGCGGGTTAATCGCCGTTGAGTTGGTGAAGAAGCGCTTCGGCGTGACTTCGGCCACTGGGGATCTGTTCGCTATTCCCCTGGCGGCGGGAATTGCCATCGGTCGAATCGGATGTTTCATGACCGGCCTGGCAGATCAGACCTACGGCAATGTGACGAGTCTGCCGTGGGGCGTCGACTTCGGCGACGGGGTTGCCAGGCATCCGACTCAGCTCTACGAAATTGGCTTCCTTGCGGTGCTGGTGCTGGTTCTGCTCACGTTCTCACGCCGTCCCCATGTTCAGGGCGATGTGTTCAAGGTATTCATGAGCGGCTACATGGGATGGCGGTTGCTGGTTGACCTCGTGAAGCCGGCGCAGCGCCTGTTTGGAATTTATGCCCGATCGAGTACGACCTTATCTCTTTTACGATGTCGCGCTTTCCATCTGCTCGAAGTGCCTGCGCAAGGTGGAGGGCAAGATTGTTTTTCAGGACGATTGCGTTTTCCTGATGAAACGCTGCCCGGACCACGGGAGCGAGAAGGTTCTGATCGCCAACGATGTGGAATACTATCGCCGTTGCCGCGAGGTTTTCATCAAGCCTCCGGAGATGCCGCAGGTCTATAACACCCCGGTGAAATGGGGATGCCCTTATGACTGCGGCCTATGCACCGATCACGAGCAACACTCCTGCCTGTCACTGATCGAAACCAACGACCACTGCAATCTGGCGTGTCCCATCTGTTATGCCGGGAGTGGGCCGTCGCGCAATCAATATCGAAGCCTGGCTCAGATTCAACGCATGTTTGATGCGGTGGTTCGCAACGAAGGAGAACCGGATGTTGTTCAGATCTCAGGAGGAGAGCCGACAATTCACCCTGACTTTTTTGCAATCCTCGAACTGGCGAAAGCGCGGCCGATTCGTCACCTTATGGTGAACACCAATGGCATACGCATCGCACAGGAAGAAGCTTTCGTAAAACGGATCGCGGACTCTTATCCCGACCTTGAAGTTTACCTTCAGTTCGATTCCTTCGAGCGGGACCCATTGATGGAGCTGCGAGGAGCCGACCTGCGCAACACCCGCTTGCGAGCGCTGGAGCGGCTGAATCGGCATGACATCTCGACCACGCTGGTGGTTACGCTGAAGAAAGGGCTGAACGATGCCGAGGTGGGGAAGATCATCGACTTTGCGCTTGAGCAGCCGTGCGTTCGCGGAGTGACCTTGCAGCCGATTCAGGCGGCAGGACGGCTGAAAGGCTATGACCCCGCGCGACAGCGGCTCACCCTCACCGAGGTCCGCAGGAACATTTTGGAGCAGACGAAAGTCTTTCGCCCGGAGGACATCATTCCGGTTCCCTGCCATCCGGACTGCCTAGCCATGGGATATGCGTTGAAGCTGGACGGTAAAGTTGTCCCGCTGACCGGGATGATTGACCCCCAACTCCTGATTAATGGCGGGCGAAACACGATTGTCTATGAAGAGGACCGGGCTGTGCGTGAAGGCGTGTTTAAATTGTTCGCGACGAATCATTCGCCGCGGTCGGGAGCGGGGACGCTTCGCGACCTGCTGTGCTGCCTGCCGCGGCTGGCTGCGCCGCCTCAGCTTAGTTACAAGAACATTTTCCGCGTACTGATCGTTCAGTTCATGGATGCATACTCATTCGACCTGCGGTCGGTGAAGAAGACCTGCATTCATATTGTCCATCCGGACGGGCGATTGATTCCGTTTGACACTTACAATTTGTTTTATCGGGATGAACTGGAGAAGAAGCAGCTGGTGCCGCTGCGAGCGTGGGCGGAGCGAGCTCATGCGGGATGAGGGTATGACTTTCAAGTGGGCGGTGATTGGCTTTTTGGTTGTGGTCGCGGTATTCGTGTTGCTAGTTGGAATCTGTGGCCGGAGTCATTTCTAGGAAGAGGGGGGCCTTGGATGGAGGGTGAACGACTGTTCTCGGTATTCCGGTTAATCTTCGGGCTTTTCTTGGGGTTAGTTGTCGGCCTTGGATGCTTTCTGCTCAGTTTGACGATCATCCCGATCGTAGGTCGAAATGACTTCCTCATCCCCATGCTCAATGCCGCGATGCTCGCCGGTGCTGCGTTTCTAGCATTCCGACACGACACCCAAGATAGGAGTTTGGCGCGCGGAATGCTGATTTCCTTGTCTTTGATTTTTATTTTCAATGTGATGTGCGGGGTCAGCATGATTCGTTCGTAGAACTGAATCGCGTATGGCCGACCAAAGAGAGTTTTCTGTTCCTCGAGTAATCAACGGGTTCTTTACCGGCGTGCTGATCGGCGGGGCATGCCTCGGGCTGGATTTCTTCT
>WNFC01003310.1_pt1 | contig 22751 bp, 21 predicted proteins | sample 5400541 | NCBI WGS metagenome assembly WNFC01 (sample SAMN13153342, study PRJNA577476) | soil metagenome | isolation source: 120 cm saprolite under Douglas fir tree site 2 hole 2 replicate 1 | place: USA:California | collected 2015-04-18
CCATCCCGCCCTATTCCAACGACGCCGAGTTCTTCCCGGGCATGGTCAAGAAATGGGGCCTCGGATTCATGATCAACACCGAGCGCGTGGCCGGCGGGCGCAGCGCCGGCAGCCTCACCTGGGCCGGCCTCGGCAACACCTATTTCTGGATCGACCCGGCCAAAGGCATCGCCGGCATCATCCTGATGCAGCTGGTGCCCTTCGCCGACGCCAAGGCGCTGGCGCTCTACGCCAAGTTCGAGAACGCGGTCTACACGTCGCTGGCGTGAGGGGGAGTGATTCGGCACCAGCCCCCTCACCCTATCCCTCTCCCGCAAGGGGAGAGGGGACGCACGGCGCCGTTCCAGCCCCTCTCCCGCACCGCGGGAGAGGGAGGGACCCGCGTAGCGGGAGGGTGAGGGGCCGGCGCCGTATTCCCTGATCGTCATGGCCGGGCCGCCCGGAGGGCGAGACCCGGCCATCCACGTCTTCTTTCTGCCCGGTGCGGGCTCTCGCGGTTGCTGCGCAACCGCTGACGCCCGCCGACAACCCGGCCGACCGCGTTGCGGTCGGCCCCTACGGGTTCGATCGCAGAGCGATCGAACGGGTTGTCCGCGCTCAGGAGCGCGACGCTACTGCGACCGCGTGATGGATTTGATCTCGCGGCGGGGGCGGCCGGAGAGGGTGGCGACTTTCTCGTCCTGCGCCTCGATGATCGCCTTGGCGTTGGTGTCGCCGTCGAGGCCGCCCAGCGCCTCTTTGCTGGATCGACTCCGTGCGGCCTTCGAGACGCGGTCCTTCGGCAAGCTCGGGACCGCTCCTCAGGCTGAGGCCAAATCTTTTATGCCGTAGGCGGGCGTCTCGTGGTGCGAGACGCGCCCTGCGGGCGCTCCTCACCATGAGGAAGAAGAAGCTCCCTCATCCTGAGGAGCCCGCAGAACGGGCGTCGCGAAGGACGCCCGCCGGCTCAGCCGACCAGCGACAGATTGCCGGCCGATTCCTTGCCGCGATCGCGCACGATCTCGTACTGGACCTTCTGACCTTCGTTGAGCCCCGGCAGACCCTTGCCGCCGGCATCCGGCTGGATGAAGCCGTAGCCCTTCTGCGAATTGAACCACTTGATCGTACCCGTAGCCATGATGGCCTCCGTGAAATCAGGATAAGCGCGCCACGCCCTTTGCGTGCCGCGCTGCAGTTGTCGGCCTCATGGTCACTTGAAGAACACGCCCGGCAGGCGTGACGGCAAGGCGCCGAAGCAGAAACTAGCGGGCACGAAGATGGGATGTTTTCCGGCGAAGCGCAACGGGAAATCGCGTTTGACGCAAAAATTTCACACCGGCCTGAACGTTAAAAGCTCCGCGTAAGAATCAGCTTGAGCACGAGCTTGTCCGAGGCGGCGGTGAAGCCGTGGCCGATGCCGAACTCGACATCGACCGGCTCGCCGTTGTAATCGGCCACCGCGAACACCGCCTGCTCCTGGCGGTCGGCCGGCTCGAAATGCCGGAACGCGCCGTAATCGGCGTAATGCTCGAGCGCCACAGCCCACTCCTTGGAAAGATTATAAGCAACGCGCTCGGCCGGCGCGAAATCGAGCGCGCCGACGCCGGTGAAGGGCACATCGACGATCGGGTTGAAGATGAGATCGACCGGGCCGAATCGTGTGCCGATGATCGGCCGGATCTCGGCATCGACGCGCTCGCTCGCCCAATGCCGCGCGTTGTAGCTCAGCTCGAAATTGACGGCGTAGAAGAAGCGGCGCTCGGCCGCGCGCGGCACGGCGACGAGCGCGCGCAGCTTGCCGCCGTTGACGAGGAAGCGCCCGCCGCCGGTCACCGAATAGAGCGGCAGATACATGCCGAGCTCGAGCCAGTCGTTGACGCCATAGGCGTATTCCGGCACGCCGTTCAGCGCATGGTTCGGCACGATGGCGCCGGGAAAGGCCGGCTCCTTGCGGCCGATCGGCGTGTAATTGTTGTGCAGCGTCACGCTGAACGCGCCGGGCGCGTTGATCTCGCCGGTATAGACCTGGATCTCGTCCGTCTGCGCCCGCGCCGCCGCCGCGGCGATGAGCAGCCAGAGCAGCGTGGCGGCCAAGGCAAGCGGCAAAGGTCGCGGCATCATGGCCGCTCGTCTTGGCTGCAGCGCACCCCCCACCCCACCCTCCCCCTCAAGGGGGGAGGGGGAATTGGTTGCTGCGGCTGTGCCGCGAGCATGAGGCGATCGAAACGCCCCTGCTTCAGGAAATAATACAATCCCCTCCCCCCTTGAGGGGGAGGGTAGGGTGGGGGCTCAGGTGCGGAGCGCATCGAGAACCGCCAGGATCACGCCATCTGTATTCGCCAGCACATCGTTGTTCCAGAAGCGCAGAACACGGTAGCCCCTCTCTTCGAGCCAGCCCGACCGGGCCGCGTCACGTTGTTCATGCGTCGCGTGTTGTCCGCCGTCCACTTCAATGACGAGCTTCGCTGCCGGGCAGAAGAAATCGACGATGTAGGGGCCGATCGGCTGCTGGCGGCGAAAGCGGAAGCCCTCGAGCTGCTTGCGCCGCAAGCGCGACCATAACCGTATCTCGGCGTCGGTCGGTGTGGTGCGCAAAGCGCGGGCGCGGATCGATGGCATTTAGTGAGATGATGTCGAGGGTGTGCGGATCGGGGCGTGGCTTGCCAAGCTGGAAAAGCCGGCGCTACAGCTTGATCAGCCGCTTGCCGAGATTCTCGCCGCGATAGAGGCCGGCGATGGCGTCGGGCGCCTGGTCGAGGCCGGCGAGGATGTCCTCGCGGTAGCGCAGTTTCCCGTCGCGGACCCATTGCGCCAGAAGCGGCACGGCCTCGTGTGTGCGGTTCTCGTAGTCGAAGACGAGGAAGCCTTCCATGCGCGCGCTCTTGACCAGGAGATGGCGCTCGACGCGCGGGCCTTGCGGCCACGGCTCCCAGCTCGCGAGCGCGGCGGTGCCGCAGATGACGATGCGCGCGCGCTTGTTGATGCGGCGCAGCACCGCCTCGCTGATGCGGCCGGAGGTGTTGTCGAAATAGACGTCGACGCCGTTGGGGCACGCGTCGCCGAGCGCGGCGTCGAGGTCGGCCGTGCCCTTGTAGTCGATGGCGGCGTCGTAGCCGAACTCGTCGCGGCAGAGGCGCACCTTCTCCGCGCCGCCGGCGACGCCGATTGTGCGGCAGCCCTTGAGCTTGGCGATCTGGCCGACGGCCGAGCCGACCGCGCCCGCCGCGGTCGACACCACCACCGTCTCGCCGGGCTTGGGCTGGCCGATGTCGAGCAGGCCGAAATAGGCGGTGACGCCGTTCATGCCGAGCACGCCCAGCGCCGCCGAGAGCGGCAGGTCCGTCTCGGTCACGCGGCGGATGATGCCGGTGCCGTCGCTGACCGCGTATTCCTGCCAGCCGAGCCAGCCCACCACATGCTCGCCGACGCGGTAGTCGGGATGGCGCGACGCCACCACTTCGCCGACAGCGCGCGAGCGCATCACCTCGCCGATCGCGACGGGCTTCGAATAATTGGCGACGGCGCCGACCCAGCCGCGCATGGCGGGATCGACCGAGAGGTAGAGGTTGCGCACCAGGAACTGCCCCTCGCGCGGCTCCGGCATCGGCGCGGCGACGAGCGCGAAATGCCGGGCCTGCGGGATGCCGTCGGGGCGCGAGGCGAGCCGCACCTGGTGATTCATTGTCGCCATTCTCATCCTCCGGATGGTGCGGAGCTGTAGCGGACCTGTAGCACTTGCCGCCTTTTCTGTAGCACTCCCGCGGCTTCTATAGTCCACGCAGGAAGTCGATGAGAAGCGCGTTGACCTGCTCCGGCGCCTCCTGCTGCACCCAATGGCCGACGCCGTCGATGATGACGCTGCGGCGCAAGCCCGGCAGCATCGGCCGCATCTCCTCGAAGCCGACGCGCATCCCGGGCATGCGGATGACGCCGTCGCGCGATCCGGCGATGAACAGCGACGGCTGGCGGATCGGCGCGCCGGCAAAGGGCGCCATCAGCTCCCAATTGCGGTGCAGGTTGCGATACCAGTTGAGGCCGCCGCGAAAGCCGCTGGCGGCGAAGTCCGCGACATACGCGGCGAGGTCGGCCTGGCTCAGCCAGGGCAGCGGCAGGGCCGGATCGAAGCCGGTGTCGAGCAGCCCTTTCCCTTTGGGAACAAAGGGATGCCAGCGCTTGCCCTCGGGCAGGCTGCCCGAGGCGGAGTAGTAGACGCAGGCCAAGGCGCGCGCCACGTCCCGCTCGAACTCGCGCTCGGCCACGCCCGGCTCTTGGAAATACATCATATAGATGTTCTCCATGCCGCCGGCCTTGAACGCCTCGATGGCGCTGACCTTGCCGCGGGGCCGATAGGGCACGCTCAAGCCGGCGACGGCGCGGAAGCGGTCCGGCCGCATCAATGCCGAATGCCACGCCGCCGGCGCGCCCCAATCGTGGCCGATGATCACCGCTTGCGGGATGTCGAGCGCGTCCAGCAGCCCCACCATGTCGCCGACGATGTGGAGCTGCGTGTACGCCTCGATCGCCTCGGGGCGGTCGCTGCGGCCGTAGCCGCGCATATCCGGCGCCAGGACGCAGAAACCCGCGGCGGCGAGTGCCGGCAGCTGGTGACGCCAGGAATACCACGTCTCCGGCCAGCCGTGGCACAGCACCACCGCCGGGCCCTCGCCCAGCTCGGCGACGTGGAGGCGGATGCGGTTCGCCTCGACCATGCGGTGCTGAACGCTGGGTTGCGGCGCCATGGCGGCCTCTTTCGCGCAAGGGCGGGGCGCCATCTTCATCAGGCTTGCCGGCAAAGTCCACAGTTGAACGCGCCCGCCAACCCGTGCAGGCTGTGCCCTGGGCCGGCGTCGCCAAGAACGCGCCCCGGGAGGAGGCCAAGACGATGAAGCGGCGCGCGCTGCTCAAGGCGGTCGCCGTGCTGGCGGCGGGCGCTGGCACGGTGAGAGGTGGCCCGGCGCGTGCGCAGGAGCCGTCATCCTCGGGCGAGTTGTGGCCGATGCATCGGGCGCCGCCCTTCGCCGCCGATTGCCATATCCACGTCTACGACAGCCGCTTCCCCGCGGCGCCCAACGCGATGCTGCTGCCGCCCGACGCCCATGTCGACGATTATCGCGTCGTGCAGCGGCGGCTCGGCACGGTGCGGACCATTCTGGTGCAGCCCTCGACCTACGGCACCGACAACCGCTGCATGCTGCAGGCGCTCGTCACCTTGGGCGTCGCCGCGCGCGGCATCGCTGCGGTCGATACCGCCGTCAGCGACGAGGAGCTGCGGCGCCTCGCGGCGGCGGGCGTGCGCGGCATCCGCTTCAATTTCGTCCACGCCGGCGCCGCCGCCACCATCGACATGCTCGAGCCTCTGTCGCGGCGGGTCGACGATCTCGGCTGGCACGTCCAGCTCAACGTCAAGGGCGACCAGGTCGTCCCGCTCGAGCCGCTGCTGTCGCGCCTGCCCTCGCCCATCGTGTTTGACCATCTCGCGCGCATCCCGCCCGAGGCGGGTGCCGAGCACCCGGCCTATGCCGTCGTGCAAAAGCTCATCGACCGGGGCCGCTGCTGGGTGAAGCTTTCCGGCGCCTATCTCGAGTCGAAAGTCGGGCCGCCGAGCTATGCCGATGTCGGGGCGATCGCGCGCGCCTTCATCAAGGCCGCACCGCAACGCCTCGTCTGGGGCAGCGACTGGCCGCATCCGAGCGTGCATGCCGCGTGGCCGGATGAGGCGGTGCTGTTCGACGCGCTCTGTACCTGGGCGCCGGACGAGGAGCTGCGCCGCCAGATCCTCGTCACCAATCCCGAGGCGCTTTACGGCTTTCCCAAGGGCGCCTGAAGCATAAGAACCGGAGCCCGCGACCGGGGCTCCCGTTCTTGACGGAAACTTCGCCCCTCAGGCGGCGGCGTGGATGCCGGCGGCCTTCACGTCGTTGCCGACATAGGCCTCGAATTTCTTGAAGTTGCTCTCGAAGCGCTTGGTCAGGTCGCGCGCGGTCTCGTCATAGGCGGCCTTGTCGGACCAGGTGTTGCGCGGGTTGAGCACATTGGCCGGGACCTCGCCGCAAGCCTCGGGGACGTAGAGCCCGAAATAAGGCTCCTGCTTCACCGGCGCCTGCTTGAGCGTGCCGGCGAGGGCGGCGCGCACCAGGGCGCGGGTGTGCGCGATCTTCATGCGGCTGCCGACGCCATAGGCGCCACCGGACCAGCCGGTGTTGACCAGCCAGCATTGCGCGCCGTGCTGCTTGATGCGCTCGCCCAGCATCTTGGCATAGACCGAGGGATGGCGCGGCATGAAGGGCGCGCCGAAGCAGGTGGAGAAGGTCGCCTGCGGCGCGTTGCCAAGGCCCTTCTCCGTACCGGCGACGCGCGCCGTATAGCCGGAGAGGAAATGATACATCGCCTGCTCCGGCGTCAGCCGCGCGATCGGCGGCAACACGCCGAAGGCATCCGCCGTCAGCATGATCACGTTGTCGGGATGCGGGGCCATCCCGGTGGCGCTGACATTGGGAATGAAATCGAGCGGATAGCACGCACGCGTGTTTTCGGTGAGGCTGCCATCGGCAAGGTCCGGGATGCGCGTTGCCGGGTCGAGCACGACATTCTCCAGCACCGTGCCGAAGCGATGCACGGTCGCGTAGATCTCGGGCTCGGCCTCGGCCGAGAGGTTGATCACCTTGGCGTAGCAGCCGCCCTCGAAATTGAACAGGCCCTTGTGGCTCCAGCCGTGCTCGTCGTCGCCGATGAGGGTGCGCGAGCCGTCCGCCGAGAGCGTCGTCTTGCCGGTGCCCGAGAGGCCGAAGAAGATGGCGCTGTCGCCCCTGGGGCCGACATTGGCCGAGCAGTGCATCGGCAGCACGTCACGCGCCGGCAGCAGGAAGTTGAGGTAGCCGAACACCGATTTCTTGATCTCGCCGGCGTATTCGGTGCCGCCGATCAGCACCAGCCGGCGCGCGAAACTGACGAAGATGAAAGTATCGGAATTGGTGCCGTCGAGCTCGTGCTGGGCAAAGAAATGCGGCGCGTGCAGGATGGTGAAATCAGGCTGGAAATCGTCGAGCGCCTCTGCCTTGGGGCGTATGAACATGTTGCGCGCGAACATGCTGTGCCAGGCGCTGTCGGTGACGATGCGCACCTTGAGCCGATAGTCCGGATCGGCGCCGCCATACATGTCCTGGACGAAGACCTCGCGGCCCTGGAAATAGGCGGCAAGGCGCCGGGCCATGCTCTCGAAGACCTCTTCGCTCACCGGCTTGTTGATGTCGCCCCACCAGATGTCGGCTTTGCTCGAGACCTCCTCGACGATGTATTTGTCCTTGGGGGTGCGGCCGGTGAAGACGCCGGTGCGCGCGACGAAGGCGCCGCCCGCGCCAATGAGGCCCTCCCGTCTCCGAACGGCATATTCGCAGAGCACGGGCACCGCCAGGTTCCAATGGGCCGCAGCGAGGTTGCTTACGCCCTGCTTGTCGATCCCGTAGCTGCTGGCCGTTCCCGTCACGGTGTGAGCTGCGTCTTGCACGGCATACCCTCCTGGATCGCGCCTTGTCTTTATGGTTCGTTGCACGCGGCGGCCTGCGGTTCTCCGCCGCCCTCGGTAAGTCGCCTGCGAACGCTAGTCCACCCGGGTTTGTTCCCGCCTGGGTATAGAACCTCAGGCTGTCCCTCTCGCCTCGCGCGCGAGCTGGGCCAACGCCGCTCGCGCGCCCTCCGGATCGCCCACCGGCGCCGGAAAGTCAAGCCTGACCACGGCGCCGCCGCGGCGCAGGTCGATCCCGTCCGGGTCGATGCCGGTCATCCGCCAGCCGCCGCCGCTGGCGCCGGCGAGCCGGGTGGCATAGAGCTCGATCGCCTCGCCATCATCCTCGTTCATATGCTGCAGGATGTCGCTTTCCCCCTCCGCCAGGGCCGGAGCGGCAGGGGACAGCAGCGCATCTGCGGCGATCGCGTGGATTCGCCCGAAGCCCGCCACCAGATGGGCGCGGGCGATCTCGAGCCGGTAAAGGCGGAAATCGGCGAAGCCGGCATAAGCCGCGGCCGAGGGATGGCGGGCGGTGAAGCGGGCCACGAGGCGCGGATCGGCGACCGGCTTCGCCTCGCCGAGCACCGTCACGCGCGGCCCGGTGAGGGGGTCGTCCCGCCCCGCGGTGCCGTCGAACAGCAGCGAAGCCCGCGAGTCGCGTTTGAGGTTCTTGCTGTGCTCGGCGAGATCCGAGAGCAGCAGCAAGGGGGTCGCGTCTTGGTCGACCGCGGTCAGCACCAGCGAGGCATAGGGCCAGCCGTCCTGGCTGGTGGCGAGCGTCGCGCGATCAAGGGCCCGCACCAGCCGCCGCGCCGTTGCCGCAGGAGAATCCGCGCGCTCCTCGCCCATCGCCCTCCGATCTAGCGCAGAGCGCTCGCCGCGCGCAATCCGCTTTGCCCGCTACTCCGCCGGTGCCGGTGCCGCGACCGCCTCGGGCCGTCCGCTCGGGAACAGCAGCGCCGCCACCAGCGTCCCCAGCGCGATCGCCGCAAGCACGCCGAAGAGTGGGGCGAAGCCGCCGGCCTTGGGCTGGAGATAGGCCACCAGGGGGATCGCCGGCAGGCCCGCGCCGAACGACACGACATAGCGCACCGCATAGACGCGCGAGCGCCAGCTGTCGTGCGCGTAGCGCGCCACCATCGCATCGTTGATCGGGATCAGGCCGAAGACGACGAACATCATCGCGGTGGCCAGCGCCAGCATCGCCCAGTCGCTGAGCGTGCCGGCCAGCAGCAGCAATGGCACCTGCAGCAGCGCCAGCGGCAGGAACACGCCGCGCAGCGAGTAGCGGTCGATGAGCTGGCCGACCAGAAGCTGCGCCATCGCGGCAATCGTGTAGACGATCGCCACGAGCGTGCCGATGCCCGAGGTCGTGTGGACGAGCGCGGCGAGGCGCTCATCGAAAATCTTGGGCAGAGCGTTGGTGGCGGCGGCGAAGATCACGCCGCTGCACAGCGTCGCCAGCGTCAGCAGCGCAAAGACGCGTCGCGCCAGCGCGTCCGGGACATGACGCGCGGTGCCTGCCGCCGCCTTCGCAGCGGGCGTGCCACCGTTCGGCACCAGCAGCGCGAAGGCGACCCCGGCGCCGAGCGTGAAAATCCCGGGCGCAATGAAGGCGGCGCGCCAGCTCACGTGATCGGAGAACCAGCCGGCGATGAAGGCGGCGAAGGCGAGACCGAGATTGCCCCAGACGCCGTTCCAGCCGAGCGCACGGCCCACCCGCGCCTGGTCCTTCACCAGCATGGCGATGCCGACGGGGTGGTAGATCGAGGCGAAGACGCCGATGAGGGTGAGGGCGACGACGATCTGCCAGCGGCTGGTGACCAGCCCGGCCAGCACGAGCGCGGCGCCGAGGCCGAGGAAAAACACCAGCATCATGTTGCGCCGGCCCCAGCGGTCGCCCAGCCACCCCGCCGGCAGCGACCCGCCGCCGAAGGCGATGAACCCGCCGAGCGACAGCGGCAGCATGTCCTGATAGGCGAGGCCGAACTGGCTGGTCATGACCAGCACCGCCGTCGCATAGATCAGCATGGCGAGATGGTCGAGGAAATGGCCGAGATTGAGGAAGGCGACGGTCAGGCGGGACTGGTCCATGCGCATATCTCCGGCGGGCTCGCCTCTTCCCTTAGCATAGCCGAGCCGGGCTTTGCGCGCGCTAGTCTGCCATGTTATGCCGCGCCGGGCCGCGCGCCGACGCGCTGCTTCATGGAAGGCTGAAGATTTGGCAGTATTGGTAGTAATATGCGGCGGGGATGGCAGCATCGCGCCCCACTCGCCTTAAAGCCGCCATACTGGAAGGCGAGTATCCGCCGATCTTATTCGCGGGAAAGGGCATTGCAGCCGTGGTCAGTTCGATTGCTCTCGTCGACGACGATAAGAATATCCTGACATCGGTGGCGATCGCGCTCGAGGCCGAGGGCTTCCAGGTGCGCACCTATTCCGACGGGGCCGAGGCGTTGCGCGGTCTGGCGGCGCAACCGGTCGATCTCGCCATCCTCGACATCAAGATGCCGCGCATGGACGGGATGGAGCTCCTCGGGCATCTGCGCAAGCAGGGCGCGATGCCCGTCATCTTCCTGACCTCGAAGGACGATGAGGTGGACGAGGTGCTCGGCTTGCGCATGGGCGCCGACGACTACATCAAGAAACCGTTCTCGCAGCGCCTCCTGGTCGAGCGCATCCGCGCCTTGCTGCGCCGCGGCGAGCTGGCGCGCGGCAGCGGCGAGAGCGAGCCGGTGGTGCAGCGCGGCGAGTTGGTGCTCGACCCGGCGCGGCACCAGTGCAGCTGGCGCGGCGTCAACGTCGACCTCACCGTCACCGAGTTCCTCATCCTGAAGTCGCTGGCGCTGCGCCCCGGCCACGTCAAGAGCCGCGACCAGCTCATGGATGGCGCCTATGGTGAGCACATCTATGTCGACGATCGCACCATCGACAGTCACATCAAGCGGCTGCGCAAGAAGTTCAAGGCAGTAGACTCGGGGTTCGCGCACATCGAAACCCTCTATGGTGTCGGATATCGCTACCGCGACCGCTGAGCCTCGCCCGGCCGCGCCCGCGCCGGCCGAAGGGCAAGCGGCGGCGCCACCGGCCGCAACGGCGCGGCCGCGCCGTCGTCCGCGCATCTCGCCGCTCACCCGCCGCATCCTCGCGGTGAATGTGCTGGCGCTGGGGCTGCTCGGCCTGGGCCTGCTCTATCTCGGCGAATATCAGCTGAGCCTGGTGGCGGCGCAGCTCGATGCGTTGCGCACGCAAGGGCAGATCTTCGCCGCCGCGCTCGGCGAGGGCGCGGTCATCGATTCGCTGGGCGAAGGCGAGACCCTGATTCCCGAGCTCGGCCGCCAGATGATGCGCCGGCTGGTCGAGCCCACCCATACCCGCGCGCGCCTGTTCGACGGCGAGGGCAAGCTCATAGCCGACAGCCGCGTCCTGCGCGGCCCGGGCGGCGTCGTGCAGATCAAGGAATTGCCGCCGCCCGGCGAGGCCGGTCCGCTGCCGCGGCTGGGGACGTGGCTCTATGACAGCGTGATTGGCGGGCTGTCCGGGCAGCAGCGTTATCCACCCTACCGCGAGCCGCTGACGCAGACCGCCGCCGATTACGCCGAGGTCGAGCGGGCGCTGCGCGGCGACATCGGCGATGCCGTGCGCAGCGAGCGCGAGGGCGCCGGCCTGGTGCTGAGCGTGGCGGTGCCCGTGCAGCGCTACAAGCAGGTGCTCGGCGCGGTGCTGCTGTCGTCCGACAGCAGCGAGATCGAGCAGGCGGTCCGCTCGGTGCGCTTCCAGATCCTCAAGGTGTTCTGCATGGCGCTCGGCGTCACCGTGCTGCTGTCAATCTATCTTGCAGGCACCATCGCGCGACCGATCCGGCGCCTGGCGGCGGCCGCCGAGCGCGTCCGCCGCGGCCATGGGCGCCAGGTGCTGATCCCGGACTTCACCCGCCGCGGCGACGAGATCGGCGATCTCTCGGGCGCGCTGCGCGAGATGACGAGCGCGCTGTGGCGACGCATCGACGCGATCGAGCATTTCGCCGCCGACGTCGCGCATGAGATCAAGAACCCGCTGACCTCGCTGCGCAGCGCGGTCGAGACCGCGGCGCGCGTCGACGACCCGCAGAAGCAGCGCAAGCTGCTGAGCGTGGTGCTCGAGGACGTGCAGCGGCTCGACCGCCTCATCACCGACATCTCCGACGCCTCGCGGCTCGATGCCGAGCTGAGCCGCGTCGAGCTCGAGCCGGTGATGATCGGCCCGATGCTCGAGACGCTCGTCGACGTGCACCAGTCGACCGCCGGCGACGACGCGCCGCGGCTGGTACTCGCGCTGCCGGGACCGGTCGGCACGCCGCAAGGCGATCTCCCGGCGCTCGGCGTCGAAGGACGGCTCGTCCAAGTGTTCCGCAACCTGATCGTCAACGCCCTCTCGTTCAGCCCGCGGGGCGCGGCCATCCACATCAGCGCGCGGCGCGACGGCGACGCCGTGGCGGTTGCGATCGAGGACGAGGGTCCGGGCATCCCCGAGAACAAGCTCGAGGCGATCTTCGAGCGCTTCTACAGCGAGCGGCCGGTGGGCGAGAAGTTCGGCACCCATTCCGGCCTCGGCCTCTCCATCTCCAAGCAGATCATCGAGGCGCATCGCGGCACCATCGGCGCCGAGAATCGCCGCGATGCCGACGGCAGGGTGATCGGCGCGCGGTTTGTCGTGCGGCTTCCCGTCAAGTGAGGCATCGCCCCTATCGTTTGTGGACAACGGGTATTTGCCAACTATAGGTTGATATGCTTTCGTGCAAGTTAGCGCGAAAGCGCCGGGGCATTGACTTTGGCCCAAGAGCGGCGCACCTAACACGCCGCATGATCCGCGTCCACGGCACGTCAGTTGCCCTCGGCGGCGACGGAATCCTGCTGCGGGGGCCTTCGGGCAGCGGCAAGTCCGATCTCGCTTTGCGCCTCATCGACGAGGGAGGGCGGCTCGTCGCCGATGATCAGACAGAGCTGCGCCTCGCCGGTGACGATGTTTCCATGACCGCGCCGGCCACCATCGCCGGCCGCATGGAGGTGCGCGGAATCGGCGTTCTCCGCGTGCCCTCGATCGCCGCGGCGCCATTGCGCCTGGTCATCGATCTCGTGCCTGGCGATGCGGTCGAGCGCCTGCCGGAGGGGGACGCTTGCGACTATCTCGGCCGCCGCTTCCCGCTCATCCGACTCGCGCCTTTCGAGGCCTCGGCCCCGGCCAAGCTGCGCCTTGCCTTGCGCGCCCTCGGCGCGCCTGCGCCGCACACCATCCTGGTCACGTCGTGAGCGATACGGGAACGCCCGCGGCGGATCTGCCGCCGCCACGACCGGCGCCGCCCCGCACCACGCGGGGCCGCCTGCTCGTGGTCACGGGGATGTCGGGCGCCGGCCGCTCGACCGCGCTCAAGGCGTTCGAGGACATGGGCTACGAAGCGGTCGACAACCTGCCGCTGTCGCTGCTGCCCAATCTGTTGAACGCGCCGGCGGCGCCGCCGCTCGCGATCGGCGTCGATGTCCGCACGCGCGATTTCGGCGTCAACGCGCTGCTGGCGACGCTCGACAGCTTGGTCGCCGAGCACAACCTCGACCTCAAGGTCGTCTTCCTCGATTGCGAGGACGACCGCCTCGTGCGGCGCTACACCGAGACGCGGCGGCGCCATCCGCTGGCCGGCGATCGGCCGGTGCTCGACGGCATCCACCTCGAGCGGCAGCGGGTTTGGCCCTTGCGCGATCGCGCCGATCTGGTTATCGATACCACAACGCTCAATCCGGGTGACCTGAAACGGCTGCTGCAAGGCCATTTCGCCCTCGGCGCGTCGCCCGGCATCACGATCTTCGTCACGTCGTTCTCCTACCGTCATGGCCTGCCACGCGACGCGGACCTCGTCTTCGATGTGCGCTTCCTGCGCAACCCCCATTACGTTGCCGCACTGCGCCCGCTCACCGGGCGCGACCCGCCGGTCGGCGCCTTCATCGAGGCGGACACGGATTTCGCCCCGTTCTTCAAACGCCTCTGCCTGCTGCTCGCGCCGCTGCTGCCGCGCTACGAGCGCGAAGGAAAGAGCTACCTCACCATCGCCATTGGCTGCACCGGCGGCCGTCATCGCTCGGTCTACCTGGCCGAGCGCCTGGCGGCGTGGCTCAGCGAACAAGGCCGGCCGGTCGGCGTTAGCCATCGCGACCTCGATCAATGGGCCGCGATGGTTTCGACCGGTGCCAACGCCAAGGCATAGAAGACCCGTGAAGGATAACGCATGATTGGAATGGTTCTCGTCACCCATGGCAGGCTGGCCGCGGAATTCGTCGCGGCGCTGGAGCATGTGGTGGGGCCGCAGCGCAACATCGCCGTCGTCTGCATCGGCCCGGACGACGACATGGAAAAACGCCGACAGGACATTCTGCGCTGCGTCAGCGAAGTCGACGCCGGATCGGGCGTGGTCCTGCTGACCGACATGTTCGGCGGCACGCCCTCGAACCTGGCCATTTCCGTCATGGACAAGGCCAAGATCGAGGTGATCGCCGGCATCAACCTGCCGATGCTCATCAAGCTCGCCAGCCTGCGGCAGAGCGAGACCTTGGCGAATGCGGTGCGCGGGGCCCAGGAGGCGGGGCGGAAATACATCAACGTCGCCTCGCAGCTCCTCGCCGACGTTCGCGGATGAGTGGGGACGGCGAAAGCGCCAACGGCGCCGGTTCACTGCGGCGCGTCGTCATGATCTCCAACAAACGAGGGCTGCACGCGCGCGCTGCAGCGCGCTTCGTCAAGCTGGCGTGGCAATTCGATGCCGAAATCATGGTGGCCAAGAACGGCGCCGCGGTGTCGGGCCGCTCGATCATGGGGCTGATGATGCTGGCCGCTGGTCCCGGCACCGCCATCGAGCTGCGCGCCTCCGGTCCCGAGGCCGAGCGCGCGATCACGGCGCTCGCCGATCTGATCAGCGGCGGCTTCGATGAGACCGGATGATCCGGCCTATGCCGGCGAGAAGCCCGACAAGGGCGAGCGCCTCCTGCATGGGCTCGGCGTCTCGCCCGGGATAGCCATCGGCCCCGCCTTCATCAGCGATGACGGCGAGGTTGCCGTCCCGGATTACCGCGTCGCCGCCGATCAGGTCGAGGCGGAACGCGCGCGCTTCGCGGCGGCGCTGGCGGCCGCACTGAAGCAGCTCAGGAAACTCAAGGGAAAATCGACGACGCTGCCGGGCTCGGCGGCCGAAGAGATGGGCTACCTCCTCGACGCGCACATCGCCATGCTCACCAATTCGCGGCTGGTGCGCGGCGTCGAGCGCCGTATCAGCGAGGATCGCGTCAATGCCGAGCGCGCGGTGCAGATGGAGATCGCGCAGATCAGCGAGAGCTTCGCCGAGATGGGCGATGCCTACCTCGCCGCGCGCGTCGAGGACATCCGCGTCGTCGGCGCGCGCCTCATCCGCAATCTGACCAAGACGCCGTACGCCGCGCTGCAGCATGTGCCCGAGGGCACGGTGATCCTTGCCGAGGAGCTGACGCCGGCCGATACGGCGCTCATGGACCCGCAGCGCATCGCCGGCTTTGCCGCCGTTCTCGGCGGGCCCGAGAGCCACACCGCGATCATGGCGCGCGCCTTGGGGCTGCCCGCGGTGCTGGGTGTCGCCGGCCTTCTCGGCCATATCGATCCCGGCGACACGGTGGTGGTGGATGGCAGCGCCGGAACGGTAGTGATCAATCCCGATGGCAAGACGGTCGCGCGTTACGAGGAGGAGCGCGAAGCGCTCGAGCGCGAGCAGCGCCAGCTCTCCCGGCTGAAGCGCCTGCCGGCGGTGACGCGCGACGACGTCGAGATCGTGCTGCAGGCCAATCTCGAGCTGCCGCGCGAGCTGGACCAGGCGCTGGCCGCGGGTGCGCAGGGGCTGGGGCTCGTGCGCACCGAATTCCTCTACATGAACCGCGAGGACCTGCCTGACGAGGAGGAGCAGTACGAGGCCTATCGCGGGCTGGTTCGCGGCATGGCGGGACGGCCGGTGACGATCCGCACCCTCGATATCGGCGGCGACAAGCTGGCCGCGCCGCTCACCGAAGCGATGGAAGGCGTGGGCGCCAACCCGGCGCTGGGCCTGCGTGCCATCCGCCTCTCGCTCAAGGAGCGACGGCTCCTCGACGCGCAGCTCGGCGCCATGTTGCGCGCCGGCGCCGACGGGCCGGTGCGGATCCTGCTGCCGATGATCTGCAGCGTCTCCGAGATCCGCAAGACGCGCGACGCGCTCAACCAAGTGGCGCGGCGCCTGAAGCGGCGCGGCGCCAAGATCGCCGACCCGCCGCCGCCCTTGGGCGTGATGATCGAGATCCCCGGCGCCGCGCTCGCGGCCGATGCGCTCGCCGCCGAGGCCGACTTCTTCGCCATCGGCACCAACGACCTCATCCAGTACACGCTGGCCATCGACCGCGGCGATGAGCAGGTGGCGCATCTCTATAATCCGCTGCATCCGGCGGTGCTGCGCCTCATCCAGTTCGCGGTCGAGGCGGCGCTGCGCGCGCGCATCCCGGTGAGCCTGTGCGGCGAGATGGCGGGCGATCCGCGCTTCACGCCGCTACTGCTCGGGCTCGGCATCCGCGACCTCTCGATGGCGCCGTCCAACATCGGCCGCGTCAAGCAGCGCATCCGCAGCCTCGACATGGTGGCGGCGACGCGGCGCGCCCGCGCCATCATGGACCAGCTCGACGACGCCCGCATCGCCAGCCTGCTGGACGATTTCAACACCCTCGCTTGAAAGCGAATGGAAGCGCCTGCGTCGAGGCGGCTCACCCTTAGCCACTCGTTAATCCCTGGTGCGTCTCATTGCCGTCGACGGCTGTCCGGCGTGGGAGCGATTCCAGATGGCGAGTCTCGAATCCGGCGATCTGTTGCGCCGCTATCAGGCCGGCGAGCATGAAGCGGTATGGGCCGACATGCTCGCGCTCGGGCCACGCGTACGCGAGGCGCCCCATCTCGAAGACGCCTGGTCGGTGGCGCGCGAGACCATGCGCCGCGCGCGGCACAACGTCGAGCTCATCATCCGCCGCCTCGACGAGATCGGCTATCGCTTCTGGAACGGCAAGCAGGGGAAGCCCCCCGGTCCGCCGCGCAGGATCACGTTCGCCGCGAAGGTGATCGAGGCGACGCCGCTCGAGGCGCTGCTGGCCGCCATGTTCGCCGAGGCGAGGAAGATGCCTCCATCGCAGGTCGCGCCGGTGATGATGGAGCAACTGCATAACATTTATCGCCTGACCATCTTCCCATGGCAGGACCGCGCGCTGCTTCTGAAGGGTCAACGATTTGCGCTCGATGGCGAGGTGACGGCGCTCTTCGAACAAGCCAAGAAGGTCCCGCCGGCGCAGCTCACGGCGGCGATCATCGAGCGGCTCGATACCCTGCAAAGGCGGGCGATCGATCAGGCGATCGCTTACTGGAAAGACAAAGGGGAGGAACCGCCGAGCAGGCAAGAGGCGGACGAGCGTCGCAAGGCGGAAACCTCCGACCATCTCAAGGACAAAAAGGTGTTCTGTCCGCCCGGCAAGAAGGAGGTCGCCTCCGTCAGGAAGATGGAGAAGACGGGCGTTTTCCTTCCGCTCTCGTTGCGGGCCTGGATCGAGGAAGTCGGCGACGTCAATCTTGCCGGCGCACATCCTCGCTTGTGCTTCTGGGAGGACGAGGATTTTGCCGGGACCTATGCCGATCCGCTGATGGTGACGCCGCGCCTGTTCCTGTGGGAGATGGAAGCCTGGCTTGAGGAACGCGACACCGGGGAAGCGCAAGAGCCGCTCGACGCGGTGCTCGGCTGGGATGGCAAAGCCAAGGCGAGGCTCGCCGTCGCCGACGAGCAACTCGATTACGGTTACTCGGTCGCGCTACCCGATGCCGCGGCGGATGCCGCGCTCAAAGGGGCGCCGCACGACACCGCCTTCGTCGATTACCTGCGCCTCGCCTTCCGTTGGGGTGGTTTCCCCGGCTGGGCACAAGGCAAGGACCCGCCGCAGAAGGAACTCGCCTTCCTTACCGACGGCTTGCTGCCGATCTGAGCACGCCGCTCCGCCGTCTGGACGTCCGCGAGCCTTGCCGGGCCGAAAGCGCGCTGCTATATGCGGCGCTCTCGCCTGTCTGAATCGTCCCATTTGTGGAGTACGCCATGGCTGCATCTGCCGACTACAAGGTCGCCGATATCGCTCTCGCCGATTGGGGCCGGCGCGAGATCGCGATCGCCGAGACGGAGATGCCGGGACTGATGGCGCTGCGCCAGGAATACGGGGCGAAGAAGCCGCTCAAGGGCGCGCACATCGTCGGCTGCCTGCACATGACCATCCAGACGGCGGTGCTGATCGAGACGTTGATGGCGCTGGGGGCCACGGTGCGCTGGAGCTCGTGCAACATCTTCTCCACCCAGGACCATGCCGCCGCGGCCATCGCCGCGCGCGGCGTGCCGGTCTTCGCCTGGAAGGGCGAGACCGAGGAGGAGTACGAGTGGTGCATCGAGCAGACTCTGCGCGGGCCCGATGGCTGGACGCCGAACATGGTGCTGGACGACGGCGGCGATGCGACCAAGATCCTCCACGACAAGTATCCTGAATTGCTGAAGGATGTGCGCGGCGTCTCCGAGGAGACCACCACCGGCGTCCACCGCCTCTACGAGATGATGCGCGCAGGCAAGCTCAAGGTGCCCGCGATCAACGTCAATGACAGCGTCACCAAATCGAAGTTCGACAACCTCTACGGCGTGCGCGAAAGCCTGGTCGACGGCATCAAGCGCGCCACCGACGTCATGCTCGCCGGCAAGGTCGCCGTCGTCGCCGGCTTCGGCGATGTCGGCAAGGGCTCGATCGATCCGATCTGCGCCTTGCAGGCGGCGATGGAAGGCTATCAGGTGACGACGATGGAGGCCGCGGCGCCGGTCGGCGACATCTTCGTCACCGCGACGGGAAATATCGACGTCATCACCCTCGACCACATGCGCCAGATGAAGGACCGCGCCATCGTCTGCAACATCGGTCATTTCGACAGCGAGATCCAGATCGCCAGCCTGCGCAACTACAAATGGGAAGAGGTGAAGCCGCAGGTCGACGAAGTCGTGTTCCCCGACGGCAAGCGGCTCATCGTCCTGGCCAAGGGGCGGCTGGTCAATCTCGGCTGCGCCACCGGCCATCCCAGCTTCGTCATGAGCGCCTCCTTCACCAACCAGGTGCTGGCGCAGATCGAGCTGTTCGCCAATCCGGGCAAGTACGACAAGAAGGTCTACGTGCTGCCCAAGCGCCTCGACGAGAAGGTGGCGGCGCTGCATCTCGCCAAGCTCGGCGTCAATCTCACCAAGCTCACGCCCCAGCAGGCGGAATACATCGGCGTCAAGGATGCCGGCCCGTTCAAGCCCGAGCATTACCGCTATTGAGGGCTCACCTTTTTTTGCCTGCGCAAATCCGGTAACCGCGCCATAATCGGCGCCGCGGCGCGCTCGGCGGTATCGCGCTTCAGGGGGATTTGTTTGCTCGGTCAATGGGTTCAGCCGTGCGCATGAGAGTCTGGCTCGGCGTCGCCGGGGCAGTCCTGCTGTCGCCGGGCCCGGCCCGTGCCGGCGGCGGCTCCGTGTTGCCGTCATTCGGCGCGCTGAGCGCAATCCTCGCGGTCCTCGTGCTCGCTGGCGCCGTGCTGCTGGTCTTCGTGCAGCGCCGCGCCCTGCGCCTGCGCGCGGAGCGCGACCGCGCCGCCGCGGCGCTCGCCGAGCGCGACGCTGTCCTCGGCGCCGTGCCGGCCGCGTTCTACCGCTGGGACCACCGCGACGATACCGAGAGCTTCGCCGTCGGTCCGATCGCGGCGCTCGCCGAGGTGAACGGGCGGCGCCTCCCCGATCTCCTCGCGCGGTTCGAGCCCAAGGACGCGGCGGCGCTCGAGGCGGCGGTGGCGCGGCTTCGCGCCGACGGCACCGGCTTCCGCATGCCGCTCACGCTCGTTGCGGGTCGTGCCGCGCTCGATGCAAGCGGGTGCCGCCTCGCGGCTGATGACGGCGCGCCGGTGGCCGATCTGCTCTGGCTCGTCGACGCGTCGGGTCGCGCCGCGGCCGCGGCGGAATGCGAGGCCGCGCGCGTGCAGCACGAGCGCTTGCGCAGCGTGTTCGATCTGCTGCCGCTGCCGGTGTGGCGCCGCGACGTCGATCTCGGGCTCGTCGACTGCAACCGCGCCTATGCCGCGGCGGTCGATGCGACGGCGCAAAAGGCGCTGGCCGAGCGGCGCGAAATCGGCGCCGGCGCGGTCGGCGAGGGCGGGCGGGCGCTCGCCACTCGGGCGCGCGGCACGATGATGCCGCAATCGGAAAGCCACCACATCGTCGTGGCCGGCTCGCGCCGCCTGATGGAATTCACCGAGGCGCCGCTCGACGGCTCGGGCGGGCTGGTCGGCTTCGCGCAGGATTTCACCGACCTCGAGAACATCCAGGCCGAGCTGGCGCGCCACATCGCAGCGCATGCCGATGTGCTCGAGAATGTCGCCGTGGCGATCGCCATCTACGGTCCGGATACCAAGCTCACTTTTTTCAACACAGCGTTCGCCAGCCTGTGGCGCCTCGAGGAGGAATGGCTCGTCACCGAGCCGACGCTCGATGAAGTGCTCGAGCGGCTGCGCGAGCGGCGGCGCATTCCCGAGCACGCCGATTTCCGCGCCTTCAAACGGCAGCAGCTCGCCATGTTCACCTCGCTGCTCGAGCCGCAGGAGGAGCTGCTCCACCTGCCGGACGAGCGCACGCTGCGCCTCGTCATCTCGCCGCATCCGTTCGGCGGGCTCACCTTCGTCTACGAGGATGTCACCGACAAGCTGGCGCTCGAGCGCTCCTACAACACCCTCATCGAGGTGCAGCGCGAGACGCTCGACAACCTTTACGAGGCGGTTGCCGTGTTCGGCAGCGACGGACGCCTCAAGCTGTCGAATCCGGCTTATGCGCAAGTGTGGCAGCTCGCGCCCGCCGATCTCACGGCCGAGCCGCATGTCAGCGACATCATCGAGAAGCAGCGCGCCTTCTTCGACGATGGCGGCGACTGGCCGGCCTTGAAGCGCCGCATCATCGCGCGGCTTACCGCAAATCAAGGCGAGAGCACGCGTCTCACCCGGCGCGACGGCTCCATCCTGCAGGCGGTGATCGTGCCGCTGCCGGACGGCAATGTGCTGCTGAGCTATCTCGATGTCACCGATTCGACGCGCGTCGAGCATGCGCTGCGCGAGCGCAACGAGGCGCTGGAGACCGCCGGTCGCCTCAAGAGCGAGTTCATCGCCAACGTCTCCTACGAGCTGCGCACGCCCTTGAACGCCATCATCGGCTTCGCGGAGATCCTGACCAATCAGTATTTCGGCGAGCTCAGTCCGCGCCAGCTCGATTACAGCCGCGGCATCCTCGACAGCTCGCACCGGCTGCTCTCGCTCATCAACGACATCCTCGACCTCGCCACCATCGAGGCGGGCTACATGACCTTGGAGACGCAGGAGCTCGACATTCACACGCTGATGTCGAGCGTGCTGTCGCTGAGCCGCGAGCGCGCGCGCAATCAGAACCTCAAGCTCGAGTTCGACTGCCCGACCGATATCGGCTCGCTCCATGGCGACGAGCGGCGCTTGAAGCAGGCGCTGTTCAACCTCATCTCGAACGCGCTCAAATTCACCCCGGCCGGCGGCACGGTGACCTTGGCGGCGCGGCGCACGGCCGAGCGCATCGCGCTGATCGTCGCCGATACCGGCGTCGGCGTGCCGCGCGAGGACCAGGCGCGCATCTTCGAGAAGTTCGAGCGCGGCAGCCCCAACGCGCGCCATTCCGGCCCAGGCCTCGGCCTGTCGCTCGTCAAGAGCTTCATCGAGCTGCATGGCGGAACGGTCGAGATGGACTCGCGCCCCGGCAGCGGCACCACCGTGACCTGCTAGCCTTTCGTCGTCGAGTACTCGAAATGCAGGGCTTCGCCAGGATGGACCAAGGGGAAGATGGCGTGCGCGGCCATCGCCGCCTCGGCGAACCCCGACAGGATGAGCTTGAGCTTGCCGGGATATGTGGCGATGTCGCCGATGGCGAAGATGCCCGGGGCCGACGTGCTGCTCGTCGCCGGATCGATGACGATATGGTTGCGCTCGAGGTTGAGGCTCCATTGCGCGATCGGTCCCAAATTCATCGACAGGCCGAAGAACGGCAGCAGCACGTCCGCCGGCAGCCGGCGCGTGCGCCCGTCGAGGTCGGCGACGACAACGGCGTCGAGCGCGCCGCCGCTGCCTTCGAGCGCGGCGAGCTGATAGGGAATGACCATCTCGATCTGCCCGGAAGCGGCGAGCCTCTCCATGCGCGCGGCGGATTCGGGCGCGGCGCGGAATTTGGCGCGGCGGTGGACGACCATGACCTGCGCCGCCACCTCGGCCAGCGACAGCGCCCAGTCGACCGCGGAATCGCCGCCGCCGGCGATCACCACGCGCTTGCCGCGCAGATCGTCGCGCCGCTTGACGAAGTAGAACACGCTCTTGCCCTCATAGCCCTCGATGCCCGCGAGCGGCGGCCGGTTGGGGCCGAACGCGCCGACCCCGGCGGCGATGACGACCGCCTTCGCCTCGATCACGGTGCCGAGCGATGTCTCGAGCCGGAATCCGCCGGCCGGCAGCGCCGCGACGCGCTCCACCTGCTGCGCCAAGTGGTACACGGGATGGAAGGGCGCGGCCTGCTCGGCCAGCTTGTCGATGAGCGCAGCGGCATCGATCACGGGGTGTCCGGGGATGTCGTAGATCGGCTTCTCCGGGTAGAGCGCGGCGCATTGCCCGCCCAGCGTGTCGAGCGCGTCAAGCACATGGCAGCGCATCTTGAGCATGCCGCATTCGAACACGGCAAAGAGCCCCACCGGCCCGGCGCCGATGATCGCCACATCCGTGCGGTTGACTTCGCCTGCCATCGCCTCTCCCATGTCGCCGCCGCGTCCGGCGCTACCTTGGTCGGCCCCGCCTGGCAGCGCAACGGCCATGTGCGTGATATGTTCGGGACATCGGGTTCTTGTCGGGTTGCCATCGGGTGATCGTCGGGGAGGCGTCGATGTTGCAGGCGGCGGTGATCGGCTTGGGCTGGTGGGGAAAGATCATCGTCCGGACGCTCGAGGAGAGCGCCAAGCTGCGCGTCGTCAGTGCCGTCGACCGCGACCCGAAGGCAGCCGATTGGGCGGCGCAGCGGGGCTTGCGCGCGTCGACGGAATTTGCCGACGTGCTCACCGACGCCGGCGTCGATGCCGTCATCCTGTGCACGCCGCACACCCTGCACACC